>ENA-ORRZ01002006-ORRZ01002006.1-human-gut-metagenome-genome-assembly--contig:-NODE-2006-length-11095-cov-2.672645_pt1 | contig 11095 bp, 7 predicted proteins | sample MGYA00242185_ERZ509152 | MGnify/ENA primary metagenome ERZ509152 (study PRJEB26280, sample SAMEA2338668) | human gut metagenome | biome: human gut; feature: human-associated habitat; material: faeces... | reverse complement strand
TATCCAGGACCTACAGGCCCCAGACTTCCGCCGGGTCCCTGAAACTCAGAGGAACCTGGTCCGTCAGGTGTCAGTGGAAGCGGAATGGAGGTATGTCCCGGACATTGCTCAGTTGGCAGAGCGTATGGGGAATCATCGGTAGTTCCATTTGCATCTGCAGGAAGTGCGATCCGGATGAGAGCGGTGCGCGGGCAGCTGTCGCCTGGCAGCAGACCGGTTTCTGCACAGACCGTAGCGCGTACATGAGTATTGCACATCTCAGAAGGAACTGTGCCTTTGGCAAAATACTCCGTATAAACGGCATTGCCGCGGGGATCCTCTGTGCAGACGCCTGGGATAGCCAGCTTTCCGGATTTGCGGCAGATCTGAGCAGTCTCTACACTGTCAGGAATCGTAAAGCCTGGATCGCTTAGATTTTCATGAACCCTTGTCATAATATTGCGCCAGATGTTCTTGTGGAAGGAGGTTCCGCCGTTTTGAGCCGTCAGCTTCTGGTTGCTGTCACAGCCTGCCCAGATTCCTGCTGTATAATAGGGGGTATAGCCCACAAACCAGATATCATTATTTTTTGAAGTGGTTCCGCTTTTTCCTGCATTGGACATGCCGGGGATATTGGCTCTGGCACTGGTGGAATTAATGGAGCTGCCGAATTTCCGGTTGGTTTCCATAGATCCAGCCATAGCGTCTGTCAGAAGGAAAGCAGTGGAATCCTTCAGTACCCGGTGGGTTTCCGGCTCGTTGTTAATCAGGATTTTGCCGTCATGATCCAGAATCTTAGTGAAAAATACCGGTCTGGTATAGATTCCCTCGTTGGCAATGGATGCATAGGCGGCAGTCAGTTCCAGGTTGGTAGTGCCGTGGGTCAGACCGCCAAGAGCCTGAGATGCACCCAGATCCTGAGAGGTCAATGTAGTAATGCCGAAATTTTCTGCATATTCCAGACCGAGCTGCGGGCTGACAGTTTCCATCAGGCAGCGGACGGCAACAATGTTCATAGAGTAAATAATTCCGTCCCGGATACTGGAATATCCCGTGTATTTCTGACCATACCAGTTGTTAAAGGTTTTATTTCCGATACTGTAAACAGAATCGTAATAAACGGTTCCTAAGGTGGCTCCGCAGGTGTCCAGAGCCGGAGCAAAGGCGCTGATCACCTTGAAGGTGGAGCCAGGCTGTCTCGGCGTGTTGGTGGCGCGGTTCAGAGTTAGATTCGCTGTTTTTGCGCCTCGGCCGCCGCTGATAGCTTTTACATAACCGGTTTTCTGATCCATAAGGACAAAGGAAACCTGGGGCTGAAGAATTTTGGTCAGGGATTCCCCAATAATAGTATCATCTTCCTTCAGAAGCCATGCCTTGTAGCTGTCTACATCAGCCTGCACCTCTTCTTCGCTGTCATAAAGCCCGTCATGGGAATCGCCCAGAACATTTTTATGCCAGCTTTGCATATCTCTCTCAGAGTAATGCTCTGTGGTACCGTCTCCATGAGTGATAGAAAGGCGGTATTCTGCTGAGTACCGTTTTGCGGTATAATTGTCCGGATTGTTGACCTCTTCATCTACAATTTTCTGAATCGCTGGATCCTGAGTAGTATAAATCTGCAGACCGCCGCTGTAAAGGAGGTTATGAGCCTGGGTTTCTGTGTAGCCCAGCTTCTCCATCAGAGTGTCCTTCACCTGCTGAGTCAGCTCGTCCGTAAAATAGCTGTAGGGAGTAGAGGTGGCTTTGTAGGTGGTATCAACCGTCTGTATTCTGGAATAAACGTCATCGGCCAGAGCCACTTCCTGTTCCTCCTTGGTGATCATTCCCTGATCAAACATATACTGAAGAATGGTTTTGCGTTTTTCCGCATTGGCCTCCTGGCCGCTGATGGGATTGTACTTGGAAGGGTTCTGGGTAATGCCGGCAATGACCGCGCACTCAGACAGTGTCAAATCAGACACTTCTTTATTAAAGTACCTTCGGGCGGCAACCTTCACGCCCAAAGCATTTTTTCCAAGGTTAATGGTGTTTAAATAGTTGGTAATAATCAGCGTCCGATCCATGGATTTGGTAAGCTGAACAGCCAGATACTGCTCCTGAATCTTTCGTTCCAGCTTGGCGCCAAAGCTGGTTTCCATGCCGCCGTTAAAGACGTTGTTTTTAATCAGCTGCTGGGTAATGGTACTGCCGCCGCCTCTGTTCTCACCAGTCAATACGCCTACTGCTGCACGGGAAATAGACCGGAGATCGATTCCGTTGTGGGTCCAGAAACGGGAATCCTCAATAGCTACAAAGGCATCAATCAGATCCTGAGGAAGCTCGTCGTAGCTGGCCTCTTCCCGGTTGGAGCCGGCCATGACCAGGGTATCTGTCAGGTTTCCGGCACTGTCATAAACAGTTGTTGCGTAACCGGTGGGGACAATACTGTCCACGTTCAGTTCTGGAGCGCTGTCAATAATGCCCATAAACATGCCTGCACCCATACTGACAGCTACGATCAGGCAGAAGGTACACAGAATCAGACTGGTTTTAAAGAAAGTAAGAAAAACCCGGGTGGTGTATTTTCTGCTGCGGGAACCGGCAGCCTTTATTTTTTTTTCGGTTGCTTTTTTTCCGTAATTCATTTCGGATGTCCTCCTTTGGAGATTATCGCCAAAAAATCCAGTTATTATTATACCAAAAATGGGAATGCCTTGCAAGAATCTCTGATTCCTGTTATGATGGAATCGGCAGTAATCAGTATGGCCGGACAGAGAGAATTTTAGAAAATCTCCGGAAAAGGAAATTCTGCCGTATAAGAGGGAAAGGAAGGATTGCCATGAGGGAGAGCTGCAGGATTCTGTATCGGGGCGGTCAGGGAGAACTGACAGAGAAAAAATCACGGTTTATCGCCAATACCAGACCGGTGGAAAGCGAAGAGGAAGCCATTGCATTTATAGAAGAAATGAGAAAAAAATACTGGGATGCCAGACATAACTGCTCTGCCTATGTGATCGGCACCAAGGGACAGCTGCAGCGCTGCAGCGATGACGGGGAGCCGGCCCAGACAGCAGGACGTCCCATGCTGGATGTTCTTCTTGGAGAAAAGGTCTGCAACATCTGCGTAGTGGTGACCAGGTATTTTGGCGGTACGCTGCTGGGAACCGGCGGTTTGGTACGGGCCTACTCCGGAGCTGCCCAGGAAGGACTGAAAAACAGCGTTATTGTGGAAAAAATGCCGGGAGCGCGTATCCGAGTGGAAACAGATTATAATGGAATCGGAAAAATTCAGTATATAGCCGGACAGATGGGGCTTCATACTCTGGATACGGAGTATACAGACAAGGTTGTGATGACACTTCTGGTTCCGGACGAAGAGATTGGAAGCTTTACGGCGGCGTATGCCACGAAAGGAGAACTGATTTCTTATTACAGCATTTTGGAAGAGAAGCCGGAAGTGATCGAAGAGATAGATGCGGTACCGTATTATTAAGGAAAGATTTTAGATTATCAAGGATAATTTAAAATAGAAAAAACAGGAAAACCGCAAATTTTGCCGGATTTTAGAGAAAACTGCTTGCAATCTGGGAAGCATAATGTTATATTAGTAAACTGTGAATGAGACCATGAGCTAAGGATAATCAAAGGATCCTTAGCTTTTTTGAAGAAAAAGAAAGAAGAGATTTGTATTATGAAGATGAAGAGAGAAGACGTGAGAAATATCGCAATCATCGCCCATGTAGACCATGGTAAAACAACCCTGACAGCAGCTATCACAAAAGTTCTGGCTGCAAGAGTAGCTGGTAACACAGCTGAGAACTTCGAGGATATCGATAAAGCTCCGGAAGAGAGAGAGCGTGGTATTACTATCTCTACTGCACACGTTGAGTATCAGACAGAGAAGAGACATTACGCACACGTTGACTGCCCAGGACATGCTGACTACGTTAAGAACATGATCACTGGTGCTGCTCAGATGGATGGCGCTATCCTGGTTGTAGCTGCAACTGATGGTGTTATGGCTCAGACAAGAGAGCACATCCTTCTGTCCCGTCAGGTAGGCGTTCCTTATATCGTAGTATTCATGAACAAGTGCGATATGGTAGACGACGCTGAGCTGCTTGAGCTGGTTGACATGGAGATCCGTGACCTGCTGAACGAGTACGAGTTCCCGGGCGATGACACTCCGATCATTCAGGGTTCCGCTCTTAAGGCTCTTGAGGATCCGATGGGACCGTGGGGCGATAAGGTTATGGAGCTTATGGATGCTGTTGACAGCTACATTCCGGATCCGATTCGTGACACAGATAAGCCGTTCCTTATGCCGGTCGAGGACGTATTCACAATCACAGGTCGTGGTACAGTTGCTACAGGCCGTGTAGAGCGTGGTACTCTTAAGCTCAACGATGAGGTTGAGATCGTTGGTATCCATGAGGACGTTCGTAAGACAGTTGTAACTGGTATCGAGATGTTCCGTAAGCTTCTTGATCAGGCTCAGGCTGGTGATAACATCGGTGCTCTTCTTCGTGGTGTTCAGAGAACTGATATCCAGAGAGGACAGTGTCTTGTTAAACCGGGTTCTGTAAAGTGCCACAAGAAATTTACAGCTCAGGTTTACGTTCTTACTAAAGACGAGGGCGGCCGTCATACACCGTTCTTCAACAACTATCGTCCGCAGTTCTACTTCAGAACAACAGACGTTACAGGCGTTTGCGAGCTTCCGGAAGGCACAGAGATGTGTATGCCGGGCGACAACGTTGAGATGACAATCGAGCTTATCCATCCGGTAGCTATGGAGCAGGGTCTTCGTTTCGCTATCCGTGAGGGCGGCAGAACTGTTGGTTCCGGTAGAGTTGCTACAATCGTAGAATAATTATCGGATATAATACCGAGGTGCAAAAAGTTTTTCATGAGGAGCTCAGGAAGGAGTTTACTCATTCCTGAGCGGATCGTGAAATAACTTTTTATAGCGCTGTTAAGCGCGGCTTCTTGGACGCAAAGCGGACAAGAAGATGGCACCGGAAAAAATAAATATAGTATCTCCGTGAGATATTTGTGTCCAAGCGTAAGAGACCCGCAGAACTTTGTTCTGCGGGTTTTTCTGTTACAAAAAACAATATATGCTATGTTAGCAGTACCGAATTTGTGATTTTACCGTAGACGAAAAGATTACATGCACCTAACTGATTTTACGCTTGACTAACCAATAGTTTGAGGAGTATTCTATAAAAAGAAGATACAAAATGAATAAATTCATATAAATTTACAGACAATATCCGATAAAACAATTGTAAAGCATAGGATCAGGGGGCGTTATTATGCAGGCTTTATCAACGGCAAAATCAGGGGAACGTTATACAATTAAGTGGATGCTCGGAAACCAGAAGGTGATGGATTTTCTTCATCGCCACGATTTCTGCGAGGGAAACCCGATCGATGTGATCCTGCGGAACAATGACTGGATGATCATTGGAAATGACATGTGCAGAGTCGCGATCGGATATGAAGTTGCGGACAGGATCCAGGTTTAAGGTTTTTGAAAGATAAATAAAGAATGGGATCTTCGATAAAAGAAGGTGTGGCGGACAGAGAAAAAAGGTCTGGCGCACCTTTTGTATTGCCATGCATCTGGAAAAAGCTGCCGGTGGAAGGTTCTGTAGCCAGGAAAGTCGGGAAAAGTTCTTCCCGCTGGGAAACTGGATGACAATCCCGTCGCCTTATGATATGCTTGAGGAAGAATAAGGATCAGGAGGACGTTTAGATGGTGAATATATACGGAACGCTGGGGCCGGCGTGCGCAAGCGAGAAGGTGCTGGCGGAGATGTTTTCACTGGGAATGACAGGAATGCGGCTGAACCTGTCCCATGTTACGCTCGCAGAGTCAGGGGATCTGATTGGAAAGATGAAGCGCGCAGCAGAAAAATGCGGGGTAAAACCGCAGCTTCTCGTGGACCTTCAGGGACCAGAACTGCGAACTGGAACCATCTCTGAGCCTGTTTCGTTGAAGAATGGGGATATTGTAGAGATATGCGGAATCCCAGAAAAAGTGAAGGATTCCTCAGTAAGTGGGGCAGATAGAAAAGAAATCGCACAGAAATCTGAAAATAAAGATATCGAGAAAATACCAGCTGAGAAAAATACATTTGGAAAAGGTTCTGGAAACTCTGATCGGTCCCAAAATAAACGTGACCATGTGAAAGCACCTGGAGAGTATGCGAAGATCATGCTTCCGGAACTCACTTTCCCATACCTGATTCCGGGCCAGGAAGTTCTCCTAGACGATGGGAAGATCCATTTAAAAATTGTGGAAAAAGCGGAAAATGTGGCCGAGAATGGTGGAGAAAACACTCAGGGAAAACGTTATTTTGCAAAGGTCCTCTGGGGCGGTCTCCTAAAGAGCAGAAAGAGCGCGGCTCTTCCGGGCGCGAAGATCTATCCGCCGACATTGACAAATTCTGACCTTGCAAACATTAAGATCGCAAAAGAGATGGGCGTGACCGGTGTCATGCAGCCATTTGTGAGAGATCACAGTGACTTGGAGTGCGTAAAAGAGGCGCTTCGGGAGGCGGGAGCGGAGGATATCAGGCTCTTTGCGAAGATCGAAAATATGGATGGCGTCCGGAAACTGGAGGAACTTCTTCCGGCGGCGGATGAGATCGTGATCGCCAGGGGTGACCTTGGAAATGCTGTTCATCTCTGGGACCTTCCGGGTGTCCAGCGCCAGATCTCCGAGAAGTGCCGGGCGGCGGGAAAGCCGTTCATGGTAGTGACCCAGATGCTGGCCTCCATGGAGCGTAGCCCTGTCCCGACCCGTGCGGAGGTAAATGATATCTTCCATGCTGTGATGGATGGTGCTGCTTCAATCATGGTGACAGGGGAGACTGCGGTCGGAGATTACCCGGTGGAAGTCGTCCGGTATATGGTGAATACGGTGAGAAGCGCGGAGAAGGAAGAAAATAGATAAACAATTGTAATTGTTTAACAAATTTATGCACTTGACGTGCGAAAAATCCAGAAAGAAAAAATAAGTAGAACGACTAGAAAGCGAAAAAATACGTTCCATCTACGGCAGGTACGATTCTTTCATCCAGAGCTTAGAAAGAACCGCTGGCACACCGGGGTGGAACGTATTTTTAAATGGGTGATGTAAGGGCGGAGCGTGCGGAAGACGAACTGGCTGGTCTCATGGGTGACCGGGATGTGGGAGAGATCTACGAGAAGACTGAAATTGTTGTGGGTCATCCGCATCTCGGCGGCGAATTTTGCCGCGTATGGAGCCGGTCCCATGAGGGAGGCTTTGACGGGAAAACTCATCCATTGGAGCGTACCGACGCGGAAATATTTGTGGATCGATTCATTCATAATTTTAAATGTAGTTCAGTGTCATAAGGAACGGAACATGTCCTTTCTTCTGGATAGCAAATGATGACAGGAATTTTTGAAATGAAATGTCACAGGAAATTTCAGATAATTTCCTGTGACACAGTGGCGCTAAAAAGCCTGATATGCCAGTCAAAATTATTTCATGTTCACTACATGAACCGGTTTTCCGTTTAAGAACGCCCGGATATTCTCCGCAGTGCAGTCCATGATCCGCCCGCGGCTTTCCTTCGGAGCCCATGAAATATGCGGGGTGATGATACAGTTTGGAGCTTTTAAGAGCGGGTTATCAGCCTTGATCGGTTCGGTGGAAACAACATCGAGACCGGCGGCAGCGACTTTGCCGGAGAAAAGTGCCTCCGCGAGATCCGACTCGTTGACGAGCTGTCCGCGGGCGTTGTTGAGAAGAATCACACCATCCTTCATTTTCGCGATATTTTCCCGGTTGATGAGTCCTGTGTTTTCCGGGGTCAGGTTACAGTGCAGGGAGATCACGTCAGCCTTCGCGAAAAGCTCATCCTGGGTAACGTAATCCGCGATCGTGCGGCCGGATTCGTTCGGATAGAGGTCATAGGCGATGATGTTCATGCCGAGCGCTTTCGCGATGCGTCCCTCAGCCTGACCGATGCGTCCGAAGCCGATGATGCCCATGGTCTTTCCCTCCAGCTCAATCAGCGGATAGTCCCAGTAGCACCAGTCAATGTTTTCAGCCCATTTTCCTTCATGGACAGTCTTGTCGTGGTGGCCGATGTGATGGCAGATCTCAAGGAGAAGAGCGATGGAGAACTGACTGACAGAGGCAGTTCCGTATGTCGGAACATTTACGACAGGAATTCCCTTTTCAGCGGCGTAGTTATAGTCGATGACATTGTAGCCGGTGGCGAGAGCCGCGATCAGCTTGATACGCGGACACTTGTCGATGGTCTCACGGGAGATCGGGGTCTTATTTGTGATGATAATCTCGGCATCACCGATACGTTCGGCGATCAGAGGTGATTCTGTGAAAGAAGTTCTGTCATAGACGGTGAGGTCACCGAATTCTTTTAATGCGTCCCAGCTTAAATCGCCCGGGTTTTCTGCATATCCATCTAAAACTACAAGCTTCATATATAATCGTCTCCTTTTTTGAAAAAATTGCGGGCAGATAAAACACAGAAGAGCAGCCGCCAAAAGGCTCAGAAAGTGAAAATATAAGTTTCATGCACCTGATTTGAGGCTGATAAAAATTTTGAGTTTCCAATTCCCGGTAGTCTTTCTCGGTCATGAAGTGCCTACAGGTTATAAAAACCATCGAAAGAAATCAAAGACCGCTATATTTATCTTAAATTTCCAATCTGAAACAGTCTAAGCACATTCTCTGCAGTATTCAGCAGATTCTCCTCCGCATGACTCATCACATCCTCCAACGACATGACGCCCGGAACCGTGTCGAAGATCGCATCGATCCCGAAATTATAAAGCGTTTCGCATCCGTCGCCTTTCGCCCCGGCGATGGCAACCACCGGAACATTCCTGACTTTTTTTGCGCGTTCCGCGACACCGACAGGAACTTTTCCCAGCGCGGACTGGAAGTCAATCCGTCCTTCGCCCGTAATTACAAGGTCCGCTTGCTTCACATGCTCATCGAAATCCGTGAGATCCAGAACCAGGTCGATTCCTGAGCAGATCGTCACCGGGAAATACGGGAGAATTCCGCAGAGCAGGCCGCCTGCCGCTCCGCTTCCGTCGGTGTCGGCGGCAGCGCAGTGGAGTTTATCCTTCAAAACTGCGGCATAGTGAGCGAGCGCCGCGTCAAGAATCTTCACCTGCTCCTCATCAGCCCCTTTCTGAGGTCCGAACACGGCAGCTGCTCCGAGGGCTCCGCAGAGATGATTTTTCACATCGCAGGCGACCATAAACTCGCATCCGGCAGCTTCCCTCAAAAGCCCATCCGTGGAGATCGAGGCAAGTTCCCTTAAGTGGACACCGCCCGGTTCCAGCTCCTTTCCGTCCTTATCGAGAAAAGAGATTCCAAGGGCGCCTGCCAGCCCGGCTCCGCCGTCCGTGGTGGCGCTTCCGCCGAGACCTAAGATGATCTTTTTGACACCATGTTCCAGGGCGTGGCGGATCAGCTCGCCGGTTCCGAAGGTGGACGCGTGGAGGGCATCCCGCTCCTCAAGCTTTAATAAAGTAAGACCAGATGCCGCGGCGGTTTCGATCACGGCGCTGCCGTCCGGGAGAAGTCCGTACTCAGCGGTTATCGGCCGCCCGAGGGGATCATGGGCGGGAACAGCTACCTTCGTTCCGTTCATTGCCGCGACCAGTGCGTCAACGGTTCCCTCTCCGCCGTCAGCGACAGGAATCTTTGTGATGGTCACATCCGGGATCACATTTTTTGCGGCACGTTCAATGGTATCGGTCACTTGTCTGGCAGAGCAGCTTCCCTTAAAGGAATCTGCGGCGATCAGTATGTTCATGTTCCATTCCTCCCTTGTATACACAGTAGAACCACTGTATTGAGTGGCTGATAAAGCACGGATTTTAAGTCGAGAGCTTATACTTTCCGGTTAGTTCCGTATAGGAACAGGCTATTGAAATATTATCATTATAACAGAAAATCAGGGTACGAACATGTACCCTGATCAACTTATTCAAAAATATCCGTTTTTTGTATGAAAGACTGAACTCACACAGACATGATTTTACAGATAAAGCAGTTTCAAATTGTGAAAGATGGAGTCTGCGGAGAACCGTGAATCGACGGTTTAGTATGTATCTAACGGCGGCTCAACAGAATCCGGCAGCGGGCAGGTATAGTGTCCACCGTTTCTTTTGTGGAGTTCTTTCTTTGCGGCTTCGATTACATCCGGGCGGTCCATGGTGCGGATGCAGGAGAGAGCCAGGACTTTTGCTGCGGTCAGGAGTCCCTTGTGGGCTAACGGGCTGCAGGACTGGGCAACCATCTGCCAGGAGTGTCCGACATTTCCGACACATGCGGTGGCAATATTGATATTTAAGGTCGGGGCGGCGTATCCGACATCACCCACATCTGTAGAGCCGGCGGTCAGCTTGATCTTATCCGGGTTGAACGGGTGGATCTCGGAATCCAGCGGCCTTTCAAGAATCTCCTCTAATCGGTCTTCCCCGTAAGTCTCAATGATCTGGGATTTGATGTTTTCCAGGGTGGTCGCCGGGTAGGTATTTAAGAATTCCTTTGCCATCCTGTAATCCGCGTCATCCCATTTCGGAGCGCCGACTTCCTGTAAACACTCGTCCGCAACCGCCGCCAGGGCGTTGTTTGGAAGATATTCGGTGAACGCCATGGAAAGCTCGCACTCAAAGGTGGTATCGGTCATGATGGATGCGCCGCGGGCAACATTTTTTACGCGCTCGAAGAGCTCTTTTACCTGGTAGCCCCACGGAGAGCGGACCTCATAGCGGATCGTCGCGTGATCCTGTACGACGTTCGGGGCGGTTCCGCCGGCATCGATGTAAGCGTAGTGGATCCTCGCTTCCGGGATCATGTGCTCTCTCAGGTAGTTCATGAGTTCAACGGCGTCCAGGGCACTTCTTCCGAGGTATGGGGTTGCGCCTGCATGGGAGGCAACACCCTTAAAATAGAAGTTTGCGCCCATGATGGCGTTGCTGTGATTGCACTCGACGGCGTTCTTTGTTGCCGGGTGCCAGGAGTATACGAAATCGACATCGTCGAACATGCCTGCGCGGGCCATGAACTGCTTGGAACCTGCGCCTTCTTCAGCCGGGCAGCCGAAGTAGA
>ENA-ORRZ01001997-ORRZ01001997.1-human-gut-metagenome-genome-assembly--contig:-NODE-1997-length-11134-cov-13.618377_pt1 | contig 11134 bp, 8 predicted proteins | sample MGYA00242185_ERZ509152 | MGnify/ENA primary metagenome ERZ509152 (study PRJEB26280, sample SAMEA2338668) | human gut metagenome | biome: human gut; feature: human-associated habitat; material: faeces... | reverse complement strand
CCGCTGGCGGCGGTCGTCGTTGTTGCTCCTATCGAGGGGAGGCCTTGGCATTCCGCAAGGTATCATCTCCAAATAGCAAAAAGCGCCCGACACCTCAATGAGATGCCGGGCGTTGCTTTTTATGCGGTTATTTACAGCGTCTTGCAGAACTCTTTCAGGTAGGCGCGGAATGCCTCGCCGATCTCGGGGTGCTGCAGGGCCAGCTCCACCTGTGCCTCAGCGACCTTGAGCTTGTTGCCCATGTCGTAGTGCTTGCCGGTGAACTCCACAGCCGTCATGCCGCCGTAGTTGCGGGCATACTCGGCCATGGCGTCGGTCAGCTGGATCTCGCCGCCGGCACCGGGCTTGGTCCTGGCGAGGATGTCATAGATCTCCGGGGTCAGCAGTACACGGCCCAGAATGGAGTAGTTGCTGAACTCCTGACCCTTCTTGGGCTTCTCGATCATATCGTCCACAAAGAAGTAATTGTCATGGATGGGGGTGGTCTTGAGGCTGCAATAACGGCTCACATCGGCCCAAGGTACGGCGGACACGCCGGCAACCGGACGGCCGAACTCCTCGTAGGCACGGATGAGCTGGGCGCAGACCGGGTCCTCGCCCCAGATGACGTCGTCACCGTAGATGACCACGAAGGGGTCGTCGCCGGTGAAGGGCTTGGCCATGCTGACAGCGTGGCCGAGGCCGAGGGTCTGCTGCTGGCGGACGAAGAAGATGTTGGCCAGATCGGAGATGCCGAGGCACTCTTCCAGCATCTTCTCCTTGCCGGGAGCGGCAAGCTTTGCTTCCAGCTCAGGGCTGCGGTCAAAGTGGTCCTGGATGATGTCCTGATTGCGGCTCACGATGATAAGGATGTCGGTGATGCCGGAGCGGACAGCCTCCTCCACCAGATACTGGATGGCGGGTTTGTCCACGAGGGGGAGCATTCCTTTGGGCATCGCCTTGGTGGCAGGCAGCACGCGGGTGCCAAGACCTGCTGCCGGAATGACCGCCTTGGTGATCTTTTTCATGATTCAGACTCCTTTGGTTTATAGTCTCGGCTGAGGGTGCCTCAGCCGGCAAGAGCAGTAAGCAGAGCCTGCAGATCGGGGCCCAGCAGCAGGGTAAAGGCGCTGCCCCCCACCATCAGCAGCAGCATACACAGCAGCACGGCCCCAAGGCTGACACCTCCCTGGGCGCGGAGCACGGCCTGACGCTGCTGGGCGTCGGGGAACTCGGACTGGATGCGGCGGATGTGGTCGGCGGCGCTCTTGCGGTAGAGCCACTTGCCGTACATACCGCGCACCAGCATCAGCACGAAGCTGAGGACCGAGCAGACCCGGGCAAACACCGTCAGAGCGGAAGCGCTCATGGCGGGGGCCAGGGCGCTGCCGGAGAGCTGCAGCATCTCGATAAAGGTGGGCGCTGCCAGCAGAAGTTCCGCGGCCAGAAAGCCGAAGGCCGGTTTCCACGCCTTGCGGTAGAAGAAGTAGAAGGGGCCGAACAGCAGAGCCGAAAAGCTCATGGATACCTTGCTCTTCTGGAGCTGCATCCGGCTGTAAGCGGCGAGGTAAGCGGGGGCGGCGGGGCCGATATAGTCCAGCCAGTCCTGACGGGCGATGCCGTCCATCTTGGCCTCTTTGCCGAAGGCGTCCTCAAAAAACTCCTTCTCCGGGTCGGCGGAAGTGCCGAACTGACGGTACATCTGGGAGTAATCAAAAGTCTCTTCATCGCTGCCGCGGGAAGAAGGAGGCTCCTGCCCCTCGGGGGGCAGCACAGCACCGCAGCAGCGGCAGGTTTCCTCGTCCCGCAGGGTGCGCTCGCCGCAGGACGGACAGGTGCGGAGCCGGCTCTCCTCGTAGGGGAACTTCCACTCGTAGCCGGCGGCGTGGGCGGGGCGGTGGATGCACTGGCCCAGCTTCTCGTAGCAGACGCGGTGATAAGGCGCGCCGCAGTCGGGGCAGACCACGATGTCATCCTGAAGTGTGAGGGGCTTGCCGCAGCCCTCACACGGACAGCCATAGTATTTTGGCATAACATCCTCCAATGAATAGGGTAGTTTATCAGTATTATACACTTAAAATGCGGAAAAGAAAAGGCGGAAATCTTCAAATTTCCAGCACAATGGTATTTTTTCCTCTTTACTTTATCATGGATTCTGGGTATACTAATGAAGTATCTGTGTATAAACTGTATCTTTTGGGAGTAAATCTCTCCGTCATTGGCCGAGTCCTCGGGCAGGCTTTCCTTCGTACAACCTCTCCGTCACGCCTACGGCGTGCCACCTCCCCTGGTAGGGGAGGCTTTGGCAGTCCCCGCAAAGTGAACGGTTTCGCCAGAGGCTCCCCTACTAGGGGAGCTGTCGAGCGTCAGCGAGACTGAGAGGTTGTACTAAGACGGGCCTGCCCCTGTGCGTGGCTGATGATGAAGAGGCTGCTCCTGTTCTTTGAGACGAGAGGAATAAAACGATGATCACCACTGATGAACTGAAAGTACAGCTGGCTGAATACCACACCGCTGTAAAAGACTTGGAGGAGGCGCTGGCCATCGACGCTTCCCGCAAGCGCGTGCAGGAGCTGGAGCACACCATGTCCCGCCCCGGCTTCTACGACGACGCTGAGCTGAGCAAGAAGGTCTTCGACGAGGTGGGCGACCTGAAGGGCAAGCTGACCCGCTTCGAGAAGCTGCAGGGCCTGTACGATGACGCCGAGACCATGCTGGTCATGCTGGACGAGGAGTACGACCCCGAGATGGTGCCGGAGGCCGAAGAGGCCGTCAACGCCGTGGGCAAGGCTGTGGATGAGCTGCAGCTGATGACCATGCTGAACGGTGAGTACGACCACAGCAACGCCATCCTGACCTTCCACGCAGGCACCGGCGGCACCGAGGCACAGGACTGGGCCGAGATGCTCTACCGTATGTACAACAAGTGGGCGCAGGCTCACGGCATGACCGTCGAAGTCCTGGATTATCAGGACGGCGACGAGGCCGGCATGAAGAGCGCTTCCATGATGGTCAAGGGTGCCAACGCCTACGGCCTGCTCAAGAGCGAGAACGGCGTCCACCGTCTGGTGCGCGTCTCTCCCTTTGACGCCAACGCCCGCCGTCAGACCAGCTTTGCTTCGCTGGAAGTCATGCCCGAGCTGGACAACACCATCCAGGTGGACATCCGCCCCGAGGACATCGAGATGCAGGTCTACCGCTCCTCCGGTGCCGGCGGCCAGCACATCAACAAGACTTCTTCCGCTGTCCGACTCATCCATAAGCCCACCGGCATCGTGGTCAGCTGCCAGACCCAGCGCAGCCAGTTCCAGAACCGCGACTACGCCATGGAGATGCTGAAGGCAAAGCTGTACCAGATCGCCAAGCAGCAGCACATGGATAAGATCGACGACATCAAGGGCGTCCAGAACGAGATCGCCTGGGGCCACCAGATCCGCTCCTACGTCTTTATGCCCTACACCATGGTCAAGGACCACCGCACCAACTATGAGACCGGCAACGTGGACGCTGTCATGGACGGCGACCTCGACGGCTTCATCTTCGCTTACCTCAAGGCCGCAAGCCGTGGTGAGCTGCAGGATGCCTGAGCCGGAGCACGACCCTGAAAAAATCAGCACCCGCTTTTCTGCCCGATGGGGGAGAGAGGCGGGTGCTTTTTTGTCCGGGAGAAAACAGCCCATGGACAAATCGCTCGTGCCACTGCACGGAAGGTTTGGCCCAGCGGCCTTTTTGTAGAAAAATGACAAATATTTGCCCAAAAGATTGTTGACAAAAGCCATTGAAAAACCTATAGGGGGGGGGGTAAAATAAAAGAAGGAAAAACCACGAAACAGGAGGTAAAAATTATGCGGTTACGGAAAACGATGAAGCGCACGGCGGCAGCTGTGCTGGCCCTGAGCATGGCGGTGTCGGCTGCGGCGATACCGGCATCGGCCGGTTTCAACATCGATATGTCTAAGGTGGATGGCGATGTTGAGATCACGCAGGTAGACGATAACGGCAGCGCAAAAGTGACCATCAAGGTTGGCAGCGTTGATAAGACGATCGATTTCAGCGACGGAAAAGAGGGTAATGATGTCACCATCACCGGTGACAACACCGGCGACAACACCAAGCCCACCGAGAGCCAGAACGCAGAGGAAGAGAACACTTCCGAGGCCGAAAAGTCCGGCGAAAACACTTCCGAGGTTGAAAAGTCCGGCGAAAACGCCTCCGAGGTTGAAAAGTCCAGCGAGACCAAGACCGAGGGCAAGGATAAGACCCAGAACTCTGCCGCCGAGGGCGAGGACGAGGGCGATGAGCCCACCTCTCAGGAGCTGCTGACCCCGGAGGACGAGGAGAAGAAGGACGAGGAAAAGAAGGACGAGCAGAAGCCCGCCGAAACGCAGGAGACGGAGCAGGACAAAAAAACCGAAAAGACCTCCAATCAGGTGATCGAGTACGGCCAGTATGACCCCGAAGCCCAGCAGGAGGCCGCAAAGCCCGCCCCCAAGCCTGCTGCGGAGCAGAAGGCTGAGGAGAAAAAGCCCGCTGAGGAGAAGACCTACGAGGACACCAACGCCCCCATCTCCTTTACCGAAAAGGCTCAGGACGCTGCCAGAAATGTGGTAAAGATCATCAATAATTATACCAAGCCCCTGACGGTCATCTTTAGTAACCTGAAGGTGGATGCAGGGGATACAAACAAGAGCGCTGTGACCGTTTCCGGCACCGGCGATGTGATGCTGGAGCTAAAGGGCAAGAATGAGCTGACCGGCGGCAGCAGCGACGATTATGGGAAGAGCGGAATATCATCATCTGGTAAAGGCAAGCTGACGATCCAGGGCAAGGAGGGCTCCTCTCTGTCTGCCACCGGCGGATCGTCCACTTATTCCGGCGAACCGTCCCTTATTAGCTGCGGCGAGGGCATAACTGCTAATGGTGGGCTGGAGCTGGTGAATGCAACGGTTACGGCCACCGGCGGTGCCAGCAGTGGCCGCGCTTCCGGCGGCAATGGCATGTTTGTCGGCGGGGACCTTAACATCAAAAATTCGAAGCTCACTGCAAAGGGCGGCGGCCAGCTGAACCCTGGAGAGGATACAAGTACAGGTGGCGGCTTAGGCATTAGCCTCTTCGGGGCGGGAAAGCTCATTGTTGGAGAGGGCAGCGAGGTCATTGCCATTGGCGGCGATGATAAGGCTGTGAAGAGAAATGCCCAGGGTGGTAATGCTCTCCGCCTCTGGGGGACAGGCGTTGACAGCGGCTATGAGGTCCAGAAGGGCGGTAAGCTGACGGTGATCGGCGGCAATGCAGAGTCGGAAAAGGGCAATGCCACCGGCGGCAATGCCCTCGAGGGAATAAATTGCAGCGGCACCGTGTTCTCTGGTGAGACTATGCTCATCGGCGGCAATGCAAAGTCGAGCTCGGGCAAGGCCACCGGCGGCCATGCGGGTGTCTATAGTGGCCAAGTTACTGTGAAGGGAGGCACGACAACTGCGCTGGGCGGCAAGGCAGAGAACGATGCCAACACAGCAGTCAATGGCAGCAGCATCAGGACTGTCTGGAGTGAGAAGATTGGCCTGAGTGTTGAAACGGGCGGTACCCTTGTCACCGCCATGCCGGGCAAGTGGGATGGAAAGGGAAACGGTATCACCGATAAGATCGAGATCAAGACCGATGGCGGCAAGATCGAAGAGGTGGAGAACGCCAAGGTAGTCAAGAAGGAGGACGGCACGGTTAACGTGGTAGGTGACCTGGTTGGCATCAAGCAGGACGGCCACAGCTACGAGCTGACGGCTACGGTGGAGCCCACCTGCACCACCCCGGGCAAGCGGGTCTACACCTGCACCACCCATGAGGGCGAGACCTACGAGGTGACTATCGACGCACTGGGCCACAAGTTTGTGAATGGCGTCTGCACCCGCTGCGGCGCACCCGAGAGCAACGGCGGCTCCTCCGCTGTCACCCTGACCGTTACCGGGGCAGGGGCCTACGAGACCTCCATTGCCGATGGCCGGTACATCATTGCAGTGCCAGCCGAGAATGCGGTGCTTTCCGGCTGCCTGAGCAACCTGAAGGAGCTGAAGGCGCAGGGCGTGAACACCCTCGTGTTCCGCACCCAGCTCCGTGAGACCGCCCTGAACATCGACAGTATGCTGTCTCTGGGCGTGGACGACACCCTCTTTGCCCTCACCCACTCCGGTGAGAGCGCAGAGCTGACGGTGGGCGGTTTTGCGCACAACGAGCTGCTCCACTAAATAACCAACCTCCCAAGGCGGAGAGCTTCCGCATCTCCCCGCTTTGTACGAAAAGGCCCCCGGCACTTCCGCATGGTGCCGGGGGGCTTTTTGTACCTATCTTATTGTAAGTCGCCGAGGATCCCCGGCCAGAGGGCCTGCTCCTGCCGCATGGCAACGAAGCAGCAGTCGAGGTACATCTTGTTCACGGCGGCGACGATGGTGCCGCGCAGCAGACGCTTTTCGTCGGCGGCATCCGGGTCGAGGTGGCGGATGGTGCTGCTGGTACCGAAAATGTAGGGCAGGCAGTTCTCCACCTCGTCGCAGAAATAGTCGTAGGCTTCGGCGGCGGTGCAGTGAGCCCGCTGCATCTGGAACAGGGCGTCGATGTTTTCCAGTGAGAGGACATTTTTAGACAATACGATATAGATGAGAGAAGCCAGCTGTTCGCGGGAATACTTCTTTTTGACGGGGTGGGAGATGACTCCTTTCTTGACGTAGTTGCTCACCATGGAGGGGGTGAGCTCCACCCCGGGGAAGCCCCGGAAGCAGCTGTTGACGAGCTGCACGGTCTGGTCGAGATACAGCCCCACGGAGGGAAGCTCCCGGTAGCGCGGCAGGGAAAACCCGGCGGCGCAGGCCGTGACACGGCGTTTCATTTCCTGATTCATGGTGGTAGTATATCGCATTTTTGAGTCGGGGTCAACCGTTTATGAAAACGATATTAAGAATTTTACAAATCGCTTGACAGGTTTTTGAAAAACTGATATAGTGGACTCGCAGAACGTAAAAAATGCGGCGGACACCCGCCGGAATGGAGATAGATGAGATGAAACGAATCGTTGTGGACTCTTCTGCCAGCCTGTACCAGATGGACGGCATTGATTTTGCTGCTGTGCCTCTGAAGATCGTGACCGACGAGAGGGAATACCTCGACGACGGCACGCTGGACGCCGTGGAGATGGCGACTGCCCTGCGCACCTATAAGGGCAAGACCAGCACCTCCTGCCCCAACATCGGCGACTGGCTGGAGGCTTATGAGGGCGCAGATGAAATTTATGCCATCACCATCACCGGCACCCTGTCGGGCAGCTGCAACGCCGCCCAGCTGGCCGCAGAAGAGTATCAGGCAGAGCACCCGGGGGCTCAGGTCTTTGTGCTGGACAGCCTGTCTGCCGGCCCGGAGCTGGTGCTGCTGGCAGAGCATATCCGTGCGCTCATCCAAGAGGGCAGGGACTTTGACGACGTCTGCGAAGAGATGCTGCGCTACCGTCACCACACCCATCTGCTGTTCTCGCTGGAATCGCTGGCGAATCTGGCCCGCAATGGCCGGGTGAAGCCCGCTGTGGCCGCTGTGGCGCGGATGCTCAACATCCGGGTCATCGGCAAGGCCAGCGATGTGGGCGAACTGGACGTCCTCTGCAAGACCCGCGGCGAGCACGGCGCTCTCGAGCGCCTCGTGCTGGAGCTCAAAGGCCACGGCTACACGAACGGCAAGGTGGTCATCGCCCACTGCGGCAACCCCGCCGCCGCCGAGCGCCTGATGCACATGGTGCGGGCTGTCTTCGAGGGCGCACAGGTGCGGGTGACCGAGTGCGGCGGCCTGTGCAGCTACTACGCCGAGCTGGGCGGCCTCATGGTGGGCTTCGAGGACGCGGACGCCTGAGCTTGAAATCTCCGCATCTCTGCGCTATACTATTCCCATAAAATTGCTGCCGAAAGGCAGCGGGGGAGGCGCAGATGTTCTTTCGGCTGCCGGTCGTACGGTTCTTCAATCGTGTCATCAACAGGGCCATGGTCACAATGGCCCTTGTTTTGCTGCAGATCGGCTGGCTGCTCTGGGCCTTCTTCTCCCTCACCGCCGGAAAGGTGTGGGTGAATGCGGGGCTGAACGTCCTCAGCCTCTTCATCACCCTCTACCTCGTGCGGAAGGACGAAAACAGCGACTATAAGATCATCTGGCTCGTCCTCATCGGCATGATGCCGCTGCTGGGCGGTGCGCTCTATCTGGCCTTCGGCAACAAGGCTCCCGCCAAGCGGATGCGCCAGCGGATGCAGGCGGTGGAGCGCCAGCACACCGCCGACCTCGCCCAGCAGCCGGGCCAGACCGACGCCCTCGACCCCGCCAGCAGGGGACTGAGCCGGTATGTTTCGGAGTACGGGCCATACCCCGCATGGAAAAACTCCACGGCAAAATATTACCCCTGCGGTGAGGCCATGTACCCTGACCTGCTGGCCGACCTCGAAAAGGCAGAGCGGTTCATCTTCCTCGAGTTCTTCATCGTCCGCACCGGCAAGATGTGGAAGGGGGTAGAGGATATCCTCGTCCGCAAGGCGGCGCAGGGGGTGGACGTCCGGCTCATCTACGACGATTTCGGCAGTCTGCTGGGCCTGCCGTCCGATTTCGTGGTGAAGATGGAGCGGGCGCATATCCGCTGCATCCCGTTCAACCCGGTGGTGCCGCTGGTGTCGCTGGTCATGAATCACCGCGACCACCGGAAGATCGTGGTCGTGGACGGAAATACAGCTTATACGGGCGGCATCAATCTGGCCGACGAGTATATCAATGAAGAAGAGCGGTTCGGCTACTGGAAGGACGCAGCTCTCCGCACCGAGGGCGCGGCGGTCTGGAACTTCACGGTGATGTTCCTCGACCACTGGAACGCCTTCCGCCCCAGCGAGGAGGATTATACGCCCTTTATGCCTCAGGCTGAGGCCCTGTCTGCCCAGTCGGACGGAGTGATACAGCCCTACGGGGACAGCCCGCTGGACGAAGAGGCTCTGGCCGAGACGGTCTACCTGAATATCATCAATCAGGCCCAGCGGTACGTCTATATCTATACGCCCTACTTCGCGGTGGGCGAGACCATGCTGGAAGCTCTCAAGGCGGCGGCAAAGCGGGGCGTGGACGTCCGGCTGGTGCTGCCGGGCATCCCGGACAAGAAGCTCGTCTTCCGGCTGACCCGCTCCTATTATGTGCCGCTGCTCCGGGCGGGGGTGCGCATCTACGAGTTCACGCCCGGCTTCCTCCACGCCAAGTGCTACGTCAGCGACGACCGCGCCGCCGTGGTGGGCAGCATCAACATGGATTACCGCAGCCTCTTCCTCCACTTTGAGTGCGGGGCGCTGCTGCTCTATAACAGTCAGGTCATTGCGCTGCGGGACGATGTGCTCCGCACCCTGCCGGAGTGCCGGGAAGTGCAGCTGGCCGACTGCCGCACCTCGCTGGCCGGGACGCTGCTGGACAGTGTGCTCCGCCTGCTGAGCCCGCTGATGTGAGGGATACTGCGGTGGAATAAGTGGCAAAGTTCCATAAATTAAATGATATATCGTTCAATATTGATTGTTTGCCAACCTGGCAAAGTTCTCCTGATTGGCAAACTACCTACTTTGCCAGCAAGCCTTAAGTTTGCCAACGTGGCAAAGTTTGATTTGTGACGATAACACGCTGGTATTTTGGAACTTTGCCAGATAACACGTCGGTCTCAGAGCAAACGTGCATGATTGGCGCTGTGTCGGGCTATACTACTCCCAAAGAGATGAAAGGGAGCGTAACGCTTATGACACAGAGACAAAAAGCTCTTCTGAGCTGTGCCGTGGCGGCGGCACTGCTGCTGTCCGGCTGCCGCAAAGGCAGCAGCAATTCCGGCAGCATGAGCAGTTCGAACGCCATGTCCGGCTCGTCCGGCAGCGCCAGCACCACCCAGACCGGCGGCTGGAAGACCGGCCTCGGCATCCTGACCGAGGCCTCCGACGAGGCCCGTACCGGCACCATCCATACCATCGCCGCCGCCGTCCTGCTGGACGGAGACGGCAAGCTGGCCGACGTGATGCTGGATGAGCTGGAAGTGGAAGTTACCGCCGACGGCAAAGGCGTCGTCACCATGCCCACCGACTACCGCACCAAGCGCCAGAAAGGGGACGACTACCCGCTGGCAGCGGCATCTTCGCTGAAAAAGGGCTGGGCCGAGCAGGCCGATGACTTCGCCGACTACCTCACCGGCATGACGCCCGAGCAGGCATCCATGCTGGAAACGGATAAGGACGGCAAGGCTGTGGACGCCGACCTGCTGTCCGGCTGCACCATCCGGGTGGATCGGTACCGCGACGCCGTGGCGAAAGCCTGCACGAATGCGTCCGCCCTCGGCGCGGCGAAGGGCGACCGGGTGAGCCTCGGCGTGGAGGCGGAGAATGCCTCTTCGGACATCACCGCCACCGACGACAAGGACGTGAACGCAGAAGTTGACCTTACCGTCGTGGCCCTGACTCTGGATGCCGATGGCCGTGTGACCAGCGCCATCGGCGACATGGCAGAGCCTGCGCTGACCATCGCGGCAGACGGCGGCGTCACCGCCCCGGACACCGTCCGCTCCAAGCTTGAGCTGGGCGACAGCTACGGGATGCGGAACGCATCCAGCCTCGGCAAGGAGTGGTACGAGCACAGCGAGGGCTATTGCAGCTACCTCAAGGGCAAGACTGAGAAAGAGGTGGCGGACATCCCTGCCGACGGCTCGGACGCCGACCTCGCGGCCCTCTGCACCATCTCCATCGACGCCCTGCAAAAGGCCGCAGGGGATGCGTTTGAGAATGCGTCATTATAAATTGAACGGAAAGTCTGACCGTCACCGTGAGGTGGCGGTTTTTTGCGCCTGCGGGGCAGGCCAGAGCCTCTCCCTTTGGGAGAGGTGTCTGCGAAGCAGACGGAGAGGGCAAGCCCGTCTCCCGAGAGCCGCTACGCAGCGATAAGCTGTCTCTTTGTCAGCGCCAAAATCTGACGGGTTTTCTCCATTCACGCAGGAAAGAGGGCGATTCGCGCAGGTTTTATTGATTTTTCTCCGCAGATGTGGTACATTCAGGGTAATTAGACACCCCCTGTTTTTCACCGTTCAAAGGAGGTTTTTGTATGTTGTCTTATCGTAAGCTTGCGATGCGTGTTCTGG
>ENA-ORRZ01001987-ORRZ01001987.1-human-gut-metagenome-genome-assembly--contig:-NODE-1987-length-11197-cov-3.162987_pt1 | contig 11197 bp, 10 predicted proteins | sample MGYA00242185_ERZ509152 | MGnify/ENA primary metagenome ERZ509152 (study PRJEB26280, sample SAMEA2338668) | human gut metagenome | biome: human gut; feature: human-associated habitat; material: faeces... | reverse complement strand
ACTGGGTTTGTCCGGAATGTGCGGAAAGTAAAGATATGTTTATGTAGGCTGAGGCCGGAAGGAGGAAATAGAAATGTATTGTGTCAGAAATGTAACGGAAGATTTATACTGGGTGGGTGCCAATGACCACAGGCTTACCCTGTTTGAAAATATTCATCCCATTCCCAGAGGTGTTTCTTATAATGCGTATCTGCTGCTTGATGAAAAGACGGTCCTTTTCGATACCGTAGACTGGTCCGCATGCAGACAGCTTCTGGAAAACATGGATTATCTGTTGCAGGGAAGGCAGCTGGACTATTTGGTAATTAACCACATGGAGCCGGATCACTGCGCATCCATCGCCGATGTGATCGCCGTTTACCCGGAGGCAAAGATCGTATGCACCGCAAAGGCTGTGGGAATGATGAAACAGTTCTTTGATTTTGATGTGGACAGCCGCGCGATTCCGGTAAAAGAGGGCGATACCGTCTCTCTCGGCTCCCACGAGCTTACCTTCGTGATGGCCCCGATGGTACACTGGCCGGAGGTTATGGTTACATACGAAAAGACAGAAAAGATCCTGTTCTCCGCCGATGCCTTCGGTTCCTTCGGCGCTGTCGATGGAAATATCTTTGCTGATGAGATTGACGATAAGGGCACCTGGCTCTCTGAGGCGAGACGTTACTATACAAATATCGTTGGCAAATTCGGCATGTCCGTACAGGGTCTCTTAAAGAAGGCTGCCGGACTCGAGATCCGGATGATCTGCCCGCTCCACAGCGTGATCTGGAGAGAAGATCTCCCATGGCTCATCGATAAATACCTCAAATGGAGCTCCTATACGCCGGAAGAGAAATCTGTAACGATCGCCTACGGATCTGTTTACGGCCATACGGAAAAAGCTGCCGATATCCTTGCCGGAAAGCTTGCCGACCGCGGCATCCGCCATATTTCCGTCTTTGACGTCTCCAAGACCCATCCGTCCTACATCATTGCAGACGCGTTCCGTACCTCCGCGATGGTCTTTGCATCTATCACCTATAATGGCGGTATCTTCTGCAATATGGATACGCTTCTCCACCAGCTTGCAGCCCACGGTCTTACAAACCGTACCGCGGCCCTGATCCAGAACGGAACCTGGGCGGCAACCACCTCAAAGCAGATGGGTGAAATCCTCGGTACAATGAAAAATATCCATGTGCTCGAGGCAGATGTAACCATTAAATCAGCCCTGAAGGACAATCAGGAAGCTGAGCTTGACGCACTTGCAGACGCAATTGCCGCATCATTACAGTAAATGGAGGAAATGCCAATGAAATATGCCATCGTTTATTCCAGTAAAACCGGAAATACTGCAGCACTCGCAGATCGTCTCCATGATATCCTTCCGCATGAGCACTGTGTTTATTTCGGTGATACGTCCCATTACTCCCCGGAGCTTGGCGCGGACCTTATCTTCGCCGGTTTCTGGACCGATAAAGGAAGCTGTGATGACAGGACACGGATCTTCTTAAAAAACCTTCAGAATACGAATATCGCTCTTTTCGGCACAGCCGGATATGCCGCTCCTGATTACATCCACTCGATCTTAAAGCAGGCAGAGGCAAATATTCCCGTAAACAACACCGTTCTGACAGGATTCGTCTGCCAGGGGAAAATGCAGCCGACAGTCGCCAATAAATTTACCGCAATGCTCGAAAAGGACCCGGAGGACGCAAAGGCAAAGCTTCTTCGCGACACATACAATGAAGGCCTCTCCCATCCGAACGAAGAGGACTTCGCAAACTTTAAAAAGTGGGCAGAAAGCTTTATCCACTAATTGATCGTCATATAAAACACACTGTATGGATCCAGCATGGCAGTCAAATTCAAGCCGAACGTCCGTGAGACTGTGCGCGTGATTCTGGTCAGCGAAGCTGACATATTCTTATCAGAATCATGAAATGCCGGATGATCGGGAAGACCGATCATCCGGCATTTTTTCATACTCAAACTTTGATCCAATCAGTCCTTCACTCTCGGCAGCATTCTTCCACCGTATCCGATTGCAAAGATCTCACCATTCTCATTTTCGAAGAATCTCACGTAGCCATCCTTATCCGGGTTGCGCACAATCCCTAAAAATTCCTGCACCGGCACAAATCGAAGAAGCGTCTCTCCTTCTTTTGCTGCCATGATTCCGTCTTTCTCAAAAATCGTGATATTGTTATCTTCATCAGACCGGAAGGTGCCGCACATCGCCTTTCTCTTTTCCGCATCCCACTCCGTCTCCTGATAAACGGACCGGTCCTCAATCGGATTCCTTCCATGGTACATCCGCATTGCTGCATCCGCGATCGTGCTTACCGGCACACCTGATGTGTTGCACAGTACCATAACACCCACTCCGGCATCATACGACCAGGATAAATTCGATGAAACTCCCGGCAGGCTTCCGCCATGCTCCATAACCGTCAGGTCATCCAGCTTCTTCTGCGAAAGGCCAAAGCAATAATGGCTCTCCGGGCGATAATCGATTCTTGGGCGGCACATCGTCCGTACACCCTCCTGGGAGAGGATCCTTGTTCCATCGATTCCCTTTCCGTAATTCAGATACATGCAGATGTATTTTTTCATGTCTGCAAGCGTAGATTTCAAGGAACCGGCTCCGCCAAGAGAAAATGCATTGTCATGGTAATCTCTGCCGGAGGTCATGACACCTTTTTGCATTTTGTAGAGAATTGCCGCATTCGCATCCGCTGCCGGTCTTACATACTCTCCGCTGCTCCGCTCCATATGAAGAGGCTCAAGAATATGTTTTTTCACATATTCCGCAAAGCTGTTCTCCCCGCCGACACGACGCACGATCTCCGACAAAAGTCCAAAGCCATCATTGCAATAGCTCATGTAGTTTCCCGGATCTCCGATCAGACCGCCGTTTTCCTTTGTCTGGGCATCCAGCAGCTCAGCGACTGCCTTTGTTCCTTCCAATGCGATCTTCTCACAGAACGCAAAATCCCCTGTCTCATTCTCATCTAGTCCTGCCTTCTGCGCGATCTCATTGATGATTGTGCGGTGCATCGGATAAAAGCCCGCTGTGTGACATAAAAAGTGCCATACCTTTATCGGTTTCTGATTACGGTTTGTAAATTCCGGAATATATTTGCTCACCGGATCATCCAGATCTACTTTTCCAGCTTCGACTAACTGCATGATCGATAAAGCCACAAAGGATTTCGTGACGGAAGCTAATCCAAAGATCGTATCCTCATCGATCGGCAGTTTTCTCTCCTGATCCCGGTATCCAAAAAACTTTTCATACTTTGTATTTCCATTTCGGTCAACGATCGCAACCGCGATTCCCACTGCGTTGGAACGTTCCTGTATTCTGGATACAAGTTCCTCAAAAAGAAATCTTGAAGCATTTGTGATTTTGTTCATGGGTACTCTTCTCCTTTTCTCTGTGCGCACCTGATGATGAGCCGATTCTCACACAGGTGCGCTGTCTTAATATTGATTATATCGATTCCGATCGATTTCTTCAAGTTCTTCCCTGTCCCGGTCAATTTTGCTCAGGATTAAAGTCTGATCGTTCCTACGCCATCTTTAATTTCCATCTCAGTTCCGTAAGGTTTTGACAGCTCTGCCAGATATGCCAGTACATTCTCATCTCCGGTCAACACAGGAACTCCTTTTTGCGGCCTTTTTTCCGTCATTCCAAGAGAAATCGGATAGAGTTTGATTTCTGTTAAATGTCCATCTTCCATGGTCCAGCCTGCCATCACGGATAACCAGATCTCCGGAAGCACTCCGTATCCGACCGTGCCGTTTTTACTGCGGGCATCCATATAGGCACCTACCTTGGTATCCAACGGCATTTTTTTATTTATGTATGCATCGTAAGGCTGCTTTTCCACGGTTTCTGTCTCAAAGAGGAAATTTCCCAGACTGTAGAAGATAGGCGCTCCGTGATAGATCTCAATTCCACGAAGTTCATGCGGTCCGTGTCCGATTACCGCATCAGCTCCTGCATCCACACATCTTCTTGAAAATGTCTCAAGGAACATGGATGGAACCGTTGTGTCCTCCCCATCCGTTTCATGCCCATGAAAGCTTACAAGAACGATATCCGCCTGTTTTTTTGCCTCAATGATCTCCTTCTCGACACGTTCCATATCTGCCGGAAACGGAACGCTCTCGATCCAGTCTTTTTCATCCAGAACAAATTTGTATGTTCCAAAGGGCAGTGTTCCGTAAGCCGGCGGATTCTGATATCCGTTTTTTACAGACCGCTCCATCGTTGAGTTGATCTTTGTAAGCGCCGCCAGTTCTTCTGCTTTCTTATAACTCTCTTCCGTGACATGGAAAATCGTTTCATAGCGCAGCGGATTTAATCCCGGTCTTCCAATCAATTCCGCGCTCTGTCCACCAGCCATTCCTGACTCATGGAAGCTTGAAGAGACTGCGATCATTGCGACACGTCCGTTTTTCGTCTCCAGATAGCATGGTTTTGATGCCTCGGAAAGATTTTTCCCTGTTCCGGCAAAGATCATGTCTCTCTCTTTGAGATTCCGGATAGTCGCAAGAACTCCTCCATGACTGTAGTCGCAGGAATGATTATTTGCCGTATTAAACAGATTAAAACCAAATGATCTCATATCATCAAGGGTTCTTGGATCTGCCATTGCCCAGGTTCCTCCGGAAAATGCTGCCGGATATCCTTCTTCATCATGGAATGTCATCTCCAGATTCGAAAATTTCACATCATACTGACTGATTACGTCTCTGACCTGATCAAATCCTTCATAACCGCCTTCCGGAAATCTTCTTGTGATAAACGCATCTCCTGTAGCGATCAGTGTCATTTTCTTCATCATCTATTTTCCCCCCACAACAGAATTTGTCTCCCCGTCGATTCCTGCTGCCATCATCAATACCATAAACGCCTGCTGAACTGCCTTATATGAGTCGGTGATCGGAAACTTTTCATGAACACTATGATTCCTTATCTTCTTTGTATTTTCATCCGGTGCAAACGCGCGTCCAAGACAGATCGATGGAATTCCTTTCGAAACCGCTACGTTCGCATTTGTACAGCCGCCTTTATGGAATACCGGTTCAATATCCAGAGATTTTAATCCAAGCCACGCGGATTCTACCAGTGGTGTATGGGAATCCTGAGTTCCGCCCGGAACCTGACTGATCAGGTTTTTATCCCAGGTGATCTCATCTTTTCCCCATTTTTCTGTTTCTTCCCGGCATGCTTCTTCGATCGCATCAAAGATTTTTGTGCGAAGCTTTGCAAGCTCCTCCGGTGAATTTGATCTGAAATTAAATTTGATGGTTGCCTGCGATGCGATCGCATGCACTCCGGCCGCAGTTCCACCGTGGAAATTGGAGACACAGAAGCTTGTCTTCGGATCTGATGGAACTGTAAAATCAGCGATCTTCGCAACTGCTCTGGCTGCTGCATGGATCGGCTGTGCCATCTCGCCAAACGCTCCAAACGCATGACCGCCGATACCATAAAAGTTGACCTCGTAGGTCTCTCCGCTTGTCGCCTCGAAGATCAATACACTCATGTCATTGTTATCAATTGTGAGTGAAATATCAATGTCGTCATTATCATTCAGGAAATCCTTCATTCCGCCGAGGCCGCCCATACCTTCCTCGCGGGTAGTTGCCACAAATACAATGTCTCCGAATGTCTTGATCTCGTTCTGATTCAATGCTCTTAAAAGTCCCAACAGCATTGCCAGTGCTCTCGTATCATCACCGATTCCCGGTGCGTAGAGGAATCCGTCTCTCTCCTCTACACCATGTACCGTTCCAAATGGAAAGACTGTATCCAGATGACCCTCGATCAATACCTTCGATCCTTTGCCGCTTCCTCTTCGAAGGCCAACAACATTTCCACCGCGGTCAATGTGAACATTTTCAAGACCAAGAGCTTTAAATTTTTCCATCATGACCGCTGCGCGTTTTTCTTCCTCCCCAGTCGGAGCCTCTATGAGAACCAGTTCTTTCTGTTCTTCAATCGTATTCCTCTCATCTTCCTGTATAAATTTCATAGCTTCCTTTACACACGGAATACTCATTGTATATTCAAACTGTTTTTTTACCCGCTCTGATACCTGATACATGCTTCATCCTCCTTCTGTGATCAATAGCTTCTGGTAACAAAAATAATATAAATACGACAAAAGCGCTTCTTTTTAAGAAGGTCTCTCAGACCTTCACCATAGATTCATATGGCTGATTCTTAAAAAGATGCGCTTTCTTTTATAGGTTAATTATATATTAATTATACATGTTGTTCAAATATTATTCATGAATGGCTTATATTCTTATTTCGAATAAATCCGGCATAAGTTTATTTATTCTTCTTTGATACTATTAAAATATTCTTCCGTGTATTTGCAGAACATCATCAATTCTTCTGTCATTTTCAGATCTTTCTGCAGGATCAGATACAGGGATCGCCTGAATTCGTTGTTATCGATCGGCCGATAACAGACATTTTCAAAATCTTTCTCGCTTCTCAGATGATCTCTCCAGGAATACCTAGGCCAGATAGTGATCCCTAACCCCTCCTGTACCATACGTCGCAAAATATCAACGGTATCACATTCAAATGCAATATCCGGAATAATCCCTTCTTTTTCGAATATTGCATCTGAAATCGTCCGGATACTTCCTCCACTTCTCAGCATAACAAATTTTTCATTCCTGATATCCGATAACTTGACTTTTTCCAGATTTCTCAGCCACGAATCTTTATGAAATGCAAGACACAATGGCTCCTCCATCAACTTTACCGCATTACTGAACACATACTGCGGCAGTGTACTTCGAATACAAACATCCCATTGGGTTGCTTCTCTGCGATCTAATACTCGAAAAAAAACATCTGGATTTTCCTCCCGAAATTCGCGAATCAATTCCGGCACAAGCTGTCCTGCAGTCAGAACATTCAAACGGATCATTTTCTTCTTCTCTCTATTGCGGAATTCTAACGGAAGCCGTTCTATTTCCTCAAGCAAAGGAACCACCCTTTCCTGCAATAAATACCCATCATGGGTAAGCACACAGGATCTTCCGTTTTTCCGGAGCAGTTCTGTTTTTAATTCGCGCTCCAGCGATTGGATCGCCTTACTGATGGAAGGCTGGGATACATTCAATTCCTGCGCCGCCATCGTGATATTTTCATATTTCGCAGCATATGCAAAATATCGAAGCTGATATAGTTCCATCTTTTCCACTCCTCCGTTTTTAATACATAATAACTGTCCAAATATCTTCAAACCCCATACTTTACAAAATCAGCGCGGCAGGTGCAAAAGCCTGCTGCGCTGATACATGATCCGGATTCTACCCCACCATCTGCACTAATATTCCTCCAAGCGTCAGCATCAGCGCTCCGCAGGATCTTGTAACGATCTGTGCAAACGGCAGAAGCTCCATTCTATGTGCACTGCTCAAAACAGCTACATTGCCGGAACCACCCATATTTGTTGTACACATCCCCGCTGCGATGGCTGATTCCAGCGGGAAAAAGCCAACCAGCTTTCCAAGAACTGACGCCGTAAGCGTGATGATCCCCACGATAAGTACCACCGTGATCAGATATAACGGTGTCAGAGTCTTTAAAATTGTATTCAGATCGATCAAGGTAAAGCCAATCCCAGCAAGTGCCGCCGCCGTCCAGCTCTTGATGGCAAACTGCCCCCACTCTCTCGCCGCATCCTCCAGCTCTTCGGACATGATGCCTGTTCCCTTCACAAGCACGACCGCAATGATCATCCACGCATACGTTGGGATCACAGGAACAAACCTGTGTAAGATCGCGCCAAGCTGATAAAAGGCGAACGCAATGATCATACCGGTGCATAAGGACGCAAATGTCGGCTTCAATGGCGGTGTCTTTTTCACCGTTTTTCCATCATTCACCAATACACCGTTTCCGGTCGTCTTCGGGTGTTTTTTCCCGAAGTTGTTCAAAAGACCGCCAAAAATGATCGCCACACAGTTTCCAAGCACTGTGGCCGGTGCCATCTTTGTCAGCACATCCGCCGCTTCCACGCCGAGCGCCTGGGAGTACATAGCAGAAAGAGGAACTGTACCCGCTGTCATTCCGCCGCTGGTCATAGGCACTCCGATATAGAGGATCCCGCCCCAGAAACCTTCCCCAAGGATGATCCCCATAATTCCTGAAAGCAGAATTCCCATAGAAAGAGAGATCACCGCCACCGGCAGAAGCTTCACGGTAGCCCTGAGCAGAAGATTCCGGTCGATATTAAAGAGACTGCCGCAGATCAGCGCCGCGATATAAAAGATCAGGAAGCCACTGTCATTGACAAAATAATCGAGCGTCTCAAGCGTCTGCTCAGGAATCAGTCCGCCTGCCGTGAGGATCGCAGAACCGAGAATACAGATCACAGATCCTCCGAGATACGTCTTCACCACCGGCACGTTATTTCCAATCGCATTTAGGCCCTCACCGAATACCATCAGCACTAAAAACGCCGGAACCAGACTCTTCGGGACACAGCCCGTAAACATACATGCCGCCGTCAGTGCCAGAATGAGGACATACAATGGCAGCGGAAACCCCGCCACTTTAAAATCCTTCATACTCAACCTCTCTGTCTTCTTTAAAAATGTCTTCTTTAAAAGCTCCGGATCGCATCACTTCCGTCATCCACGGTCTTCTCCAGACGCTTGATGATCACGTCATATCCGGCCCTGTCATTCACCTGCACATGTACCCGGTCACCGACCTTATGCCCCAGAAGTGCCCTTCCGAGCGGTGACTCGGAACTGATCAGTCCCTTTAAGGAATTTCCGCGGATCGTCGTAACGATCTTATAGGTCTCCGTCTCATCGTCATCCTCAAAATACACGTCCACCGTGTTGTAGAGACCGACCTCATCGTCTTTTGACTCATCAGAGACCACCTTCGCCGTCCGGATCATTCTCTCCAGATACCGGATCCGGCTCTCATTCTTGTTCTTGTCCTTCTTCGCTGCATAATATTCAAAATTTTCACTTAAGTCGCCCTGGGCTCTCGCCTCTTTTACCGCCTCGATCGCTTCTTTCCGGACCACAAGCTTCCGGTATTCGATCTCCTCTTCCATCTTCTTTATATCATTTTTTGTTAACTCGTCATACATAGTTTTTCCACTTCTTTCCTGAATTCTTTTATCACTATCTTATCTCATTCCTGTCTTAAATACAAGCCCTGAGGAATCCGGCTTCCTCCAAATATACCGGCAGTCTTATCCGATGCGCATCATTGGCACGTTCGTGCCTTTTGTGTAACAGGGAATTTCCCGGAATTTCCTGTTACACAAAAAGAGCCGGTCCGCATTAGGACCAGCCCTTTTATATGGGTAAACAAAAACAGGTAAAACTTATTGAATTTTATGCATTTAACCCCACAAATGATTCTGCCAGGCAAATTTGATCACAGTGAGGATCACTACGACTAACATCACCGGTTTGATGATCTTCTCACCCTTCCTGATCGCCAGATTAACGCCGACGAGGTTTCCTGCAATAGCACAAAGCGCTGCCGGACACGCAATCTCGTAAGCGACATTTCCCGTTTTCACATAGCTTACAAGGGCGATGGCGTTGGTAAGTACGATAAGGACCTTACCGTTACCGGACGCACATCTCGCATCATAGTGCATGATCATCGTAAACGCAATGATCGCTACGGTACCGATCCCCGGTCCGAAAAGACTGTTGTAAAATCCCATGATCACGCCAACGATCAGGGCCTGAACAACCGTTTTTTTTGAGATCTCGCTTCTCATGATCACGTTTCTCGCGTCAGTCTTTCTGAGAACCATGATGAGGGCGATCACCGGAAGTGCCACCGTGATGGCCTTCTGGATGCTCTCCTCCGGAAGGAGAAAGATGATCTTTGTTCCGATCCATGCCCCCGTCATCGCCGTGATGGCTGAGACCAGTGCGATCCTCAGATCGACCATGTTGTTTTTAAAGTACTTGATCGCCGAGACCAGGTTTCCGAGACCCGCCTGCAGCTTATTACAGCCGTAAGCCGAACGGACCGGCAGTCCGATCATTAAGTATGTCGGCAGCGCGATCAAGCCTCCGCCTCCGCCTATGGAATCAATGATACCCGAAATAAAGAAGATCGGGCAGATGATAAGCAATGTTTTTAAATAACTCATTTCCTTCTCCCTTTTTGCACATCCCGCGTTCTTTCATCATCTCCGGGAAACTGCCTCCGCTGTGCTGCTATTCGTATTTGCTGTTATTTTGATCCTTCAAAAGCTCTCTTCCTTCGCAAAGGTCCCTTTCCTGCTGCTCCGCCCGGAGACCATTGCCTACGAACGCGCCGTAAGGCTCTGTGCCCAGAACGGCTTCGCCCCAAATATCCGCCTGCAGTTAGATCAGCTCGCCACCGCCTACCGCTCCTGCGGTGCCGGTCTCGGCGTCACGCTCCTGTCTGACACCGTTGTCCGGATGTCCGACCACGATGAACCCGTCGTCTTTTACAAACTGGACTCCGATGATGTAAGCCGTGACATCGCTGTTATGTGGAAGAAAAAGAGATATGTATCAAAGGCTATGGAGGAATTTACGAAGCTGGCGGCGGAGATGTTTTCCGGCTAAATACTGATAACGTCCTCAACCGTCCGTATATATTCTTTAAATTCCTTTTCAAACTGCTCGATCAGTTCCTTTTTCTGTGAGTGCAGTTCCCTAAGCTTTAAGAGATAGCAGATTCTTGGAGGTGGTTCCGGAACAATTCTGGAAAGTCTCAGCTCTGTATCATGATAGTTTTTAAAAATGCATGCAGGAATAATACTGAAGGAATTAGGAATCCGTAAAAGTTCCGGTATCAGCTCCGTTGTATCCGTCACCATAAGCGGCAGGTCTAACGGGTTCATCTGTTTCTCATGCCACTCCACAAACCCTGTTCCCCAATCAAAATAGATTTCATTGGAACGCTTTAACTGCTGTGCCTGCACAACCTCAGGGTAATCTGAAACGCTTTTTGAACTAAGCAGAAATAACGGTTCCCTAAAGATCGGCACAGCCTCCACTGCCTTCGAATAAAAGACACGCGGGGTAATTCCGATGTCTGTCTCCCTGTTCTCCAACATCGAAATAATGCGATCTGTCCAGTGTGTCGCTAATGTGATCGAGAGTTTTCCTTTCCCAAGAAGTTCCCTGTAAAACCCTTTCACATAGTCCGTGAGGC
>ENA-ORRZ01001977-ORRZ01001977.1-human-gut-metagenome-genome-assembly--contig:-NODE-1977-length-11239-cov-3.552128_pt1 | contig 11239 bp, 11 predicted proteins | sample MGYA00242185_ERZ509152 | MGnify/ENA primary metagenome ERZ509152 (study PRJEB26280, sample SAMEA2338668) | human gut metagenome | biome: human gut; feature: human-associated habitat; material: faeces... | reverse complement strand
CAAGAGTAAACTCCACCGCCCTTTGGAGAAGTGGAATTTAAATTTTCATTTTAGGCAGACATATGAAATAGGGCAGTATTCTGGAAAAAATTGTCTGGATGTGGTAAACTAAAGAAAAAGTGGACAACTATAATCTCTATTAAGGTCGTCAATGATGGCAATATTGGAAAAGTTGAAAATCCACAAAAAGTGCAGGGCGAGTAACTCGGAAAGGACGGCTATACTGCCAAAGAAAAAAAGAAACTATGAACAAGACAGTCAGAAAAGTATGGAACACCATAACGAATATTATCGTGGCGCTGGTAGTGCTGTTAGCTGTAGCACTCGTCGGTGTCCGCCTGGTAGGATTTCAGGTATTTACAGTCCTGTCGGGCTCAATGGAACCGACATACCATGTTGGATCGCTCATCTATGTAAAGAGCGTAGACTACAAAGAACTGGAACCCGGCGATGTAATTACTTTTATGTTAGATGAAAACACGGTGGCGACTCACCGAATCGTGGAAGTCGTCCCCGATGAGAATGATCCGGAGACACTGCGTTACCGCACAAAAGGTGACGCCAACGATGCGGAGGACGGTGGGCTCGTCCATTATAAAAACGTGATCGGAACTCCGGTATTTACAATTCCGAAGCTGGGCTACTTCGCGAGTTACATACAGAATCCGCCGGGGACTTATGTGGCGATCTCGGTTGGAGCAATCCTGTTAATCTTAGTATTTATTCCTGATTTGTTTACCTCCGATGATAAGGACGAGAAAGAAAAGGAGAAAAAGAAAATCGGAGAAGAGGGAAAGGATTCCCGTAAAAAGTGAGGGTAATGCCGCAAGGCTCCCTATAGATCAAATTTTTTAAGGAGGTTTTCAGTATGAAGAAGACGAGTAAGGCTCTACTTCTGGGTCTCTGTGCGGTATTGCTGGTAGCTGCATCGATACTCGGAACAATGGCGTACCTGACCGACAATGCGAAAGTGGAAAACTCATTCACATTAGGTAAGGTAGAAATAACATTGACTGAGGCAAAAGTAGATGAGAACGGAAACGCTATTAATAATGTGCCTCGTGTTAGCGAGAACAAGTATAAATTAGTTCCAGGACTCACTTACGATAAGGACCCAACAATCTATGTAAAAGAAAATAGTGAAGACAGTTATCTGTTTGTAAAGGTAGCGGATGGAATTAAAACGCTTGAAAATACAGACAATACCGTAGAAGATCAGATGGTGGGCAGTAGAAACTGGAAATTAGTAGAGGAAACGAACAATGGCAATGTGTATGTGTACACAGGCGGGGAAAATGATCCAAAACCCGTTACAGCTAATGATGGCAAGGATGGCATAAAGGTCTTTGAACATTTCACTGTTAGAAATACAGCGACTAAACAGGATCTTGATAATAATAAGAACAGTAAAATTATCATTACCGCATATGCTGTTCAGGCAAATGGCTGGGATGGAACAGGTACTGACAAAGCTGCCTATATTTGGAACAATGCAGGTTTCACTAAGTAATCCGGATCTGTATTTGTAAAATTTACTGGTTACATAGTTTGAAAAATACATGATAGCCGGAGGGCATTATAAGTGTCTACTGCTGGGTAGTCACGATTAAGAAAATAGTAAACCGGTAAGATGCTTTGAGTGCTGGCAAGGTTTACATGAAAAAGATATGAAGAGATTGAATGGGGCAGTATCCAAAGCTGACGGATACGGGCTATGCTTCTTCCAATCTCTACATGGATAATCCATACTCATTGCTGAAGGAGAGAATTATCCCAAATAAATAAAAAGATAAACTAGGAGGAAAATGTTTATGAAGAAGAAAATTTTAACTTTAGGTCTGGTTGCTGCATTGTCTGCTACTGCTGCTATTGGTGGAACTTTAGCGTATTTTACTGATACGGCAGCAACGGTGGAGAACGTATTCACTGTAGGAAATGTTAAAATCGCGATAGAAGAGGAAAACTGGAATGCAGAGAACGCTAAAAATGTATTCCCGGGACAGACATTAGCAAAAGATCCTAAAGTTAAGAACACAGGTAATAACAGTTGCTTTATTCGAGCTAAAATTAGCAATTTAGACCAGTTCGGAACTGGTAAAGAGATTACCATGGATGCACTTGGTAGTGGTTGGGAGTACAAAGCGGGCTATTACTATTGGACTGCAGTCGTAGACAAAGGCGGCGAGACTGCTTGCCTGTTTAATTCCATCACAATGCCTACAACTTTAGATGGCAGCGAACAGAATGTTCAGCCTATTACTATTGAGGCAGAGGCTGTTCAGGCGCAGGGATTTAGCGGAACTACTATGGATGCTGCTACTCTTAAGACATGGTTCGAGACTTGCTTCGGCACTAGCAATAACTAGATTTTATTATGGCTCTCTCCAATTTGGAGGGGCCATATGAGAGTACCTGAGGTTTTGAGTTCGGATATTGTCATATGGCTTGCAAAAGCCAGAAAATTAAAAACACCAGTTACTAACAATAGTATGGTTATATGTGGGGAGGAAAAAGTGCATGAAGAAAAAAATATTGCTGGCTGCAGCAGTCATGATCTGTCTTGCTGTAGGCGCGTCTGGAACCCTTGCTTACTTCACATCTGAGAATACCGCTCACAATGTTATCACATCAGGCGGTGTAAATATCGAAGTCGTGGAGAAGACACAGGGTAAAGATGGTGTCTTGGTAGATTTCCCAAAAGAAGGCGTAAGAGGTGTCATGCCGGGATCGGATGTCAGCAAAATCGTCAGTGTGAAAAACACCGGAGAGAGCGAGGCATGGATACGTGTTCAAGTAGAGTCTGTGATCAAAGCCGCAGATGGTGCTGGTCTGCCGCTGACGATCGAAAATGTCGGTCCGGTAATGACCTACACGGTTGGGGGAGGCTGGTCCCTCGGCGAAGATGGTTATTACTATTATGATAAACCGGTAGCAGCAGGAAAAACTACGGATATTTTATTCGATACCGTAACATTTGCTCCACAGATGGGCAATGAGTATCAGAACTGCACAGCCAATATTGAAATCTCTGCTCAGGCAGTACAGACTGCCAATAACGGTAAGACCGTGCTGGAAGCTAAAGGCTGGCCTGCTGGAAATTAAGGAGGGATTGATAAATGATGAAGAAGAAATTACTTACAGGAGCATTGAGTGCTGCAATGCTTGTTACCCTTTGTGTACCTAGAACACTTTTGACTAAGGCTGAAATTACAAGACCTGTTTTGGTATGTGAGAAAGAAGAACATACGCACAGTGCTGAGTGCTATGAAATTTCCGAAGAACCGACATGCGGCCAGGAAGAATCCGAGGGTCATAAGCATGATGATAGTTGCTATATAGAAGAGCAGGTTCTGACATGTACCCGTGAGGAAGGTGAGGACCACACCCACGATGAAAGCTGCTACACCACCAAACGTACGCTCACATGTGAAGAGAAAGAATCTGCTGGTCATACACACAGCGATAGCTGCTATAAAAAAGAACTGATTTGTAGTCTTGAAGAGCACAACCACGATAAAGCCTGCTATGAGACTGTAGAAGAGGAGACCGAGGAAGAGACAACAGCTCCGGAAACAGAAGCTTCCACAGAAGCCGCAGAAACTACAGCAGCAGAAGAAACAACAGGAGCCGAGACTCCGGAAACCTCAGAGACCTCAGAGACAAAAGAAACAGAGGCACGCGAGTGCACCTGCGGCACCGAGGACGGAATCCACGACGAAGATTGCCCGTTATACAAGGAAACAAGCAAGGCAACCGCAAGCAATGCAACAACACCAACAACTCCGCCTGCACCGGTTACTCAGGTCCACATCGAGGGCTGTACCGATGATTGCACAGGCGAAAATTGTGCTTGCCCGTGCCATAAGATGAGCCTGTTTGATCGTCTGATGACTTGTGAGACGCTGGAGCAGTTGTATGCTCTTGTGGATGCAGCATCAGAAGATGAATTGCTGGCGTTAACAGAAGATGAGAATGTGCAGATTGCTATCAAAATCGAAGCTTTAGAGCCAGAACCTTATCCGGCGGTTGTTATTGATGATACGGTAGAAGATACGGTCCAGAGTGAGATCGTCAGTTTGGGTGTAAATATTTCGGACGTTGCACCTTTCCGTGCCCCTGTCGAGGGCGGACGCTAGTGTAAAGGAGGAGGTAGAGTATGAAAAGAAGAATTTTATCCCTGCTTTTGAGTCTGGTTCTCCTTCTGTCATTAGCTGGTCCCAGTACGATTGTCTATGCAGAGGATAACAGCGGCATGATAATCAATAAAAATGCCCGTGATAATAAAGATGGTACATATACCATCTCCTTGGAGGCATATGCGACTGGTTCAAAAGTCATTTCTGAGATTACTAAAGATGTTCCTACAGATATTATCCTTGTTTTGGATCAGTCGGGATCTATGGCTGATGATATGGGAACGGTTTCGTTTATACAATATGCGGACGAATATTATTTGGGGGGTACCACATATCACACGAGAAACCAGGACTACTATGAATATCGACATAATGGTGGAAGCAACAATCTTTGGCATAGGTTAGATAATGATCAGTATGTTTCTGTTTCTGTGACAAAACAGCAGATAAATTCTTATAATCCAATTACGAATGGGCGTAATAACCCATGGCGGGGTGAATATACAAATCTTTATAAAAATCAAAATAATCTGTATGCAAAGGTTAATGGTGAGTATGAGAAGGTGAACGTGACTCAACAGGGGCCGTGGTATGACGAGTCATATATATACACTCTGGAAAATGGAACGCAACTTGCATCTAGTCCTGGAAATAACGGAACACCAACTATTAGCAATACGGATGATGGCAAATTATATCTATTGACTAGTGATTATAAATACACATATACTTATACAGATTCTGCTAACAATGAGCAGACAATTGGTACGTCTACCGGAGCCAATACTGTATTTAGTCCAACACTTTATCGACGTGATGTGAGCAGTAGAGGTGGTGGTAGTCGCCTTGATGCTATTAGGAATGCAGCAACAAACTTTGTTAATTCTGTTGCTGAAAAGGCAGCTGGGGCAGATGGAAATTTGACAACAACTGCTGATAATATCAATCATCGAATTGCGGTTGTTGGCTTTGCCAGCGAGTCTGAGTATGGTGCTAACACAGAATTGCTTTCCATCAAAGGTAATAACAGTGGAAGTGTTGGTGTGGCTTACAAAAGTATCTCATCTCAAAACAATAAGGATGTTCTTCAAAGTATGGATACGGAAGCGGGCAAGACCTTGGTTGCCAGTGCTATTGATGCATTGACCGCAAGTGGTGCAACGCGTATAGATCTTGGACTGAATATGGCGGAACAGATATTGAATGCGAACCCAGTTCCAACAGGTGAAAAGAGAAACCGTGTTGTGATTGTATTTACAGATGGCGCACCTACAAGTTATAGAGGATTTGATAAAACGGTTGCAAATGATGCAAAGAATAAAGCAACGGCAATAAAAAATACGGGGGCTACTGTATATTCCGTTGGCGTATTTGTTGGTGCTGATGCGGGCAGTGCAGGTACAGAACCCAGTGGAGATCTGGGGGAGAATGATGGAAAGATAACAGCCGCTTGTAACTGGTTTATGCAGCAGATTTCCTCAAATAATGGTACACCGAAAGATCCAAGCTATTATCTGTCTGCTTCAGATGCAGATACGTTAAACAGTATTTTCCAGCAGATTTCTGATCAGATTGAAACGGGAGGTTCTTCTACGACGCTGGACGCGAATACGGTTATCAAGGATATCATTGCTCCGTCATTCCAGTTACCTGATGGTGCGACAGCAGACAATATTAAGTTGGAGACCTATTCCTATGGCGGAGGAAATACTTGGACGAATAACAATGACTCAAAGGGAGCAACTGCCACTATAGATAACGACAAAGTGGAAGTTACCGGTTTTAACTTCGCTGAAAACTGGTGTGGTACGGAAACTTCCGGCGGAATAACTACATATCGTGGGAATAAACTGGAGATTTCGTTTGAAGTAGTGCCGAAACCGGGATTCTTAGGCGGTAATAAAGTACCGACAAATGAAAGTGCGGGCATATATGAAGATAGTAAAGCGGAGAAGCCGCTGTTTACATTCCCGGTACCGGATGTGGATGTAGATATCAAGGAGATTGCTGTTAACGCACCGAATAAAGATATATATCTGCTTCAGGATGTGCCAGCGGATACTCTGAAATCGGGTAGTGTGAAAGTTGGAGATGTAACACTTGATTTGAGTAAGGCTGACAAGAACTACGGTTTAAAGTCATGGCAGAATGCTTATGTAAATATCACTGTAGAAATTAAGGACAAAGATGGAAAGACAGTTGGAAATAACCTTGTTGGTCTTACAGAAGACAGTGAGTATACGGTTTCTGTAAAAGTTTCTCCAAAGACCACAGGTACAGCCACGGCAAAGACAGGTGTGGGAAATGGAAGAATTAATGTCTATAAGCCTCAATTAACTTTCAAAGATGGAGAAGCTTGGTATGGTGGTAATGTACCTGCCGATACAGAGCTGAGCAAGAATCTGACTGAGTCCAAGTGGCTTCATGACAATACAGAGGCAAATACTTCTACAATGGGAAATGCTCCAGAGCTGACTCTGAGCTATACTCCGGAGGCATCTAAGATTCAAGATGGCAAGATTAATACGAAACAGGATGTTCCTGTTGCTGTTGGTGTTAAACTTGGAGAAACGGATGTAAAACAGCATACAACGTTCAATCACACAAATTGTGAGGGAAAAACTTGTACAGTTCCTAATAGTTATGAGTTCCTTCTGCATACCAAGACTTGTCAGCTCACCATCACAAAGAGCGGCGGAGCTGACAACGAGCCGTATGTGTTCACAGTTTATAGGGATGGCAATAAATATTCTGAAGTAACGATCGAGGGAAATAAAAGCGAAACTATTTACGAGTTGCCAGTGGGTTCTTATACTATTACCGAGGATGCAAACTGGAGCTGGCGTTATAACTCAAGCATCAGTGGTGGAGCAAGCCTGACAGCTGATTCTCCAGAAGGCAGCATTTCTTGCAATAACACAAAGGTCAAAAACTATTGGCTCAACGGTTTCAGCTCAGTTGTACACAATATTTACAACAGAGCGAATAACTAGGAAGGAGGGGAATATCAATGAAAAATGGAAAACTTGAATCACAGAATTTACAACATGAGAAAAAACATCATTTCAAAAAAATCCAGCTTTTAATTCTCTCCCTTCTGGTGGTCACAACAGTGACTGTAGGGGGAACGGTGGCGTATTTGACTACAAATACCGCTCCTGTGGTCAATACCTTTGAGCCCTCACATGTTACTTGTGAAGTGACAGAAAACTTTAATGGTGAGACTAAGAGCAATGTAAATGTTAAAAATACTAGCGATATTGATGCCTATATTCGGGTAAAGCTGGTAACCTATCGGGTCAATGATGCTGGTCAGCATATTGGCGGCGTTGCGGAGATCCCTAACTTTACACCGGGAGATGGTTGGGTAAAATATGGTGAGTATTACTACTATACTTCGCCGGTAGCTAAGGATGCTCAACCTGCTACAAACTTGATTGGCAGCATCAACCTGACAGATAAATATGCCGATGCCGATGGCGGCAAACAGGTCATTGAGGTTATGGCTGAGGCTATCCAGAGTGAACCGGCCGCGGCTGTCGGCGAGGCTTGGGGTGTCACGATTTCTGCGGGCAGCGTTACTGCCTACAGCAATAATTAAGGGGGTGCAGGAATTTGAAACTTAAAAACATTGTAAAAACGACTTCCTCGCTCCTGCTTGCATTGATGACAGTTATGGGTATTTCCATGACAGCCTTTGCGGCGGACTCTTCCGTTACCTTTAAGGACGGAAAGCTCACCGTATTTGAACCGGGCAGTGCTTATGCGAACAGCGATATGTTTGATAACTTCAAGGGTGTAATGCCTGGGGATACCCGCAGCGAGGAGATCACAGTCCAGAACAAGTCAAAAGATTATGATTATATCAAAGTCTATATGCGGGCGGTTCTTCACGATGAGAGCGGTAATCCGATCAGCGAGAAGGTGCTGAACGAACTGCGAAACGATGAGCGCCGTGAGCAGACATCTGAGGCTGCGTACATGTACGATTTTCTCTCCCAGCTTTCTATGACAGTAAAGAATGGCACGGATGAGATCTACAATGCGTCTCCGGATGAGCTTGCCGGTCTTGTAGAAAATGTGTATCTTGGCACACTCCGCAAAGATCAGTCCCTCAAGCTGAATGTGGAGTTAGCAGTCCCGATCGAGATGGGCAACGAGTACGCGAACCGTATCGGTGAGGTTGACTGGGTCTTTGTAGTAGAGGGATATGACGATCCGAAACCGACGAGATCGGACAGAGATTCCGATGATTCCGACGATCCGGATCCGAGCCCGAGACCGCCGCGCAGACCGAGCAATAACTCAAAGGGTACTCCGACCCCGGTCAACGCGCCGAGCGCTGTTTCTCCGGCTGAGAACACGATCACTCCGCCGAACCCGGAATTCCCGGAAGAAAGCTCTGTAGCTGACGCACAGAACACGAGAAAGCTTTCCGCTGGCAACCCGGCAACAGGCGACACCACACACAGAGTCCTCTGGACAATGTTAAGTGTTGGTTCCGGAGTTCTTCTCCTTGGACTGATCCTGTTAAAACGCAGATCGGATAAGGCAGAGGACAAGTAAATCGATATTAAAAAGCAGCTTCCACCCAGCGGGAGAGATCCTGGTGGGTGGAAGCATTTTTAATAATCATAGTAATTGAGGTGAAGAAGTGCCGGTCACTAAAGAATTTAGAACGATAGACGAACAAATTGCAAGACTTGATAGAAGACATTTGAAATTTAAGAATAAAAAGAAAGCTGCAGAATTACTCAGGTGTTATAATTATTTTGATGTCATTAATGGATTTGAGTCTATTCTCTTGAAAAATAATGTTCCTGAAAAAGAATATGAGGATGTTTATTTCGAGGATTTTAGAGACTTGTTTTTCTTTGATATGAGGCTAAAGAAATATACCCTATTCAAAATATTTGATATAGAAGCTAGATTACGTACTTCTATTGCGTATAATTTTGCTGCCACATATTGTAATACAGTTGAAGATACATTAAATTACCTGAATCCGTCTTATTACAAAGCTCCGCCGGTGAGCGATACGAATATGACGAATCGTTTTAATTCGTTTGACTTATTTAGAACGACTCAGTATTATAAGAACGGACAGGTAAAAAGGAGATCATTTATTGATGCGTTGAAACACGATAAAGAATATGCAAGTCAATATAAGGATCCGCCGTTTTGGGTTGCTATTAAAACATTACCTTTAGGAAGTCTGTACTATACCTTTGTATTTTTAAATGACACAGTAAAAGAAAAAGTTTTAATAGACTTTGGTTTATCATTAGCCGATGCTTCTGCATTTGAACAAGCTCTTTTTGTTTTAAAGGAAATGAGAAATCAATGTGCACATCTTGAGTTAATTACACGTTTCAAACTTAAAAGTCAGAGAAATGCATTAAATAATTTTAATGATATTAGAGCTATGGCTGGATTAGCGAGAGGTGACTTATCATATCTGGATGTCTTAAAAATATTAAATACATTTGTTTCGATATCAGATATAAAAAGACAAATTTTATTCTTTTATTTAGAGCTGGGATTTAAGGGAAGAAAAAAGATTGCAGATAAAGCATTATCAAAGATGGGGCGAAAGAAATTGGCTGTATGGATGAAACTTTGAAAAATTTCGCTGGACATATTGCATTTTTTACTGGATTGTGTATAATAATAGTACGGTAAAGCTAGCATTGAGAGCTAGTAGCCATGCATTTGGCGTAAGGGCATCCACAGAAATGTGGGTGTCTTTATTTTTTCTAGGACGCGTCTGGAAAAAGAGGCCAGTGGCAGGTGGAACGTACCGCAGTGGATGCGGAATGTGAAAAACTTAATTATTGTCGACTTTTACTGGATTTCCTGGGATTTTTTGTACATGTTTTTGTTTGTCGGATATTGACGAAAATGGTGACATATGGTAAAATGGGAGCAAATAGAGGATGTGCAATTTAATATTTAGCAAAACAACCGAAAGGTTGCGACGCAAAGCTATAGGGCCTGTAAAATGGCAGCCAGTTGCGACTTACGATGACTCATCAAGAGTGTTGTTTTGCTATACAAAAACAACACTCTTTTATTTTTACCCGAGGCCTCAGGAAACCTCTTGAACTGCCTCTTAAAATTACAAACCGAAAATTAAAAAGAATCCTTGAAGAGGATTGTAAAAAATTCATAAACCGGCAAAGCAGTCGAAAGGCTGTGACGCAAAGCTATAGGGCCTGTAAAATGGCAGCCAGTTGCACTTTGAAGAGTATTGTAAAATGCGCTTTCGGTGCCTTTACAATACTCTTCTTGTTTGGATTTTTTTCATGAATCAACGAGGAGTTTTTTTATGAAAAAAGGTATCGTTTTAAAGCTTGCAATGTTCGTTGCAGCTTTTGCAATCAGCACATTTGCTCCGTCTATGACCGCAGCAGCAGCTTCCTATGATGATGAGTTCGTAGCTCTGATCAACCAGAAGCGTGCAGCAAATGGTCTTCAGCCGGTTTCTTTAAATAGCACTCTTGACAATGCAGCAGAGACAAGAGCAGAAGAGCTCACAGAGAAGTTTTCCTACCAGCGTCCGGATGGCCGCCGCGAATTCACAGTTCTCGATGACAACAATATCGCAGATGATTTCGTTGGTGAGTGCTACAGCGCAGGCCAGGCAACACCGAAGGAAGCGCTTGATAACATGATGCAGTATGGCTTCTTCGAGAAGAAGGTCATGAGCGAAGACGCTAAGACAGTCGGCGTTGGTCACTACAACGGTGGTGAGTATTGCGATTACTGGGACGTTCTTTTTACAGCCCCGATAGCAACAGATAGAGCAGAGTTCGCACAGGAAGTACTTGATCTCGTAAACGTACAGCGTGCCAACAACGGCCTTAGCCCAGTCGTTCTTGGTGATGAGAAATTAAACGCAGCTGCTCAGCAGCGTGCCGTTGAGATCGCAACCGTTACTTCCCATACACGTCCAGATGGAACAAGCTGCTTTACAGTCCTCGATGACTTCAATGTAACAGATGAAGCTACAGGCGAGAACGCAGCATGGGGACAGGTAACTCCGGAAGAGGTTGTTAACGACTGGATGAATTCCGAAGGACACCGCGCAAACATTTTAAACC
>ENA-ORRZ01001976-ORRZ01001976.1-human-gut-metagenome-genome-assembly--contig:-NODE-1976-length-11246-cov-2.912876_pt1 | contig 11246 bp, 5 predicted proteins | sample MGYA00242185_ERZ509152 | MGnify/ENA primary metagenome ERZ509152 (study PRJEB26280, sample SAMEA2338668) | human gut metagenome | biome: human gut; feature: human-associated habitat; material: faeces... | reverse complement strand
TTATATGTCTGCCCGTTCCACGAAGTCTTCACCGTTACAGTAGCATTGGGACGGGCTTTTCCCCATAGTTTGACTTCTGCTTGCTGCTGTAATACCATATTATCTCCGAGTATGGAAGGTAATATCACTTTAGCCTCACTTTTCATTGAAAATGCAAGCGCTAAGAATAAAAAGCTGATAAGATATTTCATATATATATTTAATTTATTTATTCGGTTAGTTACAACAGGATTGACCAATCTCCTGAGTAGTAGGCTTTATTCAGCTTTTCCAATGAACGGACATCTTTGTTCCGGACGAAAAGATATTCCAGGTCTTTGTACAGGTACAACTGCAACCAGTATCCTTTATCGTACTTCTCACGAATGGATAATGCCTGCTTCAACTTGGCATACCAGTCGGTATTCATCCGGAAGTGTTCGGCTACCTTGCATGCCTGCATCGCATTTTTCCACATACCGTCCGCCATCCTGTCCATCAGCTTCGTAAAGTCTTTGTATTTAAAAGAGGAAATATCAATGAGTTCGCAACGGTCGTCTACTCCCATCTTTTTTAAGTCTACGATTGTTTCAAAGGTCTGATCACCGTCGAAATCATACTCCAGATAATCAAAAAAGCCGTTCCCATCTTTATCCGTGTATTTCACTGTCGCAAAGCGGGAAGGATTCTTGTCCAGTCCGAACCACAGTCTGTCCCATCCCTGATAGTAGTCTGTATTCTGATCGATGCGCCAGCATCCCCATTCCGCACCATACAAATGAAGTCGGCCGTCGAACTTGCCGATATAGAGCTTTCCGTTTCCCGAATGATCCAGGTCCCATTCTCCACGGTCGCCTGCTACATCCGATTGTTTGTTGTTGTCAATTCCGCCTTTGTTCCATCCCACCTTGAAAGGGTCGCGCGGGTCGTACAACTCTACGCGTTCCCAACGGTGGCAATCATCGTCTTCATCGTACACAAAATAAATCTGATCCCATTTTCCCCTGTTGAATATAAGGTCCCATGCACTGTCATGATCGGGATAAATCAGCTCGGTCAGCCTTCTGAAACGAGGGTCTACAAAGAAAGAATCCGTCTCGGGCAGTCGGGGATTCCGAAACTTATGCACCTGATCTTTATAATCAAATCCTTTTCCTCTGAAAGAAAGGGTGAGGTCAAAGTCAAATTCGTCACCCGGACGATTGTCATTATCCATATCGACGGCAATCGAAACCCAGTCGATGTTTCCGGTAAGCTGCTTGTTAACGAAGCTGTTGGCAGGCGCATTGTTATCTACTTTCTTTGGAGAATCTACCAGTCTGATTGCCATTTCACTCAGTCCGTCGTCGTCTTCATCGTAGAAAAGAAACGGATTTTCCCAGTTCAGTCTTACATCCTGCATATTGTAAGTAGCGGCATGTATCTTAAGAAAGGCCGACTGTCCACTATAATCCATATAGAAATCGCAGATACCTGTCTTGTCCCAGCTCTTAATCTGCATGGTATTCCAATCGATATAGTTGAATATATGATCTTTGTCGGTATCCAGTACAATCATATAATGCCCGTTTGGCCACACTTCGTCCGCCTTCTTCGGAGGATACTCGGCGACAATCTGTATATCGGCTTTCCCGTCATTATCGGTATCTATCCAGTCGATAATGAGATCGCCATGCCCGCCATAAATTCCGTCACGATTTCTGTCTATCAGAAGACAGTCATTCTTTGTATCTCCTTCCCAATCATCCCATTTCATATCCCCGTCATCGTCCAGCCATAATATCGGGATACTGTCACGGGTAATCGAATAGATAGCATCCGGCTTTCCATCGCCATTCAAATCCACAATCTTCGGAGTATATCCTGCCGGGGGAGGAGGTAGTCGGAATGACACAATCTTTAGCTTGTTATTCCAGTAGTCTTTGCTTTCCTGTGCTTCAGCAGAGAAGAATGTAAGAACCAATGTTAATAGTACCAGCAGCTTTTTCATTTCTTAGGATTTTATGATAACTGGCACAAATGTAAGTCCCGCTAGTTAATTTAGTAATTAATTTGCAATTAATTCGAGGAGAAAATAAAGGATATAGGTCCGAAAAGATACTTTTTAGCCGGTATTCGGATTTATTTAACGTTCATTATTAGTTAGAAATTCCATATTCTTTTATAATAGCCATCATATATTACTTCCTTTATAGCTGATTATTATTCCTTTGCTTTGCAACTCCCATTTAAATACGGAATCTATGACATCAAATTGTTACAATACATATTTAATCATTATTCAGGATTAAATATGTATCATTGCCAAAAAGTAACCTCTTGCCAATCCTTGTTATATATTCCCCATACACGCAACCTAACTTTTAAAATATTGTGTATAGTTCATTCCCCTTCTTTAGATTAACTTTACCCCTATCCACCAAACATTAACTGCAGCAGGAAAAGATATAATATTTGAGAAATAAAATATCTGACAATAGCAGAACAAATTAATTCATTCCTAAACTAATCATAATAATCAATCTCATAGTAGTTAGTATACATAATATTGTAACCACTCTTTGCTACACATGTTATTTTGGAAATCCTGTTTTTATTATCTAATTCATAACTATATATTTGAGTATTATTCTTTATATTTACATCAGTGGAACTTTCTACTAAATACATTGAACGCTTGCCAACTAAATCAAACCATGCTCCTAAACGGGGTGTATATGTTGAAATAACGCTATTCAAATCAATAGAAGTATTATTTAAGTTCTTTGTATACTCATAAAAACATACCAAAAGGTCTTTCTTTCCCAAAGCTACACTACTCCTATTCCCCTTAGAGTATCCATAAAAAATACTCTCATATTGCTTCAAATAACCATTATCATCATAACCATGAATCCATGGATCAGCATGATTTCCATACATATTGAGAAAATACAATATATATCCATTATCACCAAGTTCAGCATATGGAGTCATTTTACCACCATTACTTCCAGCCAAGCTTTGGTGATAAATCGTATCATTTCTATAAAAATAAAGCCAATCATCCATCAATGTATTATCCCGATGAGTAATATATTCTATTATTCGTCCTTTTTCATCATATTTAAAATTATGATAATCTTTTTGTTTAGATTGTCCTTGTCCTATAATTATTTGCTTTACCATTATATTCGTTTCGAAAGGCTTATAAGGCGAACCTTTCCCTTCGTTTTCTCCCTCTTTATCTCCAGAAGTATTATCTCCATCTTCTTTATTTTCAATATCAGCATTTTTATCTTCGGCATCATCATTATTACAAGCAGAGAATGTCAGTGAAAGCATAAATGCCACAAACAAATTTAGTAATACACTTTTTTTCATATCCATTTTTTTTAGATTGTTCAACCTTTCGCTACTATATCATCACATTGCAAATGTAGTAAATTATAATACCTCTTTAAAATGCAAAAAGTACGAATACTGCTTATTTATGCCATATCCATGTTTACTTGATTGAAAATCGAGACTAAACCACTTTTTTTCTTTGCTATTTATGTAACTACTCACCTCGACCCGATTCTATTTTAAAATAAACCAATAGAAATCACTCTTTTGCAGATGATATTTTTATTAATTTATCTTCAAACTAAATTCATCGTCATTAAAATGATAAAAACAAATACCTTCACACATATAAGTACCAAGTCTTTATATTAGAGTAAATAATGTAAATCAGTAGTTGAATCAAAATCGTGCGGAAATGAGCTAAACTGTTTGGACATGAACATAAACTCTACAACATTACCGACAGTGCTATATACGGCTATATATCAATGACTTATAGTTTCCTGTCATTTCTTTTAATGGAAACTGTCGTTTCCCGGTGAGGGAACGGGCGTTCCTTTTAATGGAAACGACCGTTCCTTTTAAAGGGAACTGGCGTTTCCTCCGAGGAAACTAACTCTTGCCCCATATGATACGGATGCTTGATTTATATGGACTAACAATTTAGCGTATAACCGGTGCTGTAATGAACAAAATTCAACTACTGATTCGCATAAATTTTATACTAACATAAAAGAGCTAATCCATATCAAGATAATCCAAAGTCTAAAGTTCTGCTTTGGGTATCCTTATCTCATGTTTTAATTGATAGGATTTCGGAACTTTATCAATACCAATTATATTTATATTTTTGATAAAACTTATATTATCTCTCACTTCCTATGCCTTCAATCCAAAACTTATCGTACGGAAGGGATAGCGATAAAAAAAATCGTTGACCACGATGTGGAACACGGAATGATCACTTGCCATTCTCTCAATGATATGTTTCGGGACTATAAAGTAAATTTAGACGAAGTAGCCGAACTGTATAATCTTATCAAAATAGTGGATAGAAGTACCCGTTTGTAAACAAATCACCACTACCAAAACACCCCATTAATATATCATATTTTTACCAAATAAAGAAAGGAAGAGAACTTTACTCAAAAAAAGTTTTCTTCCTTTCTTACACTACACCCCCGAAATCGAATAAACTCCTTCATCGTTTTTAATAAATAAAGAGAGAGTTTATTATAAACTATTTTTAGGCGTTTCCAGCGGCCTCAATAGAATTATTATAACAAAAATGGGCAAGAACCTTCACAGTTTCTTGCCCATTCGTTATCCTGGCTATGCAATTCTGCACATCCACCTATTGAACTTATATTATAATTTTTATATATCCTATCATTACTTTTCCGTTTTATATTCCTCCAAATATACGAAATAAAAACAAGAAAGTCAATAGCCGGACGGTATTTACCGTGATATTTCTTCATTTATCGAACATTACCTTATTACAAAAGTTCTTTTCACTCACTACATGGTTACCTGAAAATAAACACGTAAATTTCTTAATCTGGAAAGCACAGGAGATATTTTTATATAAATACTATTATATAATTTCCGTCTATAACCATAAAAAAGGAAGAGAGAGCAAGCATGTTCGAAAATCTACATGCTATATTTTGATATTCTCTCTTCCTATAGCTCTACTTATTCCCAATTTACCACAGTGGGTTCTGCACTAATAACTTACTCTTTTGTATTTCGTCCTGTGGGATAGGATATAAATACATGCATCGTTTCCAGGCACGGTTCTCTAAAATAATACGTGTGAAGAAAGAGTCAGAAGCACCTATCGGCTTATTACTGTAACCGTTCATGTTCATGGCATGGAGTTTTGTCTGGTCTGCTTCCTCACCTTCACCACAGATCATCCAACGGCGGATGTCGAAGTAACGTTGCCCTTCCATGGCTAGTTCTACAAAGCGTTCGTGCCGGATCATTTTGGCTTGCAGTTCCTTGTCTCCAATAATATTTTTTTTGCCTTCCTGTGCTAGTTGCCGGTAACCAGGTATTCCTGCACGCTCGCGTATCTTGTCCAAATATATAATGATATTCGGGTCATCTTTGTTGATTTCGTTGCAAACCTCTGCATAGTAAAGATAAAAATCTGCCAGACGGAACAGAATAGACGGGCGCGCCCAGGTAGTGGGATAGTTTCCCGTGTTAAGCAAGAGGCGGTTTTTGAATTTGGTAGGGAGATAGCCGGTACGCGGATTATCACCAGAGGAATTATCGCTGCCTTCCCCCTTAGCGAAGCCGATAGTATAGTTCGGGCGCCCCACGGGCTGTATGTGCCAACTTTTCCCTTCATATCCCACGCTAGCATAGAAACGCGGTTCACGGTTAGAATACATATTGAATACGTGTGTATCTACCCGTTTGTTCTCATTACAGGGATTAAGTACATCTGTGAAACCGTCTTCCTTATATTCAGTGCCTGGATCATCAATGGCCAAGCCGCTCTTCGTGAAGTAGGCATCGACCAATTCCTGAGACATTCCATTATAACACCAACCTACGTAGCAGTCCCGGGGATTTGTGTTTTCTTCCATTATTGTTCCGTTCCAATAGTTGTCTCCTGTAGCCCAAAGAATTTCATCATTGTAAGCTTGGAACAGTTGATAGTAAGATTCGTCTGGATCGATGGAACCATCTTCTTTATAAACCTTGAAAAGTTGGTGTCCATTCTTGTCTGTGTCCTTGAACAGCTCTTCCAAATGTGTCTTGGCGATTTTCCACTTGTTGGCATCATAGGCGGGGAACAGCTGTTTTCCGTCGTGGTTCTTCACTTCCAATGCTTCCGGATATCCTCCGTTGAATACAGGTGAAGCCGCATATACCCATAGCTTAGCCCGCAGGGCTTTAGCCGCCGTCACAGTCGGGCGAACCATTTCATTCAGATTATATTTGCCGTTGCCGGTGGCTTGTGGTTTCGTGATAATGGTCGCCGGCAGATCTCCCGATTCAATAACTTCTAACAATATCCGATCTATGTAGCCCACCACTTCGTCCACTGAAGAGCGATTAAAGTCCAAATCCTTAGCTTCCGGGTCAGCCAATTCGTCAATGATGGGTACGGCACCATATAATTCAAATAATGAAAAGTAACTATAAGCAATAAGGAATTTGGTTTCGGCTTTCATTCTTTTGACATCTTCCTCTGTCAGTTGGGAACGGTCGTTAACACTTCCCGTCGGTTTTACTCTCTCTAAAAATATGTGAGCATCACGGATGTATTGATATAGTGCACTCCAGCGTTGAAAAGGGGCACTGGAAGGGGTAAAACCGGAAAGCATGGGCCACCAGCCGCTTCCGCTAACGGTGGCTTCTCCACACATAGATACCCAGATGCCGGCAAATCCGCTGTTTTCGTTTAATCCGATACTAGAATATTCCGAAATGCAGTTAAAGAGGCCGGCATGCCAGCTACGCATATAATTAGGATTCTCAAACACTTCTTCAAGCGTCAATGTTTCTGCTATTTCGTCAGATACGTCAAGATAATCGGTACATCCTGCCATTGAAAATGCTAACAAGCAAGCAAAAACTGTGGAGGTTATTTTATTTAATAGTTTCATTGTCATACAATATTGAGTTAAGTTAAAATGTTACTTCCAGTCCTACAGTGTAGTTACTGCATATCGGGTATTTGGCACCCGAATTTGAATTACCGAGTTCCGGATCCCAAAACTTGACCCGATCCCACACGGCTACGTTGTTGCCCTGCAGATAGACCCGGAGATTTTTCATTTTCATTTTCTTAAGTAGCTTTTCATTGAATTCGTAGCCTATTTCAATATTCTTCAACCGAAGGAAACCGCCATCACGATACCAATAGGTACTCCGCATCAGGTTGTGGTCAAATGCAGTGGCATGCATACGAGGATAAAGCACATTTTGGTTGTATGGGTTATCGGCCGACCAGCGATCCCGGACTTCAACACGTGCGGGGCCATAGTCTACTCCAGTAATGAAAGGCATCATAGAAGTCGTATTTGTAAGCAGATTGACAGAAGAATGTGCCGTACCCTGGAAGAATACTCCAACGAAAAAGCCTTTCCATTCGGCGTTCAATCCGAAACCATAGACAATTTCCGGAAGCTCCTCATAGAATTGGTGGTCGTAAGTGTAGTCATAATCATTAATTACGCCGTCTCCGTTCAAGTCTTTATATTTGATATCACCAGGCGCCACTTGGGCAGCAGGTTTCGGCATCCCCTCTTTCAGTGTATAGTTTTGCGCCCCAGATGCGGGATCTACCCTGATGTCAAAGTCATCAGGAGTATAAAGCCCTTCGGCAATAAGCAGCGACACGTCACCAATAGAATTACCGGTATAGTTCATATAGCCGTATTGTTGGGGAACTTCGTCATATTCTACAACCTTGTTGCGGGCGAAGGTAACGTTGCCCCGGGCAGAGAAGTCCACTTGGCCTAACCGTTGTTTCAGAACGATATTGGCATCGATACCTTGATTGGTTACGATACCATAATTCTGGTAGGGTTTCACGCGGAAACCGGTCACGTTCGAGATGGTTTTCCTGCGCAGCAGGATATCGCTTCTGCGATTATGAAAGTAGTCGGCACTGATATCGATGGCTCCACGGAATAAACCTAAATCAAGACCCACATTGATCTTTTTTTCAATTTCCCAAGAAAGGTTGGGCATCGCAAAGTTACCTTCTGAGACACCGTCGCCTCCCCAGTTGGTTGCGCCGCCTCCAATACCAGGAACAAGTCCGAAGTTATAACCTCCAGTGCCCACACTCACTGTGCCACGATAAGGGAAACGCGAATCGCTTCCGATGTTATCATTACCTGTGATTCCATAAGAAGCCCTGAACTTCAGTTTACTGATGTAATCTTCCAGTCCTTGCATGAACTTCTCGTGGCTAACGAACCAAGCTGCACCAATTGCCGGGAAGATACCCCAGCGGTGTCCCTGCAGGAAGTTTTCACTGCCGGTCGCACCCATACTGGCTTCAATCATATAGCGGTTGTCATAACCGTATGTGGCACGGGCCACAAAACTTTGTTTACGATAAGGAAGGAGATCCAGTCCGCTCGTATTTTGGTATTGTGTCTCTTTCTGCATGTAAAGCAGCATACCGGTAAGGTTGTGTACATTGTTGAATGTACGTTGATAGTCGAGTGAGCCTTCAATATAAATTCGTTTCGTTCCACCCGTAGCATCAAGCGAAGGGTCGCCGAGCTTATCACCGTCTTTCATGGTTTTTTTGTTCAGGGTTCCGTCTTCGTTCCGTCCTAGAACATAGAAAGTCTGCGGGCTTTTCCATCTTCTTAACGTAGAGAGGAAATCCGCGTCGAAGCTGACGGAACCTTTCACGGAAAGTCCTTTAGTGATAAAGTCAAGTTGCTGCCTTAAAGAGACTTTGGTTTGCAGATAAGCACTCCAATTTTTCGTGTATCCGCTATTGTTCAGCATGTTGTACGGTTGCATTTCCACACCGGCCCCACCTGCACCATGGTCCGAAGCCGTGCCGTCAGAATAATACATTGGGATGACATGTACCGGAAAATGAGTGATGTAGTTGAAGATGTAGTCCGAAGTGTAGCCGGGATTGTTCTTTCGCAGATACTGTCCGCTCATGTCAATAGAGAGCTGAGTGGAACTAGTTAGATCCATGTCAATATTGGAACGCAGGTTGAAGCGGTTCAGCCCGATATTCGCCTTGTACTTTTCAGTTGCATTTGATTTGAAGATACCATCTTCTGAATAATAGGCACCGGAGGCGAAATAACGTACCTTCTCGGAACCACCACGTACATTGACTGTGTACCGTTGGCTGTTGGTATGGTTTTGGAGCAAATCATACCAGTTGACAGACGGATAAAGATCCGGGTCAACTCCCGTACGGTACATTTCTAACACTTCCGGTGTGTAGGTGGGGTTGAAGTAATCTTTGCCCGGATTACCTTCATCATTCCATTGCGCTTCGTTGTATAGAGAAAGATAATCATAAGCGTTAAGGGTTTCCGGCATACGGGTGGGAGTGACAATACTGTACTGCGCACTAATGTTGACAGAAGTCTTCTGCACTTTTCCTCTTTTGGAGGTGATAAGTACGACACCGTTGGCTCCTTCTGCCCCATAAACAGCCGTGGCCGCCGCATCTTTCAATACCGTGAAGCTTTCGATTTCGTCTACGTCAATATCATCCATACTTCTGGGTATACCGTCCACTAATATTAGTGGATTAGTACCGCCGGCATAGGAACTTTGTCCTCGAATGTAGAAGGCAGAAGCATCGTTACCTGGCTCTCCGCTACGCTGCACAGCAATCACTCCGGCAATCTGTCCGGCCAGTGCATTACGGAGATTCCTCTGTTTAACATTGAGTTCTGCCGGCCCTATGGTATTCAGGGAAGAAACCACACTCTCTTTTTTCTGCTGACCGTATCCGATAACTACTACATCATCCAGGTTAATGTTGGCTTCAGTCATGGTGATATTTATCACATTGTCTTGTTTTACAACCTTTTCCACGCTTTTGTAACCGATAAAACTGAACTCCAGTATATCACCTTCAGCAGCTTTGATGGCGTACTTTCCATTGATATCAGTCAGGACACCGGTTACCGTACCCTTGATAAGGACGGTAGCACCTATAATAGGTCCGTTACTTTCGTCTGTGACGACTCCTTGAATTTGTCTGTTCTTTACAGGTTTTTCCTGTTTTTGATGAACGGAGGAGGAAGAGTGTCCCTCGTTTTCCCGAACATCTCTACTGACAGCGACATGACTCCCAGTCAGTAGAATGAGTAATACAATTACAATTTTTCGCATAAGAATTTGTTTTTAATAGTACATAATATTGATAGATTCAATGGTGTTGATCAGTCGGTCAACATTAGTTTTATCCGTTTGTCCTTTACCATAATATAATAGTCACCGGTTTCCAGTATCCGATTGCCGTCCTCATCGCGATAAGATAAATCACGTTGGGGGTTGACGACGAAGCGGAACATACGGGTTTCGGCAGGCTTTAGCAACTGCTTCTCAAAATGTTTCAGTTCTTTGACAGGACGCGATACTGTGCATGAAGGATCATTAACGAACCACATTACGGTTTCCATTCCCTCACGGTTGCCTGTATTGGTTACAGGTATTTCCAACGTCACCTCCTCATTTTTACGCAGGGTAACCGGAATAGCGGCATTGGGAGCAGTTCTCAATTCTCCATAGGTATAGGTGGTGTAGCTCAAGCCATGGCCGAACTCATAGAGCGGTGTACTGGGCATGTCGCGGTAGTGCCCCAAGGGAGCAAAGCGCGAAGCCGGACGACGATTATAATAGATGGGAATTTGTGCCGCCGTGCGGGGAAAAGTGATACTGAGCCGTCCCGAAGGATTGATCCGACCTGAAAGAATGCCTGCCATCGGTTTCCCGCCGGGGATACCTGGTTGCCACATCATCACGATGGCATCAGCCAACGGTTCTAAGCGGCTGAGGTCAAGCGGACGTCCGGCGGATAATGCCAGCACAATAGGCTTACCTGCTTTCTTCACTTCAGCCAATAATTCTTCCTGTACGGCGGGCAGAGAGATAGAGGCCATTGGAGCGTTCTCACCACTCCACCGGCGTATCTCGCCCAAGCACACTACTACAACATCAGCTTGGCGGGCAGCTTCCACTGCTTGCTCAATGCCTTCGCGGTGGGTACCTTCGATGTCGCAACCTTCCGCATATCTCACTTGTGCCTTGTCCTTGAATTCTTGCTTCACTGCTTCCAGAATGGGGCACACGTCTTCGGCCATGCCATGCCCCCACCACCAACCGAGCAGATCCTCCTGATTAGTAACCATTGGGCCGATGAGGGCGATGTTCTTCTTCCCGGACAAAGGCAGCCGTCCATTCTCATTTTTTAG
>ENA-ORRZ01001972-ORRZ01001972.1-human-gut-metagenome-genome-assembly--contig:-NODE-1972-length-11281-cov-3.997684_pt1 | contig 11281 bp, 9 predicted proteins | sample MGYA00242185_ERZ509152 | MGnify/ENA primary metagenome ERZ509152 (study PRJEB26280, sample SAMEA2338668) | human gut metagenome | biome: human gut; feature: human-associated habitat; material: faeces... | reverse complement strand
GCAATTATTATTCGAACATATTTTCGTTTTTATTGTATGCCGGTTACGGCATTACTATCAAAGGATGAGAATTATTATACTATTTGCATTGTGCAGATATGCACACTACTGCGCTTTCATCTCGGTAATTAAATTGCCGAGGATTCCCGCTTATTGTCCTAAACTTAAAAAACAGGTTGCTAAATTCAGAGAAACTGTATATACTAAGGATAGAAGTAAATGTTTGCCGCTTGCTGATGGTGCGGGGTATAAATAATTCAGATCGTAAATGAAGCCACTTGCTATACAGGTGGGATAAAAATAGTATAGTTTGTAAATGTTCCCCATCAGTGAATGCTGATGGGGAATTTTATCACAGAGGAAAGATTGTTTATGGAGATACGACAGGGATATTCTTACCATATCAAGGATGAATTTTTTGACTTGGTTCAGGATAAATATTTGATGAGCAATAAGGAACAAGGAAATTATCGACCACATTACTATGCGATTTAGGATAAAAAGAATCCAAAAATATATTGGATGATACCGATTAGTTCACAAGCAGATAAGTATAAGGGAATCATTGAGAAGAAAAAGAAAAGATATGGTAAATGCAATACAATTGTAATTGGCTTATTTGCAGGAAAAGAAAATGCTTTTCTGATACAGAATGCGTTTCCTGTTATTGAAAAATATTTTGACCATATACATACGATTCAGGAACAGCCAGTAACAATACATAAAAAGCTGGATAAGCTACTTGTTGAAAATCTGAATGATGAGATAACGTGAATGAAAAATATAGTGAGTGGGTATTTGGTAAATTTGATTCTTAAATGCCAGTATTTCTGAATGCAGCAAATTTTTATTATAGAACATTACTTTACAAGAAGCATAAAAAAGCATATAATTCTTTTGTAAAATATTTAATAAAAGAGGGTAAGAAAACGGAAAATAAAGATAAAAAAAATATGACAAGAAAAAAAATAATTAATTATGTTCTAAACAATCATGTTACATCCAAGGCGGAAATTGCAAAAGAGTTAAACTTGAGTATGCCGACTGTGTTAGCAAATGTGAATGACTTGTTAGAAAAAAGGGTGTTGGAAGAAACTGGGGAATATGCTTCAACCGGTGGAAGAAAGGCAAAAAGTATAGGGATTAATAAGTCATACTGTCATGCAATGGGAATTTTGATTACAGCGAATCATATAGAAATGGTATTAGTAAATCTTGGAGATGAGATTATAAAAAAAAGTCGCATCCGTTTAAAATTTACGGCTGAATTATCTTATTGTACAGAGGCGGCACAAAAGGTCAAAACTTTTCTTGAAGGCGAAGTAGCGAAGGACACGCTGCTTGGGATTGGAGTGGCGATTCCAGGAATTATTGATCAGAAAGAACGGATCGTTTTAAAATCCCATGCTTTAGGTATAGAGAATTATAGTCTGCGCTTTTTAGAGCAGGCTCTGGAAATTCCAGTATATTTTGAAAACGATGCTAATGCTGCAATGCTTGCAGAAAAAAAGCAAAAGTATCCAAATGCGATATATCTGTCTTTGAACCACACCTTAGGAGGTGCATTCTGCATAGATGGAAAGCTGTTTCGAGGGCAGAACCAGAAAGCAGGAGAGTTTGGTCATATGATACTCGTTCCCAGTGGAAGAAAGTGCTATTGTGGTAAATTAGGATGTGCAGATGCATATTGTGCTGCAAGTGTGTTGACACAAGATAATAGGCAGTCATTGGATGCGTTTATGGAAAAAATTGAAAGTGGTGATGAAAAAATTTTGCAGATATGGGATGAGTATCTGGATCATCTTGCGGTTTTGATATCAAATCTGCGGATGGCATATGATATGGATATCATACTAGGAGGTGATGTGGGAGGTGTATTGTCAGATTATATGATACCACTGGGAGAAAAAGTGATGGCATATAATGGCTTTGAGCATGATGTTTCATACTTGAAAAATTGTTCGTATAAGAAAGAAGCGTCAGCTGTTGGAGCCGCGAAATACTTTTTCACAAAACATATGGTAGAATTGTAGTAACTGTTCACAGGTAGGAATTTTCTGAACTGAAAATTCCGTACGGTACAGCTTCCACTGACAGGTTGCAAAGCGAATGCGGATGTCTGCTTTATATGTGTGAAAAACGAGAAGTTGTGTAAGATTAGAAAAAGAAATTATAGTAAAAAACGGAAAGAAAACAGTAACTACGGTTTCCTTTCCGTTTTTTTTGTGTGTTAATTGTGAAAAATACACAAAAAATGTATTTTAAAATTATGAAATATATAAAATATGAAAAAATATATTGACAAAGTTTGTTAACATGGTAATAATATAATTACTTTGATAAAACATTTTATAAAACATAATATAAAACAAAAAAGGAGGAAACAATTATGTTGCAGCAGGTAATGACAAATCCAGGAGAAATTATTTTCAGAGAGATTCCGGTTCCGGAGGTAAAGGAAAATCAGGTGTTGGTAAAGATTATGAATATTGGTGTTTGTGGATCAGATATTCATGTTTATCATGGAAAACATCCGTTTACAAAATATCCGGTAACACAGGGACATGAGGTTTCCGGTGAGATTACAGAACTTGGAAAAAATGTTACAGAGTTTCATGTGGGACAGAAGGTGACGATAGAGCCGCAGGTATATTGTGGACACTGCTATCCATGCCGTCATGGAAAGTATAATCTCTGTGAGGAATTAAAAGTAATGGGATTTCAGACGACAGGAACAGCATCTGAGTATTTTGCAGTGGATGCATCGAAAGTAACACCGATTCCAGAAGATATGTCCTATGAAGAAGGAGCTATGATCGAACCGCTTGCAGTGGCAGTTCATGGTGTAAAACAGATGGGCGATGTGGCTGGCATGAATATTGCAGTCCTTGGTGCAGGACCGATCGGAAATCTTGTAGCACAGGCAGCAAAAGGAATGGGGGCAGCGAAAGTGATGATCACAGATATCAGTGATCTTAGACTGGCAAAGGCAGAAGAATGTGGGATTGATGTATGTGTGAATACTAGAAACAAAGATTTCGGCGAGGCAATGATCGAAGCATTTGGACCGGATAAGGCGGATGTGATCTACGACTGTGCCGGAAACAATATCACAATGGGACAGGCAATTAAATATGCAAGAAAAGGAGGCACGATCGTACTGGTGGCTGTTTTTGCAGGAATGGCAGAAGTAGATCTTGCAGTGGCAAATGACCACGAACTTGACATTAAGAGTACGATGATGTACCGCCATGATGATTATATAGATGGAATCAGACTGGTAAATGAGGGCAAAGTTCATTTGAAGCCGCTCATCTCAAAGACATTTGCTTTTAAGGATTATCTGAAGGCATACCAGTATATTGATGATAACCGCGAGACAACGATGAAAGTAATTATCAACGTCAATGAAAAGTAAAGAGTACATATGGAAAATAAATATGGAATTGTCGGAATTGCCCATGTCGGGCTTCCGACAAACGATTTACAGAAAACAGTTGAGTTTTATAAGAGTCTTGGATTCGAAGTAATTATGCAGTCTTATAATGAAAAAGCAGGGGAAAAAGTGGCATTTTTACAGATAAAAAATTACTGTATAGAGACTTTTGAAAATGGGAAGGCGGTAATGTCAGATGGTGCATACCAACATATTGCACTTGATGTGGAAGACATTGATAGTATGTATCAGAAAATCTGCAATGAAAAATACACAGTTATTACAGACGGAATCGAAGAACTGCCATTTTGGGAAAATGGTGTGAAGTTTTTTATGATTAAGGGACCAAATGAAGAAAGAATAGAGTTCTGTCAGAAACTCTAATAAAAATAGGAGAGACATATGGGAAGCGAAAACAAAAATGGAAAAGTACCGCTGATCAGTAAGATTGCATATGGGTTTGGTGATGTTGGATGTAATTTCAGCTGGATGTTCGTCAGTAATTTTCTGATGATATTTTATACAGACGTGTTCGGAATCAGTATGGCGGCTGTGTCAGCACTTATGCTTTTTTCAAGATTCTGGGATGCAATCAATGATCCAATCGTCGGGGGCCTTACGGATAAAACAAAATCGAGATGGGGACGGTACCGTCCATGGCTGTTAGTAGCGGCACCAATTACAGCGATTCTTCTTGTCATGACATTCTGGGCAAGACCTGACTGGTCGCAGAATGGAAAGATCATTTATATGGTAATTACATATTGTCTGCTGGTTTTGGGGTATACCTGTGTGAATATTCCATATGGAACCTTGTGTGGTGCTATGACACAGGATATTGATGAACGTGCAAAAATAAATACATCCCGTTCGGTTGCAGCGATGATTGCAATTGGTGTGTTAAATATTATCACAGTTCCACTGCTCAGCAAATTCGGCAGTCACAGTGCAAAGACAGGATATCTGACGGTTGCGGTCATATATGGATGTATTTTTACAGCCTGTCATTTCTTCTGCTTTGCGAAGACGAAAGAGGCGTTGATTACTCCGGAAAAAGAAAAAATTTCTGTAAAGGTACAGTTGAAAGCAGTCATGCAGAACAGACCATATCTTCTTGCATTGGCAGGACAGATATTATTTGGATTTACATTGTATGGTAGAAACGCAGATATTCTGTATTATTTTACATATGTGGAAGGGAATGCCTCTTACTACACAACTTATTCGATGTGCATTATTATTCCTTCTATCATCGGGGCGGCTTGTTTTCAACCATTATTCCACAAGTTGAATAACAAAGGAAGAACAGCATCTCTCTTTGCTTTATTTACAGGAATTTCCATGTTGCCTATGTTTTTCTTCAATGCCAAAGAATCACCAGCTATTTTTTATGCATTATCTGGTCTTACACAGTTTTTTTTCTCTGGATTTAATACCGCAATCTATGCAATTATTCCAGACTGTGTGGAATATGGGGAGTGGAAAACCGGACTTAGAAATGACGGTTTTCAGTATGCGTTTATTTCACTCGGAAATAAAATCGGAATGGCAGTTGGAACAGCACTTTTAGCAGGAATACTTGGAAAATATGGTTATATTGCAAATCAGACACAAAATGCAATTGTACTTTCAATTATGAAACATGCATTTACGACGATTCCAGGTGCACTGTGGATTGTGACTGCGGTTGTATTATTTTTCTACCGGTTAAATAAAAAACGTTATAACGAGATTGTGGAGGAACTGAAAAATGGAAGAAAAAGTTGATATCGTGGCATTGGGAGAATTGCTGATTGATTTTACGGAAGCAGGACACAGTCAGGGTGGGAGAAAATTGTTCGAACAGAATCCCGGCGGTGCTCCGGCAAATCTTCTAACCGTTGCAAGCCACTTTGGGTATCGCACCTCTTTTATTGGAAAAGTTGGAAACGATATGCATGGTAAATTTTTAAAGAAGACACTGCAAACGGAAGGAATCAATACAGATGCTATCGTCGAAGATGCAGATTATTTTACAACACTGGCATTTGTGGAAATCGGTGAAAATGGAGAACGGAATTTTTCTTTTGCAAGAAAACCAGGTGCAGATACACAGTTAAAAAAAGAAGAACTGGATCAGACGTTAATTTCCGGATGTAAAATTTTTCATTTTGGATCATTATCGCTGACAGATGAACCGGCAGAAAGTACAACGATTGAAGCGGTAAAAATGGCAAAAGCAGCGGGTGCACTTATTTCCTATGATCCGAATTATCGACCGTCTCTTTGGAGGAGCAAAGAGGATGCAGTGAAAAAAATGAGATCTGTCATAGAATTGGTAGATGTCATGAAGGTATCGGATGAAGAGAGTACTCTGTTGACAGAGGCGAAAAGTTATGAGCAGGCTGCAGATCAACTCCTTGCCATGGGACCAAAGCTGGTTGCCATTACATTGGGAGAACAGGGCGTTCTTATGGCAACAAAAAGCAGAAAAGAAATCATCAAAGCATTTCAGATACATGCGGTCGACACGACTGGGGCAGGTGATTCATTCTGGGGAGGCGTATTATGCAGTATCCTTTCCGTGAATAAGAATGTTGAAAAAATGGAATGGGAAGAAATCAGAAAGTGTGCTGTTTTGGGAAATGCAGTTGCAGGATTGTGTGTGCAAAAGAGAGGTGGAATACCTGCGATTCCGACGAAAGAGGCGGTGTTTGAATTTATGCAGAAATAATGAATGTATATGAACAAACTATTATTATACGCGGCAAACGAAAATGTGTCAATCCTCTGGCGGCGGCAGCCGAGACCCCCAACGAGCGTATCGGAATGTCCAAAAGGATATTCCGAAACATTGCTCGCCTACGGTATCCCGAATCCGGGATACCCAACACCCTCCGGGCAAAGTCCATCCATCAGGTCTTGCCTATGTTATCTGAATGCGCCTCAAAAAACAGTTTTTACATCTGTATTGTAATTCCAACAAGAAAGGATTCCTCACCTGGAACGAGATCGAGATCATCGCCATGGCTTTCAATGATTTTTCGGACAGAGGAAAGCCCGATTCCATGATCATCAGATGTACCCTTTCGGGAGAGGAATGTTTTTCCCTCTTGCAAGGCCAGACCGTCGTAAGTGTTTTCAATCTTCAAAAAGTACATATTGCCTCTGGTTTCGCCTGCAATGAAAACGCGGCGCACCCCTTGCTTTTGGCGGCTGCACGCCTCAACGGCATTGTCCAAAAGATTGCCCAGCACCGTACACAGTTCCACATCGGTAAGCGGCATCTGATCGGGAAGATCGAGCCGCACCTGAAATTCTGTCCCTTGTGTCTGCGCCATGCCGTAGTAGTATTCAATCAGCGCATTTACGACGGGATTTTTGCAGAACGCAACATGGGAGAGACCCGATGATGCCGCAACCTGTTCCTCTACCTGTAACAGGAAGGAGCAGATCTCCGTCTGCCCACGTTCAGAGGCCATGCGGTCTATGGTGCGCAGATGGTGTTTGATGTCGTGGATCAGCCTTCTGTTTTCTGCCGCTGCTTCAGAAACCTGACGGCTGTATTCGGTCTGCATAGAAAGCTGACGGATGACCTGCTTGCGTTCTTCCTGGAAAATCAGGCTGTTTCCATATCCTTCTATCACATCGCGCCAGAGGGAATAACCGATGGCTGCTGCTATGAAAAAGCTGCCCCATTCCAAAAACCAACCGCCGATAACCGGCTCATAAACCGGAAGAAGGCGATCCCATATAAAGGCGCAGGTTGCGGCTGGCGCAGCATAGAAGATCGGCCTGCTCCGTTTTTCTCCTCTGTGAATGGCAAGCACAGCGATGATAAGCAGATAGAGCGCAGATGCCGCCTTATAACAAAAGACCGATGCAGAGAAGAAACGAATCGCTCCAAGGGAGAGATGGGAAGCCAGCATGCCATACAAAAACGCATATACCAGGAAGGCAGCGCCCACCCCATTACTGATGGCCGCAGGCAGGAAGCCCGGCCTGCATATCCGGTTTTGCAGAACTATGATCAGCCAGGTAACCAGATAGATACAGAACAGTTCAATCGTGTACCAGGGGAATACGGGAACCGCAGCCAGCATATGAAGCACAGGATAGGATGACAGGCCGCACATGGCAAGGCAGATCAGTCCGAACAGGAATGTATTTTTCTGTTTCATCCGGCGGCTGAAATAAAAGGACAGCAGCGCACAGACAAAGGTAACCGTACAGCTGAACAGGCAGAATGCAAACCGGATTCCTCTGGTTGTATTGACCGCCAGCATCGTTCCGAAAGCAGGCGGATAGACAATCCCTCCGTAAAAGTGGTCATAGTTGCTGACCGCTATGGTGAGTGTGACCGGTTTTCCGCCATGAAAAGTGACCATGCGGTTTTGAACCAATGGTGTCCCCTGTGCCGGTTCCCCCATTTGCAGGATCAGGTCATGATCCAGATAAAGGTTGTAAGCAGAAAACACTTCCGGGATTTCCAGCGCATATGTTTCCTTCCGTTCCGGCAGAAAGAATGTCATCTGATAAGTCCCGCGGCCATAGGGAGAAGGGTTTGCGGAGCTGGAGAAATTGGTCTGCTCTCCGATGGAAAGGTAGCGCATATAATGGCTTTCATCCCGTATTTCTTCCGGGGTCAAAAGCGCGTCAGGATAAAATGCCCAGCCGGATACCAGAAAGCGTACCGGTGACTTTTGAAGTTCTTCCTCAGAAAGCGCCAGAATCCCATTTGCCGCCTGGATTGTGTTCTGGCTATATTTATTATTGAACTGATACAGGCCAAGAAAAAACAGGGATGAGCACAGGCAGACCATACATAAGGCAGCATATTTTTTTACTGCAGAAGATACCATCTTATTTTCGCCTCCTCCTTAGGAAAAACACACCGGCAGACAGAAGAAGCAGACAGGCCGGAATCAAAAGGAGTATGGGCGACCGGCTATGCTCTGTGTCGGCGGCCTGTGCCAGGGAAACGGCATCTTCCTTTCCCACAATGGTGTATGCCCCTGTATGGCTGATCTGAAAGGAGACGGCTTTTGCCGCATCGTCATAACCGGTCATGGGAATTTCCACGCCGCTTTCATCACAGAGGAACCATGTGCCGGCTGCCGGGTCATTTGGACAGGGCAGCATGACAGAAACATCCGGCAGGGAGCTGAGCGCAGTTCCATTGATGGAAAACGAAAAAGAAAAACCGCCGTCCGTATCCTTTTGGATGATGACTTCAATCTGATCTTCGTTTTGGATGCCCTCCGGCAAGGCGTCTTTTGGTATGCTGATGGTGATTCCCTGTTTGGAAAAGACGGCTCTTTGCTCCCCTGTTTGCAGCATCATCAAAAAGCGCGTGCCGGAAATCCGGTCGGTGGTTTCATCGAAGAACTCTGAAAAATCAGGGCTTTTGGAATCTGCATCTTCCTCTGTATCACCGTTTGCCTGTTCCGATGGGAAATCGTCTTTATCTATATCTATGGAATCATCCTTTCCCTCCCAGGATGGCTCGGAAGACTTGTGGGATGCTTCATGATCCGCAGGATCATTTTCTTCACTGACAGGTGGTGTTTTTTCAGAATCGTTGGAATCCACTCTGCCGCCATTTGTTGCAGGCGGTTTTGAAGGCTTCGTGGAGGGCCTGTCTGCGAAACCGTCATCCTGATCGTCGGTATCTTCAGGAGGCGTCTGAATGATGGTGTCGGGTGGATTTCCGCCTGCATCCCCTCCATCCCGGTCGCCTTCATGATACCCTTCAAGGACAATTTCATCTGCGTAGGTAAAGGACAGGATGCCGGTCTGTCCGCCGTCATAATCAACCTGAAGGCGGTAACCGCTGCCCGGTGCCAGCAGACGGGTGGCAATCGAGAGCATTTCCTGACCTACATAAACGCCACTTTCCAGACGGTTCCATGAACCGTTGTTTTTGGACAGCCATATACTGACCTTGTCCAGATTCCCCGGAGGTGTAACCCAGGGAAAATAAAGGCTTCCTCTGCGAACCAGGAAGCAGTTGATGTCTGGGCTGCCCGGAGCCTGAACAGAAACAGGAATTGAAATTTCAGGGAAATCGACACGATCCGCAAATATGGTATTTTCCGGTGCGGTCAGCCTTCCTGCTGCATGGTACAGTCCCACAGTATTCAGATCAATACCAGAAAAATCCCATTCCACCACAGCGGTGTAGCTGGTTCCATTTTCCGCATAGCATTCCAGATAGTAAGGGGAAAAGGCAAACAAATTTTCCAGCGTTTCGGTTTCGCTGCCCTGTTGAACCGCAAACGCGTCCGTATAAGGATACCATTGCTCTATGGAGGTAATGACAGCAGGCGGCATTTCTTTCACCCGGACGGAAATCTGAAGCTCCTGCAAGACAGCTTCACTAAAGGCATACCCCTCCGGCAGTTCAATCCGGCCTGCTGCGGTATATTCGCCTGGAGTGGTCTGGTCAATGGCCGAAAAATCCCATGCGACAGAAAATGTTTCCTGCCGGATTTCTTTACCTGCTGTTACAGTGGCGCAGACGGTTTGATACTGAAGGGCCAGCTGATAAATGTCCTCCAGGTCATCATCAGACGGTGTGGTTCTAAGGGGCAGGGTGAAATCTGGCAGGGAGAGCAGTTCGTCTTCCTTTTGTATTTCTGTGACAAGGACGAGGGATACTTCTTCCGATGCTTCCGGTGTTTCCGGGGTTCCGCTCTTCCGTGTCTCCGAAGCCTCGCTTTCTAAACCCGGCGGATTCTCCCTTCTTTCATCGGCATTGGCTGGGGTTGCGGTTTCAGCGGCAAATGCGGGGATACTGCCGGTGAAGCAGAGGAGACAGGCCAGACAGCCCTCCAGAATACGCCTGCGCATTTGCTTCATTCTCATACGATACCCCCCATTCCAGAGAAAACATATTGACGGTAGGTTTCCCGCAGCTGTTTTCCATTGCGGAGGGCAATCGGAAGTTCCTCCCCGTTTATCAAACGGAAGGTCTGACTGTCAACCTGGCTGATGTAATCCATGTTGATTAAAATGCCCCGGTAGCAGGGCAAAAAACGCTTGTCCTTCTGCAATGCGGCAGTAACCTCCTGAAAGCCTCCGCTTACCGGTATCACGCGTTCTGCCGTATGAATCCGTGTCATACGGTTTTGATAATCTATGTATAGAATCTTCTCTGTGGGAAGTTCCAGCTTTTGACGGTCAGCCATAACCGAAAGTGTCATCACTTCATAGGGCGGTTTTAGCTGGCACAGCTCCATCGCTTCTTCAAAATCTGCCTGATGGAGCGAAAGCGGCTTCAGCAGATAATAGCTGGCGGACAGGCTGTACCCCATCCGGGCATAATCTTCTGTAATGGTCAGAAAAACGATCTTACAAAGCCTGTTTTTCTGGCGCAGCCTTCTGGCGGTCTCTATTCCATCCATGTTCTCCATATAGATGTCCATAAAGACAAGCTGAAAATTGACCTGGGCGGAAGCTTTCAGAAAATTCTCTCCGTCCTCAAATTCTGTCAGCGTATAGTCCAGCTGATGCTTTTTCATATAATTTTCCAGGCAGGCAGACAGTTCTGCTCTGTCCTCTGCTCTGTCATCCACAATCGCAATCTGCATCGTGCCATCTCCTTTGCACAATAATCCAATATTAGTATAACATAAAACCGCAGGAAAAAACTTGCGTCTTAAACAGGAAACCTGCGTCTTAAACAAAGTCGGTTGCATTTCCCTTGACAAGATGCTACTCTAATTATACTACCAGACTTTCCGATGAGAAGGTCTGGTTTTTTTATGTGACAGGAAATTCCGAAGAATTTCCTGTCACATAAAAAAGGCACTAACGTGCCAAAGATGCGCACTTGCGCGAAGATGTAGATTGTCGCAAGCGACC
>ENA-ORRZ01001970-ORRZ01001970.1-human-gut-metagenome-genome-assembly--contig:-NODE-1970-length-11287-cov-2.790954_pt1 | contig 11287 bp, 15 predicted proteins | sample MGYA00242185_ERZ509152 | MGnify/ENA primary metagenome ERZ509152 (study PRJEB26280, sample SAMEA2338668) | human gut metagenome | biome: human gut; feature: human-associated habitat; material: faeces... | reverse complement strand
ATTTCATGAAATCATCCCCTTGCTGAACACTAACTTCAGGTTTCACACATCTGATCTCTGTCTCTAAAACCGCCGGATCAACTCAGATAGTCTCCCACCGGAGATGTATTGTACTGCTTTTTGATCTCGATTATGATTGATCCATCTTCATTCATCTTTTCTGGTAGAATTTTATATTTCGTCCTACTTCTGTCTAACTGTACCTTATACTTTTCATATTCCTGACAGATCATCTTCTTCGCATATTTGCTCGTATCACCGTCATGGTTCGAAAAGCATACTGTCTGGGTAATGCAGGCTGCCTTGATTCTTTTCATTGTAAATACCTCTCATTTCTATTGTACATTACATGATTAGCGAAAAACAGAAATGTGTCTTGTGCTATATTTATTATAACAATTTTAGAAATTGAATTCAAAAGGCATTTTTTACAATCTTTTACAGGGTGGATATTGGTACTTTTCACCATAACGCTTTGATTTATGTTTTCTTTGGAACATCTTTGCGATTCTGTGTGGCCTTATCAGAGTATCTACGCGATCTTTACCCCACACTGAACGCAATATGCGCATACCCCGTGCGTGAAAGCTCCTTCTCCTGGGCCTCCATTCCCGGCTTTGTCATGATCTCCAGCCGCACGCCGTCATCTAAGGTAAGAAAATCTTTGCATTTTCCAGGTCATTTACATACAACGCAACGTGCTCGATCTTCATGCTTATTATCGTATAACGTTAAATTCCAGTTCATCTTTCAGGATCTCCTGTTTTTTTACTTTTCGTGCTCCTGTTGAATACACTTTATAAATGAGAATATCCACCATGTTTTAATATCTGTTCCTTGATATCCTTTGCCTTCGAATATCCTTCTTCGTTAAGCCGGACAGCCGTCTCGTTCAAAGCTTTTTCAAAGCCATCGACTAATACATCAAAATGTTTCAATGCCATTTTTTTACCTAATCCTACATCCGAAGCGGCATTAATAAAGTGTTCTCTTGTAATGTGATCAATGTTTCTTTCCCCGCCGATTCCAATCGCCATCTCCCGGCTGGTTCCCTGATAAATAACGGTACTGATAATATCGTACGCCGGGGCAAGACTGACCGTTTTCAAATTTTCAGAATACAGTAACGAAAGATTTTTGATATGATTATCCGTATTACCTATCAGATAATCATAGATCAACATATCCCACAATTTTAATTGATCTGTAAGAGGATCTGCCACATTGTTTCTTAAAAGCTGAAAAGCCTTTAAAAGATACCGTTTGTTCCCATTCTCATACTTTTCATACGCCGGTATTCCAAGTGCCTGGGCGAAATCTTCCTGATGAAGACGAAACGGTCGTATGAGACCATTGATGTACGCTGCTTTCTTTGGAATTACACGGTCATATCGTTTCGTGGCAAATAGTATCTCTTCATCCCTTGCAGCACCTGTATTGATAATAAAACTTTCAGGAATCGATATTCCCAATTTTGAAGCCGCAGTAAGTGATAGCTGCTCATTTGTCACAATATCAGAAAGACGTACATGACTTTGCTTTACAATGTGAGTGCTCGGGGCATCTCCTTGCGGCTGATACCACATATTCCGTTCATGATCATAATACAGTCCGACCTTTCCAGATGCACCGGTAAGGGAAAGATGCGCTTCGGTTATAAGTTCTGTTGATTTGCTGACGCCCTCTTTGGCCAGTGCTTTCACGCTCTCCATCGAAAGTGGTTTATAATCCCCGCTATCATGTACATTATCAGAAACACGAAGCGCACCAAGACACTCCGATCCCAATACTGACAGAATCGTTAAATAGTCATCTTCCGATGTATGGATCCAATTGGCAACACATTTCCTGGCAAATCCCTCAGGAAGCAGTCCCTCAAAAAAGTTTTTTGTTGTCTCTGCGCTAAACGGCTCACCAGAAATAGGCAGACTGATAGAAATAGGCGGATGACCTGCAGCAATATATTGATCCGAATACGCAAATTGAGCATCATTCGGAGAACTGCCAGAAATTGATCCAACATATGTCTGCATCCCCTCGATCTCAATATAAACCTGTAGTTTTTTCATACATCTCCTCCACGGTCATTGATCATCAGATCCAGACCTAACAGCTGCAGCAAAAACAATGCTCTTCCAAGTTCTGCTGTTTCTTTTCCATTTTCAAGATCTGATATAAAACTGGTACTGAACCCCGTATACTCAGATAACTGCGCCTGTGTATAACCCATTTTTTTTCTTTTGCTGCGAATTACTTTTCCTAAATCAGCTGTAGATATTATTTTCATTGAAACTCACCTTATATTTTGTTCGAACGACTATATTTTTATCTGCATGAAGAAATATAGCCGTTCGAACATATTTAATATATGTTCATACTAATACAGCCGAACGACTATGTCAATAATTTCAATCAGAGGTTTCATATATTCCGGCAGAGTTTTTTCATCTCAGTTACAAAAAGGGGCTGTGAAAAAACATAGCCCCCATTTCTTTATTTCTTCCCATTATAATTGCAGATCTGAATCGCCACTCCATGTTCCATCTCCGTAAAACCATGTTTCAGATAAAACGGCAGATTATCCCGGTCCTCCGGCATGCCTTCGATATACAGGAAATCCTTATATTTATCCTTGATACACTCGATCATCCGCCCGGCGATCCCCTGACCCTGATACTCCGGATCCACCAGCACATAATGGATCTGCGCCAGCATCTCCGTATCATCAAGTACCCGTGTCAGCCCCACAAGCCGCTCTCCGTCCCAGACAGTCAGCACCGTGGACGAATTCATCAGCGCCTTGTATAAACGCTCCCTTAGCTGTTGCGGCACCTTTAAACATTGCTTCCACCATCGCCTTGAAGGTATCTACGACCTTGCCCTCTGTGACATACTCAGCTGTACCCTTCACCTGATAATCTTCCAGGCTCTGCGCGTCATAAACAGAGATCGCGATCTTTCCCGCATTCTCTTTAATGTTCTTCAACGTTGTCTCAAGAAATGCATCCCCAACAACAAGATTTCCATCCTCTGTGACATCCTTAAACGCAACCGGAACCACGTTCGGCTCACCGTTCGCGCATGTCGCAAGATCCCACATTCCGTTCTTTAATACCTTTACAACTGCTTCATTCAACATTCAAATACCTCCATATTTTCAGCATCCCTGCTGTCTTCTGATGCACTCATCATATCCAATTTGCTCAAAAGATGGAAGATATTAGGAAACTTATAAGTCACTCATAAATTTCTTAGCTGCTGCCTGCCCGCGAAATGCCGTCAATAATGTCTCTATGCAAGCGATCCACGCCATCCGGACCGTCACCGCAAAAAAGCACCTATCCAATTTTTGCTTCACTCTGTGACCGTGTCTTCTCAATCAGCTGCGCATTATACTTCTCCGTATAAACAGCCTCAATAGCGGAAGCCTGGTTCGCGTCAATTTCACTGATCATGGCATCATAAAGTGATACCACCTGTTCCTCAGAATCCGCTTCCAGAAGATACGTCACATTCAGATGCAAATGACTGGACACATACCGTCCTTTTTTCACATGTCCGTCGACGGTGAGTGATTCCAGCGCAAAAATCTCCTCCGACATTGGCCGCACATCGGAAATTCCTGCTTCTTCCTTCACCTCCCGGATTGCAACCGCCAGAAGATCTGTCTCCCCATCCGCATGCCCGCCAAGCCATGACCAGGAATGATAAATATTGTGATACACCATAAGTACTTTACTCCTGTCCTTATCCACCACCCAAGCCGAAGCCGTCATGTGCGCCACCACATTATCCCGAAGGAACGCGTCATCATTCTTCTCTATCCAGTTTAGGATCAAAGCCTTATCCGCCTCTTCCTGCTCATTATAAGGCACATATCTTTTTATCTGACTTACCAGTTCCTGACGATTCATCGCATACTTTCCTTCCAATATCATTCTTCTCTATCTTCAAAACATTTCTCCCAACTATCTCTAAATCAGAAAAACTCATTCGCCTTATCCTGCTGACAGATCATTTTCAGTTTCTCCGAAATCATCTGGACCTTTTCAGGATTCCCGCTTCTGGCACTCTGTGGACAGATCTCCACGCATCTCATACATGAAATGCAGACTTCTCCGTTCGTCATCTTCGGATCCTCAAACGGTATCGCTCCAACCGGACAGCTCTCCGCGCAGCTTCCGCATCCCATACATTCATCTGACACCTGGATGTCCATTGGCAGAACCTTGTATTCCTTATAAGGTCTGTTTCCCGGCACCTCGACCGGACAGACATTCCCCTTCAGGCGCTCCTTCACCTCAGCCACAAACGTATCAAGTTCATCGCAATCCTGCGCTGACGGACGCCCCGCTTCGATCTGATGGGCGATCGAATGTTCCGCCACCATCGCAGCAGCCCCAATACACACAAAGCCCTGAGCCTCAAGCACATCCTTCAATTCCACCAGAGTATCCTCATACGCTCTTCCGCCATATGTAACCAGCAAAAATGCCGGCGTGCGGTCACCCTTTATTTTCCGAAGTCTCTCGGTCGCAATTCCCGGAACACGTCCTCCGAAGGACGGAACTCCCACAATACAAAAATCCCCCTGTTCCATTTCATGATTTTTCATATCCCGTCTCGACAGATCAATATTTTCCATACTGCCAAAACTTTCTCCCATATGTTTTACGACTCTTTCTGTCGTGCCCGTCGGACTAAAATAAACATTATAATTTGCCATAATTTCCCCTTTAAAAAGCTCTCCTGAATAAATCTTTAATTTTCCTAAAAAATACTCTCTCCAATATCCGATTCTTTCCGTCATCACCTGCATTCTATCATATCAGCCCCAAAAATCAAACTACAGCTTAACAATGCGCGACCCACAACCTCGCGATGCGCGGCGCCCAAGAGGCTCCGCGCATCGTCTGTAATAAATTTCTTAGTGGCCGCACAGATGGAACTGCATCTGTCAAAGCTCTTTCTCCATCTTCTATCTGATAAAATGTGTCCGCACAACCTCTTCCTTCTCTGGAAGACCATATTTTTCTTTTCCCAGCTCAATACTCCTCATAAGAAACGTCATATTTCTCGCAAGCGTCCGCATCGTCTGGAGACCTTCCGCGTCCTCTGCTGCCTCTCCTGGTTCACGCCCATGGATGGAATTCCAGTACCGGCTGGACGCGATCGGCATATTGCTGATCGTAAAGTACTTGTTAAGCTCGTCAAACGTCGCCGAACATCCGCCGCGTCTCGCACAGACAACACTCGCCCCGACTTTCATGGTCTTATCATAGGATGTGCTGTAAAACAGCCTGTCCAGGACCGCGATCAGCGTCGCATTTGCAGACGCGTAATAGACCGGGCTCGCGACCACAAGCCCGTCGGCATCAGAAAATTTTGCTGCCAGTTCATTTACCACATCATCAAATACGCACTTGCCAAGCTCCGCGCATCGATTACAGGCAGTACACCCTCTTACCGCCTCACTGCCGACCCGTACGATCTCCGCATCGACTCCCTCTTTTTCAAACACCGTCTTCATCTCATTCAACGCGATAGACGTATTTCCATTCGCCCGCGGACTTCCATTGATCATCAAAACTCTCATTATTTGTCCTCCACACTCAACTTCAAAACATCCGGTCTCGCGTAATGCCCGCAGACATCATGCTCCATCCGGCTCTCCGGGACCTTCTGCATGTCGAGGTCCGCATAGATGATTTCCTCTTTATCCCACACAGTCTCACTCACCGCATGCCCGTAAGGATCGATCACGCAGCTTCCTCCCCGGCACACGATATCATTTAACTTCGCGATCTCCTCATCCCCGCTGGCGGTCTTCGGGTACATATCCTTCGTGAAGTACATATCCGCATTGATGAAGAAGCAGTGTCCCTCGATGGCGATATGGCGAATCGTATTCTGCCACTCCTCATTGTCATTCGTATTCGGGGAAATATAGAGCGCAACTCCCTCCTGATAAAGCGCCACTCTCGCAAGCGGCATGTAGCTCTCCCAGCAGATCAGATTACCCATCGGTCCCCAAGGTGTCTCCATTACCGGGAAGAAATCCTTATCCGCATCTCCCCAGACCACGCGCTCACTGCCTGTCGGTTTCAGCTTTCTGTGGTTCATCGTCTGTCCATCCGGCGCGATCATGACATTAGAATTGTAAAGCGTCGCCGTAACAGCATCACGCTCAGAATATCCGACACACACATACACCGAATGCTCTTTCGCACAATCCACGATTCTTTGCATCTCCGGTCCATCCACTAAGATCGAATTGTCGTAGTAAGTCTTCCAGTCCTCTCGTCCCGCCTTGCTGCGGCTTCCAACGGTAAATCCATACGTCATTCCATACGGATATCCCGGAATAAAAAGCTCTGGAAAAACAACTAACTCTGCGCCCTTTGCAGCCGCCTTCCCGATCAGATCGGTGATTTTCTCCACACACTTGTCCTTATCGAACATGACTGGTGCTGCCTGCACCAATGCAAGTTTTCATGTATCCTTCTTGATGATCATAATAATTTTCCTCCTGTCGTTACCGTAAACTCAGATGTAAAAAGTGAATTTCCCTTATTGTTTCCCTTGTGCTATATCAACCCACCGGTGTTTACGAACTCTGATAAGGACAAATACAAGGGTGCAGGACATCCGGTGGATGTCTGCTTTGCACCGACCGTAGCGAAGCGAAGACCACAAGAGGTCCGGCGGACCTCTGCTCTGTGCCGACCGAAGCGGCAGCGGAGACCAAAAATTATATAAAACAGTATATCACAAAATAAAAGCAACGTGGTGAACTGATTAAAACATTTATATCCTCCAGCATACCACTCTCCCTCAAAACACAATCCCAACACCTCAAGCACCACAGCAACCTCACAATGCACCAACAATCTTCCCCCGCCACAACAACCTCGCGGTGCCGCATCGCCCACCGGGCACATGCCTCATAAAGCAAAAAGATGTGCCCCATCGGCTCAAATCTTCCCCCCGAGCCTATGATCAGCACATCTTTTTCACTTTAATCAGGACACCTGATCCCGCAATATCTCATCCACCGTCAGATACGCTCTCTCATATCCCAAAACCTCACTGAGCTGCATCACATACGGCTTCTGCAGTCTCGCTTTCTTTAACGCCTCTTCCTTCATAAACACGTCCCTGGCCGTTCCATCCGCCAGCACCTGTCCATGAGCCATAATAATGACACGTTCAAAGTTCTCCGCCACAAAATCCATGTCGTGAAGGATCGCGATCACAAGCTTTCCTCTCTCCGACAGACTGCGGATAATTCCTCCGATGATCTGACGTCCTTTCCAGTCCTGGGCGATCGTCGGCTCATCTAAAATCAGAACATCCGTGTCCATGGCAAGAACCGAAGCAATCGCAGTCATCTTCCGTTCATATAGCTCAAGGTCATACGGATTTTCCTTCTCCTTGCCTGTTAACCCGGTCAACTCCAAAGCGCGCTTTGTCTCTTCCTCCGCGCGTTTTGGATCCATTCCGATATTCAGCGGACCAAACATGATCTCATCCATCACATTATATTTGAAGATCTGATCATCCGGATTCTGGAACACATAGCCGACATTTCCGGCCAGCATTGCCACCGTTTTCCCCGAAATATCCTCACCTTGGAAATAAATATTTCCGGATACCGGTTTCAGCAGTCCCTTCAACAGCTTTACCAACGTAGTCTTTCCAGCTCCGTTCTGGCCAATGATCGCTGTCGGACGCTTATCCAGTCTCATGTTCAACGCCTTTAAGACCGGCACATCCGGAAGATAGGAAAAATCCAGATCCTTAGTGAGGAACTGTTCCTCGCCTAAAACTTCTGAATTCTTTTTTTCATCCGTCTTCGCAGCTCCCTTTGCTTCTGTTCTTCCCGCATGTCGCTCCTTCAGTACCCCGGCAGCCTCTTCTACCGTGACCGGATACGTTCCATCCGGCAGAGTCACATGCTCCGCCTTACAGATGCGGGTAAAAGCCGGTGCCTGAATTCCATAATCCGCAAGATCCGGCATGGAAAATACCTTCTGCGGCGTATCGAACGCGATCTGCTTACCACCATGCAGAAGAAGAATGCGGTCGCAGTAAGCCGCCAGTTTCTCGATCTTCTGCTCGATCATTAAGATCGTGATCCCGGAATTCGTCAGGGCCTCAACCGCCCGGAATACCTCATCGCTTCCCTCCGGATCAAGCTGGGAGGTCGGTTCATCAAGGATCATGACACCCGGCCGCATGACCAGCACGCTGGCGATCGCCACACGCTGCATCTGACCTCCGGACAGATCAAACGGATTTCGATCCCGGTACTGCCAGATATCAAGAAGCTTCAGGGCGTTCTCCACCCGCTCCTTCATCTCTTCGGCCGGAATTCCCAGGTTCTGCATTCCGAAAGCGACTTCCTCATATACATTGTCCTTTGCGCCGGACAGCTGATTAAACGGATTCTGGAACACCAGGCCCACATGACCGCAGAGCTGTGATACCGGAGTCTTTCCGGCCTCTATGCCGTCCACAATGACTTTTCCGCCGTAAGCTCCCTTGTAGAACTGCGGAACAAGTCCCATGATCGCCTGGCTCAGCGTACTTTTTCCTGCTCCGTTTTCCCCGATAATACCGATAAACTCGCCCTTTTCTATCGAAAAGTTCAAACCATCCAGCGCCAGTTTCTTCGCGTGGGGATAGCGGTATCGTAAATTTTCAACGATTATCTCAGACATACGACGATCCTCCATGCAATAGCTGCCAGAATGCAGAGTCCCAGTAAGATCGTGATCTCACGGTCTCCCTTGTGACGTTTCCGATCTGCCAGCCAGGTTTTCTTTTTTCCTGCGCTGAATCCACGCACCTCCAGAGCGATCGCGCGCTCTCTGGTATTGATCAGAGAACTCATGACCACAGGGGAGATCAGCGGCAGAAATGCCTTGGCGCGGGTCCGCAGATTTCCTTCCGTCTCCAGTCCACGGCTGCGCTGCGCGTCCATAATCGTGTTCATAGTTCCCATCATCTGCGGGATGATCTGGAACACAGATGTCACGATGTAACCGAAACGCGGTGAAAATCCACGTTTCTCCAGCTCATCCACAAGCTCAGACGGCTTGGTAGAGAGAACGAACACCGCAAAGGACAACAGCATGTTCAAAATATTTAAGCCAATATGGAGGGAGTAAAGCGTACCCTCTCTGTAAAATTTCAGCCCGCCGATCTGAAACAGCACATTCACGTTTCTCTGGTTGAACAATCCATGGATCAGAAAAATGGTCAAAAGGATCGTAAAAGAAAACGCGATCAGCGGAATCGTCTTTTTCAGGATCTTTCCGCTGGCCAGCACACAAAGGCTGACTGCGATAAACACACCAAACATCCAAAGCTTCCCGGTGATCAGCGGAATACTGATGGCGGCAGCGATATACATCAATTTTGTAAAGGGATGCACCTTCGTCAGATATGTCCCGTTATCCACAAACAGGCTGATACTTTTCATATATTTGTTTCCCGGCAGCTGCTCCGAAGAACAGCTGCATTTCCTTTTCTAAATCTGATTAGTCCAGAGTCTCGATCTCGGAATTTGCCTCATACAGCGTTGTAAGCTTCTTCGGAAGACCCTTTAAAATAAAGAATACAACGATCAGAGTAATCAGCTTATCCGGAACATCCACTACGACCTCGTCTAACAGAGATCCCAGAAATACCGGCATGGAAGCTGCCTGAGTTGCCGCGAACACAGCGTCACCCCATACATTTCCAGTAGTACCGCCCCAGAATAATACGTTTAACGGTGTGGAGATCACAACCGCAGTAAGACCAGCTACGCAGGCTGTAAGGATCGCCTTTGGGAATGACTTCATAAATCCAAGGCGGGCCATGATTCCGGCTGCCGCGCCAATACCTAAGCTTGTCAGCGCATAGATAAGAGTAATATTATCTCCCGTGGAAAAACCATAGATCAGGTTGTTCGCCGCACCGCAGATCGCGCCGATGATCGGACCGCCAAGGCATCCACCGATGCATGTTCCGATAGAATCCAGCCATAACGGAAGTTTTAATACACTCGCAAACAGCTTTCCAAGATAATTGATACCGATGCAGGCCGGGATCAGCACGATCACTGCCGCATCAAACTTTGTTTTAAATAAATTCTTCATACCCCATATACCCTTTCTTTTTCTTGATCTTCATCCTTACCTGTTTGTCAGGAGCTTCTCACGTCTTTCCTGACCATTTCTCCCAGAAGCACCAGATTCCGCTACCTTAGACTCACTAAAATCTAAGTCAGCAGCATCTGCTCGCTTCCCATACAATATCCTCCCTCCAGAACATACTAAATTGTGACTTCAACGCAACCATCCAGTTGGCGCATCAAGCGCAAAAGCTTCCAAATAGTTACAATTTAACAACAATTCCCAATAAAGATAGCATTGATTTTGTGTAAAGTCAATGAAAACGCCTGATTTCAAGCAAGATTGTTAATAAAGTAACATTCGTTTCGCTTGTAAATTCTCCTCATCAAAACTATACTAAACTTTAGATACACGGTTCTCTCACCAGGTCGCCAAGAATCAGGAGGAATCTCTTTATGGATCAAACATCAAAAACAAATCAAGATCTATTACTTGTCATTGACATGCAGAATGTCTACACTAAAGGTCAGGAATGGGCCTGCGAAGAAGTCGAAAAAGCATCCGACTCCATTCTCCGCCTTCTAAACAGCTGCGCCCTTTCCCAGGTGATCTTCACCCAGTACCTCGCCACAAAACACCCGGAAGGCGTATGGAAAGAATACAACAAAGTCAACGCCGCCGTAAACGCAGACCCCTGGCTCAACGAAATGATGTCCGAGTTTCTGCCCTACACAGAAAAATACCCTGTATACACAAAAAGCGTCTACTCCTCCTTTGCCATCCCGGAAGTGCGTGAACTCGCAAAACATGCTTCCCGCATCGTGATCTCCGGCGTAGTTGCAGAATGCTGCGTACTCTCCACCGCCCTCTCCGCCATCGATGCCGGATGCAAAGTCATCTACCTCACCGATGCTGTAGCAGGTCTCAATGCGACCTCACAAAAAGAAGCCGAAAATATCCTCTCCTACCTGTCCCCTCTCCACACAGAACTCATGACCACCCAGCAATACCTGGACAGCCTTCTCCAAGAGGAATAAAAACCTCAAATGCTTCACGATCCCCCAACATCCTCACGATCCCTCAACGTCCTCACACTGCCCACATCCTCACGATCCCTCAACGTCCTCACACCGCCCACATCCTCACGATCCCTCAACGTCCTC
>ENA-ORRZ01001960-ORRZ01001960.1-human-gut-metagenome-genome-assembly--contig:-NODE-1960-length-11377-cov-2.540452_pt1 | contig 11377 bp, 8 predicted proteins | sample MGYA00242185_ERZ509152 | MGnify/ENA primary metagenome ERZ509152 (study PRJEB26280, sample SAMEA2338668) | human gut metagenome | biome: human gut; feature: human-associated habitat; material: faeces... | reverse complement strand
AGTTCTCAAAATTGGCGATTTCAGGGAACCAGAATCAGCTTACGCTCGATAACTATATTTCACTATAAAAAGATAAATCTCTTTAGATTTATCATCATCTGCAAAGATAAAGGGAAAAAAGAATTATGCAAATAAATTTGCCATTTATCTAAATAAAATAAAAAAGCAGCACGATAATCGATGGTTACTTTTAACGAAAACGATATACCATGCTGCTAAAATTTGTCCTAGCGCAATCTTAAAATTTGGCGATTTTAGGGGACTAGGACAAATATCTTTCTTTATTTTCCATCCACTATATCGTTACAGATTTTCAAATGTAGGGATTTATGTTATAGAAAAAAAGTACAAAAAGGTATATTTGTGTCTAAACAGGCAAAAAGCAAGATTATCATGCCGATAAACATGTTTATTACAGTGTTTTTTATTTTCAATTTTTCTACAACAAGATTATCATACATATCAAAAAAATTCTTTTTAATCTTTCATCTTTCACCAACACCCGTCAATCCATTTATTTATCGTACTTTTAACGGGTGAAAGATATCATTTCTATCTTTCACCACATCTTTCATCTTTCACCTCATCGTATCATTCTACACCAATTCTATATTACTTGTCCCCAAAAACATTAGTAAATAAGTTCCAGTCTATTAGATATAAACTTCCTTTCCTCTAATAGCAAACTTCCGCTTCATCAGAATCAAACTATAAACGCAAGTTCTGTTTTTATAAATGCAAGCTTCATTTATATAATCAAAGCTTTTATTTTTATAAACGAAAGTTTCGTTTATAGATTACGATTATACAAAAACAACTTATCTATTAGAAGAAAGGAACTTTGCTAAAGGAAGAGAATAACTTTACTATTAATAGATGGCACAAGAAGTAGCGGACAACAACCCCAATAAAGAATATAACTTATATATTTGGAGAGGTAAACAATAAAACATACCTTTACCAAGCTTTTATAAGAACGACATAAACAATAACAAATTTATCATGAAAATTACTTTGATGCGGGATAACGATGGGGCAGCAACCATGCGGACATTAGATATAAATCTACAAATAGAGGCGATGAAGCATGAAACGAAAGCCCAGCTGGTTACTAATCTACGTACGAGTATACGTTACGCATCACCGGGCTACAGGCTGGACGAAGCCAAGAAACTAGCCAAAGTAATTCCGGCAGCAACTTTTCGGAAAACAGTCAATGGAATACAGATGACCGGATACAACGGAATCATACAACTAGAAGTAAACCATCTGGCAAACCGGGCAGAAGTGAACCGGATCAAGCAGGAAGCGGCAGAACTTTCACAAACTTTCCTTGCCTTCATGGGCTCCGGCGGATATTCCGTAAAAATATGGATAAGATTCACACGTCCGGATCAATCACTCCCTCAGAAGCGGGAAGAAGCAGAGATCTTTCAGGCACATGCGTACCGAAAAGCGTTCAGCCTCTATCAGCCTGCACTCTCCTACCCCATTGAACTGAAAAACCCTACACTGGAACAGTTCTGTCGGCAAACGTATGATCCGGAACTTTATTACAACCCCGATTCTACCATCATTTATATGCGCCAGCCACTGGAGATGCCTTCGGATACGACTTACAAGGAAACAGTGCAGGCAGAGCCATCCCCATTCAAACGGCTGATACCGGGATACGACAGTTTCGATACGCTCTCTGCACTCTTCGAAGCAGCTCTGAATAAAGCATACCGATCATTAAGCGAACTTCAGCCGTGTGTGCACACCCGCTCCGACGAGGATTTGAAGCCTTTACTGGTTCAGGTAGCCAGGAATTGTTTTCAGGCAGGTATACCGGAGGAAGAAACCGCCCGCTGGGCAATCGCTCATTTCTATACCCAAAGAAAGGAATACCTCGTTCGCCAAACGGTACAGAATGTATATACAAGTGAAAAAGGCTTCGGCAAGAAATCGTCCTTGACAGCAGAGCAGGAACTGGAATTCCGAACAGGGGAATTTATGCAGCGACGGTACGAGTTCCGATACAATACGATGACGACAGTAACGGAGTATCGGGAACGAAATACGTTTTGCTTCTGTTTTCGTCCTTTCAGCAGCCGCATCCGGAACAGCATTGCCATGAACGCAAGACTCGAAGGACTCAACCTCTGGGACAGGGATGTAATCCGCTATCTGGATTCGGACCGCGTCCCGGTTTTCAATCCTGTCGAGGACTTCCTTTTCGGATTGGATATTCACTGGGACGGACACGACCGGATACGTGAACTGGCATCCCGGATACCTTGCAACAATCCTCACTGGCCCGATTTGTTTTATCGTTGGTTCCTGAATATGGTGGCACATTGGCGGCAGATAGACCGGAAATATGCAAATTGCACAGTTCCGTTGCTTGTTGGTCCGCAGGCATACAGAAAATCTACTTTTTGCCGGAGTCTGATTCCACCCGAATTGCAGGCATACTATACCGACCGAATTGATTTCAGTAACAAACGGGATGCAGAGTTGTCTCTCAATCGTTTCCTGCTTATCAATATGGACGAATTTGATCAGAACAAGTCAAATCAACAGGCATTCCTGAAACATATTCTCCAAAAACCGATAGTCAACATCCGGCGGCCACGCGGTACAGCTACTCAAGAGATGCGTCGGTACGCTTCTTTCATCGGAACCAGTAATCATAAAGATTTGCTGACCGATACTTCCGGCAGCCGACGCTATATTGTCATCAATGTGACAGGACCGATTGATTGCTCTCCTATTGATTATGAACAGCTTTATACACAAGCCATACATGATTTGTACAGAGGAGAACGATACTGGTTCGATACGGAAGACGAAAAAATCATCACTGAAAACAATCAGGAATTTCAAGTCATGCCAGTTGCAGAGCAATTATTCCATGAATATTTCCGGGCTGCAAAAGAGGAAGAAGAGGAATATGAACAACTCCTTGCTATCGAAATACTGGAGCAAGTACAACATGACAGCAAGATTCGTGTATCTGTCTGCAGTATTGTTGAGTTCGGAAGAATCCTACAAAAAAATAAGATACCTTCGGTACATACCAAACGTGGCAATTTCTATAAAGTTGTTCGGATTAAACCGGGAAGAAAATAAATGTATATGGGAGCATGTTATGCATGCTTACCATTCGTTTCATCAGTTTCCTTCACTTTCTTCCCGCCAATAATATTCAGAATAATGTTCATAGCTCCCTTTCCCACGAAAGAAGTACCTACCACGACCACTTTGGGCAAAGACTTCAGCGCCTCTTTCACAGCTGCACGCTTTGCTTTTCTTTTAGCTTTGATTCCATTTAATGAATTCATTCCATCAATCAGATAGTTACGTGTCACATAACCGATACGCAAGGTCATCAACGAATTCACGATACCATCGCATATCGAACCGATGACTACACCCGGAATTCTCACGTTAGACAGGATACTCAAAAAGCCGGTATCTCCCGAAACAGTATCACCAATGTCATCCAAATCCACATCGGCTCCGTCAACAGAAGCATCGGAAATGTCAATATCGGACGCTGCATCCGAAGATTGATCTGCTAATGAGCCGAAGGGAGCAACCGATCCCATATCTCTAAATACTTCGGATGCAACGAATGTCATTAACGAAGTAACCAGGATATTGACATACTGCCGGAACAACTGTTGCCTCGTAGGCCGGAAGCCAGAAGCTACAATCACATCCTCTATCATTTTATAATTCATATAAAGCACGGATACCGTATCCAGCTTTCCATTCTGCGAAATGGCGGTAATCATAAAGACCGATTTTGCCCATTCTATAATACGACGATTGATGCCGATGATACGAACCGAATGCATATCTTCTGTACGCGGACCTGAAGTTTCTTTCAGTTCTCCCCCCTCAATACGCAATTTCAGCTCTTCGCTTATGATTTGCACCAGTTCTTCCCTGCTCGTTGCATAACGTTCCAAATCTTCACGCAACCTCTGCTGATGCAGTTTTCTTAACTCGGGACAGGACTTATCCTTAGGTATATAATTGCAGTTATCCGCCAGTTTGTGTCCAAACGCAACAAGTTGTGCAATATTCCACTCCCCATCAATAGATAAAGCCGGAAGCTGCGGAGCACGATGCACCCGAACGACCGGACGTATAACGACAACATAAAATACAACCAGAATCAAGGTGTAAAAAGCATACTCTGCCCACGCAACCTGCGATAAGGAGGCTATTTTCTCACCAATAATAATGATGTTACCCAACAATAATATCACAAAAGAGCCCAAAAATAGGAGTGTGATAATTAATAAATTTCGCTTCATAGGCTTATTCTTATCTTATTGAATCCTTAAAACTCTGAACTTGTGCATTTATTGACCGAAGCAACGCATCCTTCCTGTCAAATTCTTCTTTATCAGGCACCAGCGAATTCAGATACGTTGTTTTTTGTTGTTCCAAAAAATCAATGATACTTTGTTTGCGTACAGGCACATACTGATCGTAAAGGTCATTAGCCGCCTTATATATATTCTTCCCGACAGTCAGCTGAAGATATCCTTTGATCGTTTTCCCGGTATGCGTATGATCGATTCCGGTGATACATTCCATCGCTTTTCTCAGGAAACTCTGAATTTCCATTGTCGAATAAGTCCCGAACGGATTGGGTATTCCGATATGCGGAACAGTCGGATTATTAATATTCTTCACATCAAAAGCTCCCTGCAAATCAAAATCGACCGCCGGAAAGTCTGTCACTTGCGGCACTGAATCAAAAGGTGCACAACCTTTTTGCTTCAGAAAAGTATTCATCTTCTCTATAAAAGCTACATCATCTTTCAAGTTAGAGAGTTTTCGCAAATACTGCCGGGCCAGGCTATGTTCATGGGAATCAAGGAATTTACTTTTTATCGCCGCTGACGAATCAGTCATAAACTTTGTGACAAGGCTGCGTGTAGCATCCTTCCCCTTCGCTCCACCAGCAAATGCGGAATTGCATCCGGAATCATAATACTCCCTAACGATTTCAGTAAACTCTTTCAAATCATCATCAATATAGACTTGCACCATTTTTCTAAAATCGCTCCCATCATAACTAAGTTCACTCGCCTGACGGAGTAACTCGTCAAACGAAGTTGCCGCAGCCTGATATTCTATATCAATTGCTTCCTGTTGACCAATTGATTCTCCGACTAAATTATCCAGTTTTTCCAACTGATTCAGCGTTCTTCCGATTACACTTCTCAGGCGTATATCAGTACTATTGGAGATCACTTTGCCATACAAATCCTTCTCAAATCTCTGAAATTTCGCAGCTTCTTCCTGAAGATCCTCCATTCCCTCATAGTTGGCAACATCCGCCACTTTTCCTAAGTTCAAACTATATATATTCTCCTTCAGCTGGAAGTTACGTCTGCCCATTTCATTCTCAGCAAATTCTACCTGTGCTTTAATTACAGCCTGCTTCTCCTCTTCCGAATGCCAGTAAGCCGCTTCAAACACATTATGCAGAAGACAAACCGGAACTTTCGGATTATTCTCCTGCAGCAACTTCAGAAAACGATTGGAAACCTTCGATATAGCAGAATTTGAACTTTGCACAAATATCACGAAATCTGCCCTTTGAGAGATCGTTTCATAAATAGGATTATCCAGATTTGCATACCCGCCATCCAGCCCGGGCATATCCACCAAAAATATATTATCTTTCAAAAGCTCCCCACCGGAAGTTGTTATGGATGTCACCAGCGTATGATCTGTATTTATCACGCTTTCTTCCAAAGCTAACGAAACACACTCCTCCAGATTAGCATCATTCAATTCTTTCTTTTCAATGCTTATCTCGGAAATGTTTTCCAGTTTTTCAAATCCGCGCAGGCTATCAATGACCGAATCAAACTGTTCTACCTTTCTGGCTTTATCAGCAACAGAAAAAATACGGGTAATGGATTCCTCCTGTCCTTTTGAAATTATAGACGGACGCACCGTACACTCTAAAAAATGAGTGGGGCTGACATGAGCATGTGCTATGAGATTTACTAAAGTAGATTTTCCCGATTTCACGGGTCCAACCACTAATATAAGAAAAGACCCTCCGTCAAACTCAGAAACACGATTGTTTAGTTTCTGAGTTGATTTACAAACAACCTCCAAATCTTTTATTCCCCTTACTGACTCCAGAGTTGACATCAATTCCTTAGATCTGTTCTTCAGTATATTCAAGAATATCTTAAGCTCCGACGAGGACATTGTTTCCACTCTTTCTTCTATAAATTTGTATTTACCCATAAACGAGATTTAAATAATGGTACAACCGACTATTCACATGTCATTATAATAATGATGATAAAGTTAGCAGTTTGTCGGGAAATAAAAAATGTATAGAGCACAAAGATTGCATAATAATTGAAAGTTTGTCAAAGTTTTATGGATTCAAGTTCAATTCATCAACAAAAAGTTTCTTTATATCCGCAAAAAACAAGATGTTAAAAACCGAAAAAGCATGCAGTCTTTTCGGTTTCTATTCATCATATTAAAATAATACACGCACATGGATATAAAAGAACTTGTAGATTTATGTAAAAGAGGGAATGAGCAGGCATTAAGTCTACTTTATAAAACCTATTCGAAAAAGATGATGAGAATATGCCTTCATTATATACCTGATAAACAAATCGCACAAGATCTCCTACACGACGGATTCATTGTCATTTTCACTTCGATTGAGACATTACGTACCCCCGAAAAACTGGAAAGCTGGATGGGAATAATTATGAAGAATATTTCATTAAGGTATCTCAACCAAAAGAGTACAAACTCTGCAATTCCCTTATCTGATATCCCTGAAGACGAGGAGCCTATTGACAATCCGCTATCATCTGATTCTATTCCTTATGATAAAATAACAGAAATGGTAGAGAAATTGCCAGAAGGATACAGCAAAATCTTCAAGTTAGCTGTATTGGAGGGATTATCTCACAAGGAAATAGGTAAACTGTTGAATATAGCTCCCCACTCCTCCTCTTCTCAATTATTCAGGGCAAAAGCCTTGCTTAAAAAGATGATTTCTGATTACAGGCTGATTCTTATACTAGTGATTTTATTTTTTTTCCCAACGATACACGACTATCTATACTGGAAAAGAAAAGAGACTAAAAATAATCATTGGTCTAACAATGTCATTCGGAAAGTGAAATTAGATAAGAAAGAAGAAAATGAAAGCATTACCTCTTCCGGACATATCTCTCACTACAAAGAAGAACCCCCTTTTAATACTACTTTAGCAAACCTCCCCCGGTTAGCATTAGACACAAGTGCAACAGAATTATCTACCACTTCTGAAATAAAAGACTCAGTAGAGAAACAGCCTGTTGCCAAACCATCTTTTACATGGGAGCATGCAGAGAAAATTATTACATTCTCATATTCAAGCCAAAAATTCACTTCACTCCCCAAAAAGAAAACAGGGAAATGGAAAATGATGTTGGCAGGGTCAGTCGGACCACAACTGGCACAAAACCTATACAAGTTGATGACAACACCACACTCTGACGGTTTGGAAAGCGGTCTCCCCCAGCAAGTCAATACTTGGGAAGAATATTATGACTATTTAAACACCCGCAATCAGGAAGGAACCTTAGGAGACTCGCTTACGCTAATGACAATTGCCAAGAACAACAGTGGAAGAATTATAGAACATCAACACCATGATAGCCCCATCACTATCGGACTAGCATTGAACAAAAAGTTGAATAACCACTGGAGTATAGAAACCGGATTACAATATATTTATTTAAAATCAGAGTTCACCACAGGAAATGAATATCGGATTCAGGAAACCCAGAAACTCCATTACATAGGTATTCCTCTCCGTATTTCCTACCGTTTTGGGAATTATAAACAATTCTCATTTTACTCAACAGCCGGTTTACAAATGGAAATCCCGATAAAAGGAACTCTGCATACTTCTCATGTCACAGATAGTGTCCCCATTAATTGGGGTTACCAGTCACTAGATGTACCTTTGCAATGGTCAATCAATGCGAGTACAGGTGTACAATACCACTTTACACCTCACACCAGCATCTATATAGAGCCAACCATTAATTACTATATTCCCGATGGAAGTTCATTGCGCACAATCCGAAAAGAACATCCGGTTACGTTCTCTGTTCCTGTAGGCATTCGTTTCTCTTGGTAAAAAAATCATTCTGCCATGCAGTCTTCCGGCTGATAGTTTATCATAACTATAGAACAGTTAGAAATAATAGACAAATCAGATGCAGAAACGACATACAAACCGTGAACGTTATTTTGAGGAACAAGCTCAGACTACGAGAAATTATTATATTCCTTATATTAAAGAATATACTGGAAATCTGCCAAACAAAGTATTGGAAGTAGGGTGTGGCGAAGGAGGGAATCTGCTTCCCTTTGCCGAGCTAGGTTGTGATGTCATTGGAATTGATATTGCCGCATCCCGAATTGAACAGGCACAAAACTTCTTCATCACTAAAAGGCAAAAAGGAACTTTCATCGCTTCTGATATCTTCTTATTAAAAGATTTACAGAAACATTTCCCGCTTATTCTCATACATGATGTAATAGAACATATCGACAACAAGGAGCAATTTCTGCGCAACTTAAAAAAATATCTATCGCCTAACGGAATGATCTTCATTGCTTTTCCTGCCTGGCAAATGCCATTCGGCGGACATCAGCAGATTGCAAGAAGTAAGATTATCTCTCATATGCCATTTATACATTTACTACCTCGTATTTTGTATAAATGGATATTGGAATTATTCAGCGAACAAGAAAGTACAGTCAAAGAGTTATTAACTATCAAATACACCCGATGTACAATAGAAATGTTTCGAAGAGTAGTAAAACAGACTGATTATCAAATCGTCAATGAACAGTTATACTTTATTAACCCACACTACAAAATTAAATTTGGACTAACCCCTCACAAATTAAACAAAACAATAGCATGTATACCTTTCATTAGAAATGTATTCAGTACAAGTTGTTTCTATTTAATAAGACCAACATAGCATTTTATTTCATTATTTACATTAATATTCAGGAAGTTATCAACAGGCTAACTATAAAAGACAAACAGCATTATCAATCATACAAAGCACATAAAGGTCATATTTTGTTCTTTATTGAACAGTATTTTTCCAAAACTATAAAAGGGCTGCGTTAAATTTGCATCTGAAAAAAGTACGTTAACATTTTAAATTCTAAAAAGTATGCATTTATCTAACACATTACCCCATAATAATCGTATAGAAATAGCTGATGTGCTACGTGGGTTCGCTGTAATGGGAATTACACTTATCCATTTTATCGAACGGTTTAGCCTCAATAGCTTTCCGGAAGAGACCTGTAACTTTCTGATATTTACGGATAGGGTAATTTGGGATAGTGTATTTTTCACCTTTTCCGGTAAGGCATACTGCATCTTTGCATTGCTTTTTGGATTTAGTTTTTTTATTCAAGACAATTCACAAAAGCTTAAAGGAAAAGATTTTCGTGGGCGGTTTGCCTGGCGGTTAGTATTACTTCTTTTTATAGCTTGTATTAATTCGGCTTTATTTCCGGGTGAAATATTGGTACTCTACGCCTTGCTTGGTTATGTACTGATCGCAGTCTGCCGACTCTCTACCCGAACAGTCACGATCATAGCAGTCATTCTTCTACTACAACCTATTGAATTGGGACAAATAATTTACGCACTCATCAACCCCGACTATATGATTAATGCTGATCTTGATGCTCCATACTGGGAGTTAGTCAATGCAGCTCAGAAAGAAGGTTCCTTCCTCGAAATGTGCAAAACTGCCATATGGACGGGTAATGTTGCTAATATGGGTTGGATGCTCTTACATGGAAGAGTTACCCAAACCGCAGGACTATTTATGGTAGGTATGATCATAGGACGCAGCAATGCATTTCTCTACTCAGAAAAAAATATCAAAATCTGGCTTAAAGTATTCATCATAGCCGTTACAGCATTTTTCCCTCTTTATGGTTTGATAGATATATTCCCCGACTTTATAAGCAGGGAGGCACTACTTGTACCTTCTGTCCTTCTACTGAAATCACTTTCAAATATTGCATTTACCGGAATCATGTTTGCAGGGATTATACTAGTTTATTACCTGACAAAACTGAAACATGTCCTTCATAAATTTGCACCTTATGGCCGCATGAGTCTGACAAACTACTTATCGCAATCTTTGATCGGTGGATTCTTGTTTTACAATTGGGGATTAGGTCTTTATCTGCATACAGGCATTACAGCATGTATTCTTATTGGCGTATGCGTATTCTTTTTACAATACTTTTTCTGTAATTGGTGGCTTCGCTCACATCGTCAGGGACCATTAGAGTGGTTATGGAAAAAGGCAACCTGGATAAACTGGAAACCTAACAACTAAAACATAAAGCTGAATCCTCTTTTCCGGAAAGTATGATCCCTTTCAATCTCCAAAGAAAGGGATTTTTTCAGTTGTGTTGCCATAAAGTCCAAGAAAGGCTGACTGGTTTCCTCATCTTGCGACTGCTGTAAAGAAAGTATATAATCGGCTCTATCTTCCTTAAATATCTTTGCAGGGAAAAGACGATAGCAGAATTGAATATAGTTCATTAATAAACGAGCCGCTCTACTGTTACCGTCCACCCATGAATGAATAGTTACTAAATTAAGATGAGCGTTGAAACTCAATTCATATTGTTCCCGAAGTGTATTCATTAACTTTTGCCGTTCTTGCAATATAGAGCATAGTTCTTCCACTTTTGCAGGCACTTTCTGATAACTCATATAAGAACGGCCACCCACACCAGCCGTAACACCACACAAACGAAACTCGCCTTTGGAAGAATCGAAAGAACCGCCTATTGTATTATGTACGCTTCCAGTGGTACGCATAAGAGTAGCATTTAGCTTTTGTAACAAGGAAGGGGTAATCTCAACACCCTGCACACTTTCTTCTTTAGCAAGTTCGTATGCATTCTTCAAATCCTCATTCATCAAATGATAAACCAACGGTTTTCCTTTGGCAGTCACTCCTTCATCAAAGAGAAGTTGAGTATCCATCTCAGTGAGTGTAGAACCTTCAATAGCTGTAGAATGAGTAATAAGAGAATAAAGGTAGTACTTTTCATAGTCTACCGACTGACTGATACCGAGTTTCTGAAATTCTTGATACAGTTTTTCTATCTCCTGCCAAATACTCTTTTCCATAATAGGCTATCTTTAATTCGATATTCTTCCCAAAATTACTCCGATTTTATACTCCGACAAAAGGAAACGGCATATTTATTTAAAGAAAAGTTTTTGTTTAAGGGTGGTGGAATAATTTAGGAATAATCACTTTATAAC
>ENA-ORRZ01001958-ORRZ01001958.1-human-gut-metagenome-genome-assembly--contig:-NODE-1958-length-11394-cov-3.898492_pt1 | contig 11394 bp, 4 predicted proteins | sample MGYA00242185_ERZ509152 | MGnify/ENA primary metagenome ERZ509152 (study PRJEB26280, sample SAMEA2338668) | human gut metagenome | biome: human gut; feature: human-associated habitat; material: faeces... | reverse complement strand
ACTGTGTGTACTGCATCGCCAGGAGCGTGTCCAGCTGCGCCGCGCGTTCTTCCAGCTGCGCCTGCTGGCGGACTGCATTGAGCGCTTCCAAAAGGACATAGTAGATGAGAATCGTCATAGCAAAAAGCCAGAGGCGCGTGAGGATAAAACGGAACTTGCGGACGGTATCAATGTTTAAATCAAAGTTATAAGCGCAGATAATCAGGGTGCATGAAAATGGAATAAACCAGACTTTCTGCCAGAAGGCGGAGCTGTCTACCTGAAAAACGCGTTCCGTGGCATTTTTCATAAATTTGAGCCCGAGCGGGAGCGTTAGAAGCAGAAGAATCGAGATGAGCAGCAGGCTTTCATTGCGGAGTGAATAATAGGTAATGCTGGGGTCGTAGAACAGGCGGCTTTCCAGAAAGAAACAGATGCCGCGGACTGTGACAAAATAATTCAGGATGAAGTCTCCCAGAAACAGAAGTTTCCAGAAATTAGCCTTCACACATAAAAAATAGATCGCCAGAGAAACGAGGGCAAATACCGTGTCGGTGACGCGGGTCGGTTTACCGTGGCTGATCAGGTAGGTATACAGGGAGGATTGGAGCAGCTGACCGATAAAAATGAACAGAATCAGGATTTTGATCGGAAATCGCAGCTGCTTTTTAAATGGCAGAATCGATAAAATAAAAAAAGGAATGGCATAGACTGTTTCAACGAGAAATGCCTTGCCAAACACAGACCAGTTCATAGAGTACCTCCCTTCCGCAATGTGTCAAACAAGTAGGTTGCAAATGCTTCTTTTGTCTCTTTTTTCTTCCGGCGGCTGCAGAAAAAGCAGCCGCCGTTTTTCAGGTGGACAGAACCGTCCTCGTCCACCGAGGTAACCTGTGAAAAATTGATAAGCAGCCCGCGTCCGCTCATGTAAAAACGACTGCCCTTCGGGAGCAGTGCCATCAGCTCCGAAAAAGAGATCCGTGTGGCGGTATCGCCGGAGCTGGTATGGATGATCAGTCGGTGGTTCTGCGTCTCCGCGTATAGAAAATCATCGAGAAGAATCCGCTGCGTGGACGCCTGTCCCCGTCCGAGCGCCGCCTGAATTTCGATGTAGGCAGGCGCGGCGAGAAATGTCCGGATCTCATCGAGACACCAGGCAAGCGCCTTTTCCTCAACCGGCTTTAAGAGATAATCAAGCGGATGGGCACGGTAACCCTGCAGCGAATAATCGCGTTCCGATGTGGTGAAAACGATCGGGAGACGTTTTTCGCACTTGCGAAGCTCCATCGCCGTGTCAATGCCATTGCGCCCGTCCCGGTCCAGCATAATATCCATAAAAACCGCATTAAAAAGCCCCGGACGGAACGCTTCCAGAAACGCCTCGCCGCTCTCGTAGCAGTCAAAGTGCGCCGTTTCCCCATGCTTCTCCAAGTTCTCCTGTATCAAATGAATCAGATGATTCTGATCTATCTTCAAATCTTCAACAATCGCAAAATGCATCAAAGCTCAACCGCCTCCTTTATTCAAAACCGTGACCATTTAGGTCGAGGTTTGACCGTTTGCGTCGATGTGGTTTTCATTAAATTGCTCATTTGGTATGTTTATAGTATAAAAGTTATGACCCGAAATGTAAATGAAATATCGTTACAGAAAAATCAAAAAAGGCAGGTGGGGTATGGTACGGATAGTGATATATGGAGAAAAACCGACCGACATTGAAGGTCTGGAAAAAATGCTGTGTGAAATTTTGACTGAAAACCGCAGATGGCCGATGATTCACACGTATATCAGCGATCTGGACGCATATCTGCACTTTGTAAAGGGGAATCCCTACCTCATTATGCTGGCGTCCGTGCAGGGCAGACAGGGAGTGGAAATCGTAGAAAAAATCCGGGAAAATAACCCGGCGGCGTCCTTAATCTGGCTTTCCGGCCGGGACAATGCCCTTGAATCCTGGCGGATCCATGTGACTGCATTCGGGGTATTTCCGACGAAAAAAGAAGAATTAGAAGAACTTCTGGCGGCGTGCAGCGAAAGCCTGCTGGATCGGAAGAAAGAGTATTTTGTTCAAGTGGGAAACAGACTGAAATAGAAAAATTCGTTCAAAGTAGATGGAGGGAAAACAGCATGAAAAAGAAATATAAGCGTGCCCTGGCAGCGGCGCTGGCGGCGGTAATGATATGGAATACGTGTGACTGGCACCCGCAGGTGCTGGCAGGCAGTTCGGTGCAGTATATCGAGGAAGTGAAGGAGCTTTCGGATGAAATCCTGCATCAAGAGGTTTTGTATGGAACGAAATATAAGGATCTGGAGCTGCCGGACAAGCTGAAAGTGCGGGTTTTGGCAGAAGAAGCATCGGATGAAGAAGACGGTGCAGAAGATAAAGACGGTGCGGAAAAGATTGCTACGCCGTCGGAGCTTCAAAGCGGAGACGGTGAAGTGGGAACAGAAAAAAAGTCTCAGACGCTTTCTTCATCTGAAACAGATGGCACAGTTCGGAAAGCGTCCCCATCTGAGGCAGATGTTACAGAAAAATCGGAAATAGGGGGGGTGGATGACACTGAGCAGAAAGCATCCCCATCCGATGCGGACGGGACGAAAACCGATAAAAACTGGAAGGAAGTAAAGGTCCGCTGGGTGCTGGATGAGACATTCAGTGAGAAAGATACATACGATGGAAAAACACCGGGTATCTATGTGTTTGATGCGGAATTGAAAAGCAGCCGCTATGAACTGGATACCGGCTTTTTGCCAAGCATCGAGGTGACGGTGCTTCCGGAGGAAAAAGGTCCGGCAATCATCGGATTTTCGGAGTTAGATGAGGTCATTGCGGTGCAGAAGCTCCCTCTGGGTGCCAAAGAAAGCGATATCCTCCTGCCGGATACACTGGAGGTTGAGCTGGAAGAGGCGGATGAAACGCTGGCGGAAGACAGCCAGAACGTGCATCTGGTGGAAGCAGTAGATAAGGGCACAGAGAAAGATACAGATGCGGAAACGGCAGTCTGGCAGATCTCCGGCATAACCTGGAAACTGGACGAAGAGCAGAGTGACCTTCCGGAGTTTCACGGTGGCATTTCCGAAAAAGACTATTTCGAGGAATTTGACGAAAACGGAGAGCCTATCGAAACCTCCGATAAGACTTGGAATGGCTATTATGAGGCAAACCAGGACTACAACGGTTGTGCCTATGTCTACACACCGGTTCTGCCGGAGGAATATTCACTGGGAGAGGAGGCAGAGCTTCCGGAAATCTGCGTTCTCGTAGGAGAGATGCAGCTGATGACTCTGGCAGGCGAGGAGTATAATCTGAATAATAACTATCTGAACATTAACAGCGATAACCGAAATGACTTGAATGGAAAAACCATAACCGGCAGCTATTGCCCGAGCACCTGGCCGAGGGATTATTTAGACATCAAGGGCGGTATCACAATTGATAATGTTACGGTCGATCTGACCATTAAAGATGTAACGATCAAATCCGGTGGTGCCGGCGCCAGAGGATGGGATCTGGCTGGTATTTACCTGAAAGGCAATGCCCGGCTGAATCTGACCATAGAAGGAGACAATACACTTTTGGGGCTGGAGCATGGAGCCGGAATTGAGGTGGAAAAAGGGGCAACACTGGTTATTACGGAGCAGAGTGACGGAAGCCTGAGGGCAGTGGGAGGTGCCTATGGGGCCGCCGGTATCGGAGGAAAAGCCGGATCAACAGGTTACGAAGGTGCAAATGAGGAATACGGGACAGGAAAAATTATAATTAAGGGCGGAACTATCGAAGCTGAAGGTGGAGCTTATTGGGTTTATGCGTATAATTATCATGGAGGAGCCGGAATCGGAACCGGTCTGTATGGAATCGGCGGAACCATTGAAATACTGGGCGGAAGGATAACCGCAACAGGAGGAAAGCAGACAGGAGCCGGAATCGGAGGCGGAGCTGGTGGAAGTGTAGACACGATCGTGATCGGTGGGAAGAATAGCGAAGCTCCCAATATAACCGTATCTTCTTATAAGAATGAAGAATCAGGATATCTGGGAGCTGCCATTGGCAGCGGATGGAATGGAGTGAATGGTTTACAATTATCCTGTGGCGATATCCGGATATTAAGTGGATCTGTGGAGGTAACGGGAGGAAATATTGGTTATGGAGTGTTAAATCCTCTTCCTGGAAATAGCATGCAAGGCGGCAGGGTCACTATTTCCGAGGAGGTGCAGCTGGAGCTGCCGCTTGAAAGCAAGATTGCGCCCCGAGGAGAAGAATGTACCTACGGGAAAAAAACATTCCAGATCACCGCTTATGATAACCAGCTACAAAATGAAACCTATCAGGCTGACATAGCCCTGTATTGGAAAAATGATACAGAGAGAAAAAATCCGGTTTATGAAAAAAGCACTCAGATGACCGTCTCAGGATTCAGGGGAACGATACCGGATATAACCCAGTGGATGGGCTATTCCGGAAATATGCAGATGGTTGTAGCGCTGGAGCCTTCCGGTGGCGGGACAGTTAAGACGATGGAGGGAAGTGTTGTTCTAAACAAAGGAAAGGATGAAACCATCTCCGTCACGCTGGGAGAAGCTGCCTACCAGAAGACAATGAATCTGACCATCCATGATGGCCGTTTGAAGAATGACAAGAAGTATACATTGACGGTTAAGATCGGGAAAGAAGCAAGCGAAGGCGGCGCTGCACCGGATGTGGTAACCTATTTATCTCAAAAAGCTTTCGGTTATCAGATAAAGACTGGTAAAGTCAGCTGGTATACGCCTCTGTCCGGAGAGATTCCGGTATCGGTTCAGGTACAGGAAGAAGGAGAAAATACGAATAGCTTTACAGTAACCGGATCCCTCTCGATGGAGTCAAAGGAGGAAAAGAATCTTTCCCTTACCATCGGAGAACCCCTGTATCCTGTCCGGTTCCACTTCTATTCATCAAAGGTGCAGGCGGCAGAGAATGTATCCCTGACAGCCGGACGGCTGGCTGGAGCTGCTTTAGAAGCTCCGGTGGAATTAAAGCAGGACGAAGGCCAGTTTGCCTATGACGGGAAGCTGACAATCGATGCAGAAGCAGGCAATCATGCATATGCTCTGGCATATCTTCCTGCCGGAAATTACTGGTTTGTGATAAATACAGGTATTGCAGAATTAGGCGGATCCAGCGGAAGCTTTACTCTGGACAGAGAAACGGTAGAAGCAAAGGATGCAGGAACGGATATTATCGTATTAAATGCGGCAGAGACGCTGGAGGGAGAACTGGATCTTTCCCTTGGAGATATATCTTTTTACGTGGATAATGGTCAGTTGGCGATTTCCTATTCTAAAAAAGCAGCCGATTCTGATCAGGTGGTTAGTGAGAAGTTAATAGACCAGTCCTATGATAATTGCTATCGGATCACTTCATCTGGGAATAATGTGGAGAATTATCATCTCTCCGTGGATACACCAGCCTCCAAGGAATTAAAACTCGTATTCAATAATCTTACGATTACACCGGCAAAGGCTATCGCACCGATTCAGATAAACGGAGCGTCCCAGGTGATCACCTATCTGGAAGGGAAAAACAAGATTTCGATTAATAAATCAGAGAATTCTTCTTCACCTGCCGGCATCAGCGTGGCGAGCGGTGCAAATCTTACGATTGACAGTGAGCCGGGACAGCAGGGCTCCATAGAGGTATTCAACAATGCAGCAGACCAATACTGGGATGGTGCAGCAATTGGAGGAAATGGAAAGCTGGATGCAGGAACCATTCATATCAAGGGGGGAACTGTAATTGCAACTTCCGCTTCTAACGGAGCGGCTATTGGTGCTTCGGCAGGAAAAAGTGTAAAAGGAATACAGATTAGCGGAGGAGATGTAACTGCAAAAAGTAGTGCTGGTGCCGGAATCGGAACAGGAAGTGTTAATAGGGAGGAAAGAACCGGTAAAATCGTGATAGAAGGCGGAACAGTGAATGCAAGATCGTGGAAGGGCGCAGGAATTGGAAGCGGTTCTGGACATGCCGCTGGAAGCTTAGCGATAATTGCAAAGATTGAGATTCATGGTGGAATGATTACAGCCTATTCTGATTGGGGTGCCTGCATCGGAAGCGGTAGAGACAGTTCGGCGATGGTGCTGATTGACGGCGGCACCATATGTCTGGATAAAAAAACGACAGAGTATGGGGAAGTAGCACATATTGGTATGGGAAAAAGTGATAATACACAGGTACAAACTGATGTGACGATTACGGGTGGAACGATCTGTTTGAAGGAGGCGGATGCATATATATCGCGACCGATCATTTATGGCTGGGAGAAGGCAGGCAAAACGTGGCAGCAGAATACACCAAAAGATGGGGACGGTAACCCGGTTTATTACACCACAGCGAATCTGACCGGTATCTGTGATAATAATACACTGGTTGAAAAAGCAGGTATTGAAGGAAGCTCCTACGGCTTTAAGGATGTCCGGACAGATTCCAACGGAAAGCTCTATATGTACCTTCCGGCTTCGGAGGCAGTGAAAGCCTCCTTTGGCGGTGTGGAATTTACCGGAAAGGTTGAGGCAGGCAAGGATGAGAATGTATTAGAGCGTGAACAGACTTCTATTGATTATCAAAGGGAAGTCCTGAAAAATACGGCTCTGTATGAGCTCGAATATGCGGAATCCGAGAATTCTGCAACTTGGACGAAGATCCGGGCAGGAGGCGAAGCTTCTCTGACGAAAATTCTGGACAATCAGCCGGGGAATGCGAGAGAGATTACCCTGTATGTGCGAAAGGCAGCCGCAGGTTCCACAGCAGGTGAAGCAGCCGCAATAACGATTCCGGTAAGACCGGCAAAACCGGATAAGATAACAAAGGTAACGAAAACCAGCAACTCTATCAAAATTGTCGAGCCGACTGATGCCAAGTATGAGTATGGAATTGCTGAATCTGAGTCTGGTGAGCTTCAATGGCGGACGGAGAAGACGTTTACGTCACCGAAGCCGGCTAACACCTATTATATAACCCTTCGCGTGAAAGCAACAGACAACAGTTTTGCATCGAAGTCGGCTGATCGCTTATCTGTGACAACGCCGGATATCTTACAGTTCAAAGGTCCCGCTGGCGACGTATCCTTTGAAGCGAATGGAACCTATGGACAGGCACTTTCAGAGATTCCGGTACGGCTGGCAGAAGGATTTCAGGTTGTTAATTATAATAGATCACCGGTTTTAGGAACATGGAAGTTCAGTGCGGATCAGAGCGGAAAGTCCGCTTCCTCAATTTATCCGGAGGTAACGGGAACCACTGCATATCAGGCAGAATTTATACCGGATGGAGCGTCGGAAGGGCAGTATGGAAATAGTTTGAAAAGAAGTGTGATTCCGGAGATATCTCCGAAAGAGTTGACCGCAGTTGTTACGACACCTATTGAAAAGCCTTATGACGGAAATACCGACATCGCATTAGCGGCGACGGTAGCGATAGGAACTCCGGGCCCAATCTATACCATCCGCGGTCTGAAAGGAAACTTTGAAGATGCCAATGCCGGAACCGGTAAGACGGTAACCATTGATTCCTCAGAGGCAAAGGTTGAGACAGGCGAGAGTGCAGTGAATCTGCAGAATTACCGTATCATATATCCAGCCCAGACCGGAACGATCCATCAGATACAGGGTTCGGTTTCGATCGATCCGCAAGCATGGACCGGAGAAAAAACCTATGGAGACGACAGCTTTTCCTTGACAGGTGTGAATGTAGTGGGAGATGGAGCTCTGAACTATACAAGCTTGGATGAAAATGTTCTCACCGTGGACGCACAGGGACAGGTGACCATTAAAGGTACCGGTTCTGCAGATGTAAGCATCACCATGGCAGCGGGAAGAAATTATCTTGGTACAACTACACCTGTAAAGAGAACTATAAACATTCATAAAGAAACACTCACCCTTACGTTAACGGCTGTGAACCGGACGACCGGAGTGCAGCTTTCGAAAGAAATTCTGGGAACAGAGGAAGAGAATTTTGATATCATTGCCAGAGTGCAGGGCGTTTACCAGGACAAGCTGCAGGGTTATGTTCATTTCTATGATAATGAAAATCCGGATGCAGATATAGTTTCGGTAGGGGAAGATGGAACCGCTGTACTTAAGTGGATGAAGCCGGGAGAATCATTTGTAGGCACCCACACAATCAAAGCCGAGTTTGATTTTGGTGAATTTGATACGTGGGAATCCAGATACAACACACCAGCTCCGGCATCCCTTACATTTGAAATCAGTAAGGCAGCTCCACCGGCAGAGGATAAGCCAGATAACTCCGACAAGCCAGAAGACTCCGACAAGCCAGACCAATCAGGCAGCCAGAGCGCTTCCTCCGGACGTGACAAGTCTTCCGGCAGCGGAGCGACCAGTCAGGATCCGGTGAAGGGAAGAATCAACAGCAGCATAGGTATTCTCACGGGAACTGCCAACAGTACGGCCAATGACGGAAAGAGTCACTGGATGCAGGATGAACATGGATGGTGGCTGCGCTTCGCAGACAGCAGCTACCCGAAGGCAGAAAAACGCGGTACAAATGGCATTGCATATGCATGGGAGCAGGTAAACGGCAACTGGTGGGCGTTCGATGAAAGCGGCTATATCAAGACCGGCTGGATGCGCGACGAAGACTATGGCGGCTGGTTCTACCTCGATCCGGAACACGGCATGCAGACCGGCTGGGTCCTGATTGACGGCAAATGGCACTATTTCCACCCGACCTCAGACGGAAGAAAAGGCATCCTGTATGTCGGACGTCTGACACCGGACGGCTACTATGTAGATGAAAATGGTGTGTGGGATGGGAAAGACAGACAGTAAAAAGAACATTTAGGTCGAAGTTTGATTGATTGCGGCTTCTATCTAAATACCTTATGAAGCCGAGTCAAAATGAAATTCCAATGTGTTTACAGCTGTATTCATGAAAAAATATAATGAGCGCAGGAGAAAAGAATGCGGCTGCGAAGCAGACATATTCTTTTCTTGCGCCATTAACGAACGAACAGCCATGCGAAGCAGGGCGGTAGAGCGCGATAGCGCGGGTTCGTGAGTGGACGGGTGAGAATACGTATGATATAATGAACCCTGGGGGATCATAATCTGATTCACAAGGGGAAAACAAACCGACACAGGAGGGGGAACACATGAAGAATTTCTACACCGAAGAACAGTGGAATGAGATTCTGAAACAGCAGGAATCCGTACTTTGCTACGACACATTTACCCGGAAACAGGCGCTTGAGCTGGGGCTTTTGATTGCAGAGGTCACGGAGAAAAAATATCACGGTTCGGTCGCTGTCCGCATCGTGGAGGACGAGACGACCGTCTTTGCCTACAAGATGGAGGGCGCGACGCTGGAAGCAGACTGGTGGATGACCAACAAGCTGGCAGCATCGCGGCTCACGGGGATGAGCTCGCTGCGGGCGCTGACGGCATCGAGAGCCGGAGAACTGGAAGCATCCTGGAAAGTGCGCGAGGAGAACTTCTTCGTGTGCGGCGGCTGCATTCCGGTTTTCATGAGAGATGGAAGCCGTCCTTTTGCCTATGTGATGGTATCCGGCATGGAACACTGGGACGATCATCAGGTGATCGCGGATGCGATGGCGAAACAGCTGGGAGTTGAGATTCCGGAGATTCGGAAAGAGCAGCCATAAAACGATTGACTTGTAAAAACAAAGACGTTTGCAGAAATGGAAGGTAGATGAGCTATCTGCATTTTTGCAGGCGTCTTTTGTGGTTTTACTGTGCCGTATGGCGATGAATTATCCGTTATTTTGTATGGCGCACTTCCCCACCTGGTGGTATAATTCAAGTATTATAAAATTTGATATGAAAAGAATATTTGCAATGACTCAGATGGTTTTTGCACAGCAAAGAAGCATCTGAGAGATCCAGAGAATGTGAGGGATGTGGATGAGTAAAAAAGAGGTACGTCAGGCGGCTGCGGAACTGACCGAGCGCCTTTGTGAAAAAGACTTTTTAGACCGGTCGGGGCTGAGCCGGAAAAATGTCATGATGCTCATGAACAAGGATCACTGGGAGGAACAGTTTGCCCATATTTTCCCGATTAAAAAACGGATTTCCTGCAGGGCGGTTTACGAAATCTGCGAGGAACCGTTAAGCCTTTTAGGGCATGAGCCGGAAGAGGGCTGGATGAAGTTTACCTACCAGTATGTGTGCCATATTCTCTACCCGGATGCGGAGTTTAAGAAGAAAAATGCTGCTTTTTCCGCCGGTGCGGAGTTCTATCTGGCAGTGCTTCAGTTCGTGTTTGACCGCGAGCGGGCGGTGCTTCCGTACAAACCGATGGAGGACTTTGCATTTTTGGGTGATGAGGAAGCTTCAAGCTTTGAGTGCGCGGCAGAATACAGCCGTTTCAAGAAGTTTTTCGCACAGGAATACATCTATGAGATGATGCGCCTCAATGCGGAGGTGACGCCGTTTCGGACGCTGGAACACATCGCGGGTGTGCATTATGTCGCGATGACGGTGGCACGCGGGCTTTATGCGGCGGGAGTTCCGATCGATCTGACGCTGACCTCGGGCGCGGCTGCGGGACATGATCTCGGCAAATTCGGCTGCAAGCCGAATGAGCGGGTTCCGTATCTTCATTACTATTATACAAACCAGTGGTTTAACAACCATTCGATGGAATACATCGGTCATATCGCGGCGAACCATTCGACCTGGGATCTGGAACCGGAAAACCTGTCGGTTGAATCCCTGGTGCTGATCTATGCCGATTTCCGTGTAAAACAGAGCCGCGGCGACGACGGGCGTGAGATTACCTACATTTCCAATCTGGATGAGGCGTTCAACGTCATCCTCTCGAAACTCGACAACGTGGACGAGGTCAAATTAAACCGTTACCGCTTTGTTTATTCCAAACTGCATGATTTTGAGGATTATATGCGGTCTCTCGGTGTGGATGTGGATTTGAATGGACACCCGAAAAAGCCGGAGGTGCTGCCGGATATTTCCCTTCGGAATGCAGAGCAGACGGTGCAGTCCCTCGTTTTCATGGGTATCGAGCATAATATCCGCGTTATGCATCAGATGGGGGCGGAACGCCAGTTTGGCAATCTCCTCGAGGCGGCGCGCAGCGAGAAGGATTGGAAGAGTGTCCGCGCGTACTTAAACATTTTCCGTGAATATTTTACATACACAAACGACAAACAGAAAGAGCAGACGCTGGGCTTTTTATATGAGCTTCTGATGCACCGTGAGGGCGACATCCGCGCGCAGGCGGCGAGGCTGATCGGACACGTGATCGCGCAGTTCAACGCCGGTTACCGCAAGGAGCGCCCGGCGGGCATGCCGGATATTGCCGAGGAGCGCGTGATGGAGATCTGGAAGCAATATCTGGAAATGATCATCCGACCGGATCATAAGCTGATGCTGCAGCAGAAA
>ENA-ORRZ01001956-ORRZ01001956.1-human-gut-metagenome-genome-assembly--contig:-NODE-1956-length-11402-cov-2.982110_pt1 | contig 11402 bp, 10 predicted proteins | sample MGYA00242185_ERZ509152 | MGnify/ENA primary metagenome ERZ509152 (study PRJEB26280, sample SAMEA2338668) | human gut metagenome | biome: human gut; feature: human-associated habitat; material: faeces... | reverse complement strand
GTTAGCTGTTGTGAAAGCTACCATAGCGATAGTGAAAAGCCTGATTGCGGCTATAGCCGCGGGAGGCTGGGTCGCGGTGGTTGTCATTCTGGCAATTTGCCTGATTGCGGCGATCATTTACTCCTGCTATGGGATTTTTTTCTCCGGGGAAGATACCGGCACAGGAATCACCATGCAGGCGGCTGTTGCGGAAATCAATGAAGAATATGGGGAAAGGCTGGATCAGCTGAAGGAAGAAAACAGGAAGCTTCGGGAGGAGAATGAACGGCTCCAGAAGCTTCCGCTCAAGGAACGGCTGTACGATCACGTTCACGTTTCGGTAAAAACCATGGACCGGATCATTTTCGGCCTGTGTGTCCTGTTCGTGATCGTAGTTGTAGCCGGCATGATAAAGGGATGAGGCTTGTTTACAGTTTTCCTGCCTGAGACAGGCGGCTGTTCTGATACAGTCCCGAAAAGGTAACATCCTCCCCAAACCAGTCCGGCGGCGTAAAGGAATCTGCATCTTCTATGGTGGGAAATTCCACCTCCGCTAAGATCAGGCCCTCATAGCAGCCGGAAAAGATATCCAGTTCAATGGTCAGATCGCTCCTTCCTTCCAGGGGAAGGAGCCAGCGCACTTTTGTGAGGACCAGGCCGTCGGCCTTTTTTAAAAGATGTTCATAGGACTCCTTTGTGAGAGGAAGATTATATTCTTCCCTTGCAAGGAGTCCTTTTCCTTTGTAGGTGAGATAATAGGAATCGTCCTCCCGGCGCACACGCACCACGGGATCAGTGCACAGATAGGCCTGCTCAATGGCATGGCAGGGAAAGGTCCGGTAATTTTCCGGCAGATTGTTCAGACATTCGATTTTGTATTTGCGTTCGATTTCCATTTAAAACCCTCCTTTGTGAGATTTATCTATATTTTATCCCTTTTCGCAGAGACTATCATATCATTTATCTCTTTTCAGGGAAAGGGAGAAATGATAAAATAATGTCAATATGAAATAAAGGGAGAATATATTATGTCAAAGGTTTTTGCATTTGTGGCGGATGGTCTGGAAGAGGTGGAATGCCTTGCAGTGGTAGACGTTTTAAGACGTTCCTGCGTGGATACCGTTCTTGTATCGGTAATGGGACAAAAAGAGATTACAGGTGCTCACGGGATCCGCTTTCAGGCAGATGCCCTCTTTGAAGAGGTGAACACAGATGATGCAGATATCCTGTTCCTTCCGGGCGGAATGCCGGGAACGGAACATTTAAAGGCTCATGCAGGGCTGTCTGAGGCCATCTGCCGTGCCAATAAGCAGGGCAGGAGGCTAGCGGCTATCTGTGCAGCTCCCAGTATTCTGGGAGAGATGGATCTGTTAAAGGGGCGGACCGCTACCTGCTATCCCGGCTTTGAGGAGATGCTCCACGGCGCTTCCCATACGCTGCAGGGCGTAGTGACAGACGGAAATATCACTACAGCCAGAGGACTTGGCTATGCGCTGGATCTGGGCCTGGAACTGGTACGCCTTCTTTTAGGATCCCAGCATGCTGCCGGCCTCAGGGCTGCGATCCAGTACAATCAGGCAAAATAGACGGATCTGCTTAACTTTTTCAAAAAATACTAGCCTTTTTCCCGTCTCCATGATATAATGCTACATTGAAGTGTAGCGCCCTCATGGTTATGGGCGAATCACATATATTTTAAGGAGGAACCCGTAATAATGAGTGTACAGGTAGAAAAGTTAGAGAAAAATATGGCTAAGCTGACCGTTGAAGTCAGCGCAGAAGATTTTAAGGCTGCGATCAAGAAGGCTTACAACAAGACAAAGAACCGTTTTGCAATCCCCGGCTTCCGTAAGGGCAAGGCTTCTCAGGCTGTGATCGAGAAGATGTACGGTGAGGCTGTATTCTATGAGGATGCTGCTGACGAAGCGATCAACTCTACCTATGCTGAGGCTATGAAGGAGAGCGGACTGGATATCGTTTCCAGACCGGAGATCACAGTAGAGCAGATTGGTAAGGATCAGGCATTCATCTATAGCGCATTAGTTGCTGTTAAGCCGGAAGTTACCTTAGGCGAGTACAAGGGCGTTGAGGTTGAGAAGGCAGACGCTGCTGTAACAGCTGAGGATGTTGAGGCAGAGCTTAAGAGAGTACAGGAGCAGAACGCAAGACTGCTGACTGTTGAGGATCGTCCGGTAGCTGACGGCGACCAGACTGTCATCGACTTTGAGGGCTTTGTAGACGGCAAGGGCTTTGAGGGCGGAAAGGCTGAGGATTATCCTTTAACCATCGGTTCTCATTCCTTCATCGATACCTTTGAGGAGCAGCTCATCGGCAAGAACATCGGCGAGGAGTGCGAAGTAAACGTTACCTTCCCAACTGAGTACCATGCAGCAGAGCTGGCAGGAAAGCCTGCTATGTTCAAGGTAACTGTAAAGGAGATCAAGGTAAAAGAGCTTCCTGCTCTGGATGATGAGTTCGCATCTGAGGTTTCCGAGTTTGATACTCTGGATGAGTACAAGCAGGATATCGAGAAGAAGCTTCAGGAGAGAAAAGAGAAGGCAGCCGCTTCCCAGAATGAAGACCGCGTAGTTGCAAAGGTAGTTGAGAATGCTTCCATGGAGATTCCGGAGAAGATGATCGACGCTCAGGTTGACAACATGCTTCGTGAAACTGCACAGCGTATGCAGAGCCAGGGCCTGTCCATGGATCTGTACATGAAGTACACAGGCATGACTGCAGATCAGATGAAGGATCAGATGCGTCCTGAGGCTGTAAAGCGCATCCAGACCAGACTGGTTCTTGAGGCAGTTGTAAAGGCTGAGAACATCGAGACTTCTGAGGAGAAGTTAGATGAGGAGATCGCAAAGATGGCTGAGGCCTACAAGATGGAGGCTGACAAACTTAAGAGCTACATGACGGACAGCGATAAGGACCAGATGAAGCAGGACCTTGCAGTTCAGGCAGCAGTTGATCTGTTAGTATCCGAGGCTAAGCTGGTTTAATCCACACAGGATGGCAGGGGGATCCCTTCTTTCGTGTGTCTGAAAGGCGCAGGAAAGGGAGGATCTCCCTGGTTTCGTTTTGAAAATAAGTGTTTTATTATACAGAATTACAGGAGGATGGTTACATGAGTTTAGTACCCTATGTCATTGAACAGACCAGCAGGGGAGAGCGTTCCTACGATATCTACTCCAGGCTGTTAAAGGAGCGTATCATATTCCTGGGCGAAGAGGTAAATGATACTTCCGCAAGCATTATTGTGGCTCAGCTTCTGTTTCTGGAGGCGGAGGATCCTTCCAAGGATATCCACCTTTATATCAACAGCCCCGGCGGTTCCGTATCCGCAGGCTTTGCTATTTATGACACCATGAAATACATCAAATGCGATGTGTCTACGATCTGCATCGGCATGGCAGCCAGCATGGGCGCATTCCTTCTTGCAGGAGGAACAAAGGGCAAGCGCTTTGCTCTTCCCAATTCCGAGATCATGATCCATCAGCCCTCCGGCGGAGCCAGAGGCCAGGCGACAGAGATCAAGATTGTAGCTGAAAATATTTTAAAGACCAAGAAAAAGTTAAATGAGATCCTGGCAGCCAATACAGGCAGATCCATTGAGGAGATCGAGCGGGATACGGAGCGCGACAACTATATGTCTGCTGAGGAAGCAAAGGCATACGGCCTGATCGATGAGATCCTCACACATCATTGAGAAGAGTTAGGAGATAGGAAAGGGTAGGTATAGTATGCCAGTTAGACCAGATGACACGATCCGCTGTTCCTTCTGCGGAAGAACGCAGGATCAGGTACGCAAGATGATTGCCGGAACGGGCGACAGTAATGTATATATTTGTGACGAGTGTATTGAGCTGTGCTCTGAGATTCTGGAGGAGGAGTTAGAGGGAGATGCTGAGGAGGCTTCTGCCTTAAATGATATCCATCTGTTAAAGCCAAAGGAGATCAAGGCGTTTCTGGATGAGTATGTGATCGGACAGGAGGCGGCAAAGAAGGTTCTTTCTGTTGCTGTGTACAATCACTACAAGCGTGTTACCTCCTGCAGGCATATGGATGTGGACGTGCAGAAGAGCAATATCCTGATGATCGGCCCTACGGGCTCCGGTAAAACCTATCTTGCACAGACCCTTGCAAAGATCCTCAATGTCCCCTTTGCCATTGCAGACGCTACGGCCCTCACAGAGGCAGGATATGTAGGTGAGGACGTGGAAAACATTCTCTTAAAGCTGATCCAGGCAGCTGATTATGATGTAAACCGTGCAGAGTACGGCATTATTTACATTGATGAGATCGACAAGATTACCAAGAAGGCAGAAAATGTTTCCATTACCCGCGACGTGTCCGGCGAAGGCGTACAGCAGGCGCTTCTTAAGATCCTGGAGGGAACCGTTGCCAGCGTTCCGCCTCAGGGAGGCAGAAAGCATCCTCATCAGGAGCTGATCCAGATTGACACCACCAATATCCTCTTTATCTGCGGCGGAGCCTTTGATGGTCTGGAAAAGATCGTGGAGCAGCGCATCAGTGCTGGCTCGATTGGCTTTAATGCTGAGGTGGTAAACCGCAATGAGATGGACATTGATGAGCTTCTGCGCAAGGTAGAGCCTCAGGATCTGACAAAATTCGGCCTGATCCCTGAGTTTATCGGCCGTGTGCCGGTAGAGGTATCCTTAGAGCAGCTGACAAAGGAAGCTATGGTGCGCATCCTGTCTGAGCCGAAGAATGCCCTGACAAAGCAGTACCAGAAGCTGTTTGAGCTTGACAATGTAAAGCTTGAGTTTACCAGAGAGGCATTGGAGGAGATCGCCAGACTGGCGGTAGAGCGCAAGATCGGAGCCAGAGGACTGCGTTCCATTATGGAAAGTGCAATTATGGATCTGATGTATGAGATTCCTTCCGATGATTCCATTGGTATCTGCACTATTACAAAGGCTGTGATCGATAAAACAGGGGAGCCGGAGTTTGTATACAGAGATATGCAGCCGGCGGCCAGAAAGCCTTTATCCGAACGGATCAGAGGGGGAAGAAACGGGGAGATCGCTTAAGGCGTACCGTTAATTGATGAAAATTAGCAAGAACATTTCAGACCGCTGCAAACCAGATTCCTGCATTTGCAGCGGCCTTTTTAAAGATACGAGGTGACAAACAGATGGAAGAACGAGTGATAACCATGCCGGTAGTGGCCTTAAGAGGACTTACCATTCTTCCGGGAATGGTACAGCATTTTGATGTAAACAGGCCCAGGTCCGTAGCGGCGGTGGAAAAGGCCATGATCGGAGATCAGAAGCTGTTTTTAGTCAGCCAGAGGCATCCGGAAATTCCGGATCCTGAGCTTAAGGATTTATACCAGGTAGGTACCATTGGAGTCGTAAAGCAGCTGGTGAAGCTGCCGGGAAAGACAGTGCGGGTGCTGGTAGAAGGGCTTGAGCGTGCGGAGCTTCTTGATTTTGATTCGCAGGAGCCCTGTCTGATCGGAGAAATCAGTTCCATGGAGCCGGAGCAGGAGGATGCAGATGACCTGGCAAAGGAAGCCATGGTGCGGATCATCCGGGAAAAACTGGAGGAGTATGGAACCGTAAACTTAAGGGCAGCCAAGGAAAACCTGCCGTCCCTTCTTCTGATCAACGACCTGTCTGAGCTGTTGGATCAGATTGCGATCCAGCTTCCCTGGGATTATACAGTGCGCCAGAATGTGCTTGAGTGCACCCTGCTTTCCGCCCGCTATGAGACCGTGCTTCAGACGCTGCTTACCGAGATGGAGGTTTACCGGATTAAAAAGGATTTCCAGGAAAAGGTAAAGGCAGATATTGATAAGAATCAGAAGGAATACATCCTCAGAGAGCAGATGAAGATCATCCGTCAGGAACTGGGAGAGGATACTTCCCTGTCAGATGCGGATGATTATCAGAAAAAGGCAGAGAAGTTAGAGGCAGAAAAGGAAGTAAAGGAAAAGCTTTTAAAAGAGATCGGACGCTTCCGCACCATGCCTACGGGAAGCCAGGAGGCAAATGTGCTGCGGACCTATATTGAAACCCTTTTAGAACTTCCCTGGAAAAAAATGTCAAAAGATAATGATGATATCCTTCATGCCCAGGAAGTGCTTAATGAAGACCATTACGGCCTGGAAAAGGTAAAGGAGCGTATTCTGGAGTATCTGGCTGTGCGCAGCCTTACAAAGAAGGGCACCAGTCCCATTATCTGTCTGGTAGGCCCGCCCGGAACGGGAAAAACCTCTATTGCCAGATCCGTAGCCAGAGCGCTGAATAAAAAGTATGTGCGCATCAGTCTGGGCGGCGTCCGGGATGAAGCTGAGATCCGGGGCCATCGGAAAACCTATGTTGGAGCCATGCCCGGCCGTCTGGCAGAGGGGCTGCGCCAGGCGGGAGTGAGCAATCCGCTGATGCTTCTGGATGAGATTGACAAGGTAAGCAGCGATTATAAGGGCGATACCTCATCGGCTCTTTTAGAGGTCTTAGACGGTGAGCAGAATGTGCGGTTCAGGGACCACTATGTAGAGGTTCCCATTGATTTATCTCAGGTTCTCTTCATTGCCACGGCCAACACAACCCAGACCATTCCAGGTCCTCTTCTTGACCGTATGGAGGTCATCGAGGTAAACAGCTATACGGAAAATGAGAAGTTCCACATTGCAAAGGATTATCTGGTAGGAAAGCAGAGAGAGAGAAGCGGACTGACAGAGGAGCAGATCGTATTTTCTGATAAGAGTCTGGAAAAGATCATCCACAATTATACCAGAGAGGCCGGAGTGAGAAACTTAGAGCGCCGGATCGGTGAGATCTGCAGAAAGGCAGCCAGGGAGTTCCTGGAGAAGAAACGGAAATCTGTGCATATCACAGAGGGAAACATCCAGAAATATCTCGGAAAAGAGAAGATTACCTTCGAGAACGCCAACGAGGAAGATGAGATCGGAATCGTACGAGGTCTCGCGTGGACCAGCGTCGGCGGCGATACGCTTCAGATCGAGGTAAATGTGATGCCGGGAGATGGAAAGCTCCAGATGACGGGCCAGATGGGCGATGTCATGAAGGAATCCGCGCAGATCGCACTGACGTATGTGCGGTCCGTGGCTGACCAGTATGGCGTGGAAAGCAAGTATTTTAAGGAACATGATCTTCATTTACATATCCCGGAGGGAGCTGTGCCGAAGGATGGACCGTCTGCGGGTATTACGATGGCAACAGCGATGTTGTCTGCTGTGACTGGTAAGAAGGTGCGCGCCAGCGTTGCGATGACCGGTGAGATCACCCTGAGAGGTCGTGTCCTGCCGATCGGCGGCTTAAAGGAAAAGACACTGGCGGCGAGAATGGCGCATATGAAGAAAGTTCTCGTGCCGGATAAGAACCGCCCGGATATGGCGGAGATCTCGAAGGAGATCACGAAGGGCATGGAGATCGTGTTCGTGAAGACGATGGATGACGTGGTAAGAGAGGCGTTCGTGTAATGCCAGGATACAAAGGTCGGCGGCTTTCTGACGGGGCTTGCCTGTTGGAGAGCTGCTGACTCTGAGATGGAAAAAGGTAACTGTTCGGTAGGTCTGCGCGTATGCTGCGCTGGCCATAAGAGGAGAAATATATGGTAATCAGAAATGTGGAACTTGAGACCGTCTGCGGTGTGACGAGCACACTGCCGGAGAATACGCTGCCGGAGTTCGCCTTCGCGGGAAAATCAAATGGGGGAAAATCTTCCCTGATCAACGCGCTCATGAACCGGAAGGCGTTAGCGAGAACGTCCTCTCAGCCGGGAAAGACCCAGACGATCAACTTTTATAATATCAACGGAGATCTCTACTATGTGGATCTCCCCGGCTACGGTTACGCGAAGGTTCCGCAGTCTGAGAAGGTAAAATGGGGCAAGATGATCGAGAATTATCTCCACAAGTCCCAGATGTTAAAATGCGTCTTCCTTCTTGTGGACATCCGCCACGAACCGTCCGCCAACGACAAGACTATGTACGACTGGGTCGTTTACAACGGCTTCCGTCCGGTCATCATCGCCACAAAGCTCGACAAGATCAAGCGCAGCCAGATCCAGAAACAGGTAAAACTCATCCGCACTGGTCTCGGCATGGAAAAACAGGATATCCTGATCCCGTTCTCCGCCGAGACAAAGCAGGGCAGAGAGGACATCTGGAATCTCATCGACAAGATGGCAGCGGGAGAAGACCTTCTGACTGCTGAGGAGGAGATCCAGGTAGAGAAAGCTGCGGAATGGGCGGCGAAGAAGGCGGCGAAAGAAGCTCAGGGTACGCAGGAGTAAGATACCCCCCTTGGCTGATGCGATTGAAAAAGAAAAAACGGCATCATCACAGAAAACTTACTGTGATGATGCCGTTTTTTAGGTAGTCTGAAAACTTCTATATGATTTGGATCCCCGCTTCCCGATACCGGGAAAGAACATCCTCAGGCACATGGTCATCCATGATCACGGAAGTGATATCTTTTTCCAGCATAGTCGCGCGCTTGGAGGTCATATCCAGCTTACTGGAGTCCATCACGGCGAAGGTCTTTTTTGACCGCTTTGCCATCAACTGCATGATATGGATCTCATTTAGGCGGAAATCCGTAAATCCGTGCTGGGGATGCAGGGCGTTAACGGAGAGAAAACAGAGGTCTGGGTAATAGGTATCCAGTTCATTCTCGCATTGTGTCCCGTAAGTGGAGCATTCCAGGGCATCCAGGGAGCCGCCGAGAACGATCGTCCGGATCGCAGGCCTTGCGCTCAGAATAGAGACTGCCGCAATGTTGTTTGTGACGACGGAACATTCGAGTTGAGAGGAGACCAGTTCCTGGGCGATGATGGTGTTGGTCGTCCCGGAATTCATCATGATCACATCACCATTATGGACCAGAGAGACGGCTTTTTTTGCCGCCTCTCTTTTTAAAGTGCTGTGAATGATCTCGCGGCCCTTAAAATTCGAGAACTGCATGGAATCGTCGGGAAGACATGCGCCGCCCCGCACACATTTTAACAGGCCTTCCTGTTCCATATTTTTAAGATCACGTCTAATGGTATCAAAAGAGACCTGGAATTCCTTCGCAAGGTCGGTGATCCCGACGACGGACTTCAAAGAGAGCTGTTTTAAAATCAATTCTTTTCGTTCTGTATACAACATGGATCGAAAATCCTTTCTTTTTTCCTTTCTTGATTATACTCCCGGACCGGAAAACAATCCAGCATTTTGTTGCTATGTGAAAGAAATTTTACATAGGATTTACCACGATATGATAGTTTGTGCAATTTAATGATGATAATATAAGAATGCAAACAGCAAAAAACAGCAAAAAACAGAAAAAAGGAGCAAACAATGGACAGTAACGTCAGATTAGTCGTTTTTGACTGGGCAGGTACGACCGTGGATTACGGATGTATGGCACCGGCAGTCGTGTTCAAAAAAGTTTTTGAGCAGAAAGGGATCACGCTGAAAAAAGAAGAGATCTTACGTCCTATGGGCATGGAGAAAAGAGATCATATCAGGGAACTTTTAAAGCTGGACCATGTGACCGGAGAGTGGAGAAAGCTCTACGGCAGAGACTGGCAGGAAAGCGACGTGGACGAGATGTACGATATTTTTGAGGGAATGCTTTCTGATATCGTCGCGGATTACTCAGAAGTGATTCCAGGTGTAAAAGAGACAGTTGACGAGCTGAAAAAGGCAGGGATCCAGATTGGATCCACCACCGGATACACGAGAGAGATCATGGAGAGAGTCTTAAAAAGAGCAGAGGAAGGCGGCTACGGACCGGACCATCTCGTGACACCGGATGCTGTCGGAAGTGGAAGACCGGGACCATTTATGATCTATGAGAATATGAGGCTTGCCGGTGTGTATCCGGTCTCAAGTGTTGTAAAAGTCGGTGACACGACCATGGACATTCTGGAAGGTGTAAATGCTGGAGTTTGGACTGTCGGGATCCTGGAGGGATCCAGTCAGGCAGGACTTTCACAGGAAGAAGCGAATGAGATGAGTGCCAGTGAGAAAGAGGATATCTACAGACAGGCGGAGAAGAAGTACTGGGAAGCGGGCGCGGACTATGTGATCCGTACGATGCGGGAACTTCCGGGAGTCATTCAGAAGATCAATGAGAAAGGTCAATAGGATATGAATCATTATTATAATCCGGTAAAAACATTTCAGGGATATCACTGCGTGAGGGAGATTGCAAAGATTGTTCCAAAGATGGGACTGCAGTCAAAAAACATTCTTGTGATCATGTGGAATGAAGACCTCAAAGATCACGAAGACATCCGCTTCCTTGTGGATGCGTGCCCGGAATATCATTGGGATTTTTATCATTTCGCGGCATCCAATCCAGAAGTGGATGAGCTTTTTGAGGTGTATGAAAAGACGAAGGAAAAAGACATCAGTCTGATCATTGCGATCGGCGGCGGAAGTGTTCTCGATGTCGGAAAATCCCTGTGCTGCCTGTACGAAAGCGGGATCGGTTCCGTGGAGGAACTTTCTGAAAAGATCAGAAAGAAAGAGTGCCACAGGGGAACATGCCGGTGGATCGGGGTTCCGACGACAGCTGGAACCGGAAGTGAAGTGACATGCTGGGCAACCATATGGAATTCGAGGGAGAACAGCAAATTATCCCTGGAGAGTCAGGATAATTACGCGTACGCCGCATTTGTGGATCCGCAGTTCGCGTTCTCCATGCCGGTGAGCCTCGCAGCTTCCTCTGCCCTGGATGCGGTTGCCCACGCGACAGAGAGCTACTGGGCGAAGGCGTCAAATCTGGTTTCCAGGGTATATGCCTGCAAAGCTATTTCCGTAGTTATGAGCCATATCAAAGAACTGGCAGATCCGGATAAGGCAAAAGAGGCCCACGATTACATGTCCCAGGGCAGTATGCTCGCGGGCATGGCATTCAGCAACACAAAGACGACGGCTTGTCATTCCTTGTCTTATCCGTTGACGATGCACTATCATATTCCTCACGGAGTTGCCGTGAGCATGCTGCTGACAGCGGTGATGAGAAAGAATGAAGATTATATTGAGCATAAAGAAGAACTGTTTTATGCGTTTGGTATCTCAGATATCGGGGAACTTGATCAGGAACTGAAAGAGATCTTTGCGCTTGCGGGAATCAAGTACCGGCTGAGGGAGTGGAATGTAAAAAAAGAGGATCTTCCGATGCTTGCAGGCCAGAGCGCTACAAAAGGAAGGATCGACAATAACCCGAGAACGCTTGACAAAGATGACATTTTAGAGATCTTAGAGAGCATTTACTAGTTATCCAACAGGAGAATAGAGATGAAAAGAAAAAGAACGTTCCAGAGAGTTTTAGCGATGGTATCAGCTGCAGTGATGGTTGCCAGCTGCGCAGGCTGCGGAAACAACGCGGGAACAAAAAATACGGCTGGAAATACAAGTACAGCGGAGACAAAGACAG
>ENA-ORRZ01001955-ORRZ01001955.1-human-gut-metagenome-genome-assembly--contig:-NODE-1955-length-11408-cov-2.920638_pt1 | contig 11408 bp, 10 predicted proteins | sample MGYA00242185_ERZ509152 | MGnify/ENA primary metagenome ERZ509152 (study PRJEB26280, sample SAMEA2338668) | human gut metagenome | biome: human gut; feature: human-associated habitat; material: faeces... | reverse complement strand
TATATATTCTTCACATGACCGACAGCTATTCTCCATCTCCTCTTGCGTAACTTCCCATGCATCTACAACTCTGTGATCATCCTTGCTGACTGCCAACATTAATGTTACGGGTTCTGTAAATGCATTCGTCTGTGCATAACCCATAGAGATCACTGATCCTCTCCCATATTGTCCTTTAAATACTTTGTATACTTCGGATGTGTATTTTGACCGTTGATTTTGTTTATAAGAATAACAAATAAATATTATTATACAAAATACAATTCCGATTCCTACAGCCAGAATTAACATTTTATTCTTGTATGATGTTTTTATAGAAACGAAAACATCATATTTCCTTTCTTTTTAATTTGTGATGCTAAAAATTATTATACAACGATTCTTTTTTTGTAGCAACCAGAAAGGAAACAGCTTTGCCATACTTTCTTATATCATAGGGGATTCCATCGGAATTTTCTATGATATTAACAAAAAAATATCAGCTGATCCTAAAACCAGCTGATATCTTTATCTTCTATGATCTTCTATCAGAAATTATTCTATCCTCTTGTCTTACCACCTGCAACGTTAACCGTCACACCATGTACGTAAGAAGATCTCTTGCTTGCAAGATATACACACAAATCTGCAACTTCAGAAAGCTTTCCAGAACGTCCTAGTGGAATTGTGGATGTTTTGGAATATCCTGCTCTTAACTGTTCTACTGTGATCCCTCTTGTATAAGCCAGAGCTGTTTCATAACCGATCGTACGAAGTCCTGTAGCTTCCATGATCCCAGGTGCTACTCCGACAACGCGGACTCCCTGTTTTCCTAATTCTTTTGCCCATGATCTTGTTAAAGAGTTTACTGCATTCTTTGTAGCTGCGTAAACACTCTGTCCTTCGGATCCTTCCAGACCACTTTCAGAAGACATGTTGATAATGACACCTTCACCTTTTTCAACCAAGATCCTTCCAACTGCCTGCGCGCAGAAGAAAACACCTTTTAGATTTACATTGCATACTTTATCCCATACTGCCTCATCTAATTCATATTGTCCTTTTGGATCCTTTGGATCAACTAACAGACGTGGAATATTGATTCCTGCATTATTCACTAGTACATCAATTGTTCCGAATGTTTCTATTGTTTTTGCTACCATAGCTTCAACATCAGAAACTTTTGTTACATCTGTTCTTACATATAATAACTGGCCTTCTTTTGCTTCCATCTCTGGTGCATTCTCTGCCATATCAGAAATAACTACATTCGCCCCAATATTCAAAAACTCCTGCGCAACTGCCTTCCCGATTCCGGATGCTGCGCCTGTGACGATGACTGTCTTCCCTTCTAATTCTAACCAATCGTTATTCATCGTTATGATCTCCTTTTATAATTTTTCTTCTGCAACAGACTGCTCGTGTTGTGCCACATTCTCAAATGAATCCCATTTTGTGGAGAACAGTAATAAGAACAGTGTGTCGATCACTGACATCGCTGCCATTCTTGTGAAACTAACCTGATCATGGAAAATGTGTTCTCTTGTTGCTGTCAGCAAAACATGATCACATAACTCTGCAAGTGGCGATTTGGATTGATTGGTGATCGCAATTGTTGTTACACCATTATCTTTCACGATCTCTACCATCTTCACAAGTCTTTTGGATGCCCCAGAGGCAGAAATCGCAAAAAATACATCACCTTTTCTCAAAGTTCTGGAAAATGCTTCCTGACTCTCCCAAATTGTTGAACTAACTGCTTTCAATCCTAACTGATTGAACTTGTAAGATCCATCCAGTGCGATCGGGATCGTATCTCCCATCGCAGCGAATTCAATCAGATTGGCATGTATGATCAAATCCACGATCTCTCTTAATTCTTCTGGATTAAAATTGTGAAACGTCGCTTTGATCTCTTCCACTTTACTGATCATGATATTATTGAGTGATTTGTCCATCTGATCGATATCGATCTCGTTCGATATCACCTGTTCTTCCTGCTGTCGTTGTTCTCCGGCCAGCTTGATCTTCAACTGATGAAATCCCTTACACCCGATCTTCTTACAAAAACGGATGATCGTTGCCTGGCTCGCATCACAGTGAGATGCAAGTTCTGATACAGACATCTCGATCGCTTCAGATGGATGACTGATCAGATAATCGGCTACTTTCTTCTCTGCATCATATAAACTATCATATGTTGAAAAAATCTGGTCTCTAACTAAGATATCACTACTCATACTACTCCCTTCTAAATCTCAGGAGCATTCTGTATGAAATACCTTTCTGCCTCTGCGCTCCATAAATTACCATTGCGTTCTACGATTGATTTTAATTCTCTGATATACTCATCATCGCTGTTTTCATCGAATTTGTCAACCTCTGTTAATGGAAATTTTTTGTGCGTATAGACAATTTTTTTACTTCCTTCAAGTTCTGGTAACGCCTTTGTTGTTTCAACCGCATGGTCAAGCCCTAATATATGTGTTGCGATCTTTGCAACATTGACTGTCTTGCTCTCGATCAGTTCAATGGATTGTTTCATATCTTCCGTATTTCCACCACTTGTTCCCACAAAATGTGTAGAATTATAATGAATATTATAGAAATTTACTCTGGATGAAAATTCTTGATCGGCAGGCCCTGAGAAGAAATTCAAACATCCATCGAATGCTAACATTTTAACTCCGTATGTTACCATTTCTTCATTTGGTGCAAAGATAAAGACATCATCAAATCCTTTTTCTGAATATTTACGTAGCTCTTTATTGACATCTGCTATATCTCTTGTATTGACGTATACAAGATCTACACCATTCTTCTTTGCTTCTTCTACTGTGTATAACCTTGCTGCCATATCAATCTTCTTCTGTGTTCTTCCTGTGACAACTAGCGTCTTTGGTTTCTTTGGTCCATGGATTGCAAAGTCGATCGCTAAAAATCCCATTGGCCCTGTTGCACCGAGAAGTGCGATCGCTCCACCTTCTTTAATTCCCATCACATGTTCATATGAATACATTTTCTTCATATGATACTGTGCATTAAATGCACCTACGACACATGACAGTGGTTCAACGAGAGATCCTTCAAAGAAGGAATCTCCGTTGTATTTTAATAGTGAACCATTTTCCATAACCTGATCAGAAAAGATGATCGTTGTGGCATCCCCTCCCATATGATGGAAAGAATATCCTGGGGCATAGCCTCTGATATCTCCAATGTTAGGCTGAATGACAAATTTGTCACCTTCCTGATACTGATCTTTCCATTTTTTACCGACCTTTTTGATCGTTCCACAAAATTCGTGTCCTAAAATGATCGGATTTTCACTGATATCATCTGGTACTTTTTTGTGTTTTTGTGCCTGGGTGATTGCTTTGTAACTGGACATACATAAGCTGTCTGTTACAACCTCTGCCATAATTTCATCATCTTGCATCTCTGGCAGTTCAAATTCATCCAGTCTTAAATCCATTTCGCCGTAAAGTCTTACTGCCTTTGTTTTCATAACTTTCCCCCTAACAGATTATGCCAAAATTCCTAATCCATATCCAACAATTCCTACTGCAAATAAGATAAAGATAATTGCGATCGGACTGATGTTTTTCTTTAATAATTTAGATACGACTAAGGTTAAAACTAATGCTAATAATCCTGGTAATAACTGATCTAAAATATTCTGTACTGTTGTTACTGTTGTTTTTCCGTTTGTTGTTACTCTAGATACTACAAGTGGTACGTTGATCGTCGTCCATTTAGATACCAGTGCACCCATGACGAACAGTCCAAGGATAGAAGCTCCTTCTGTGACTTTCTGTAACATGTTTCCTGCTAAATGTTTTACAAAGTCTAATCCTTTTTTGTATCCGAATTCAAGTCCAAAATAAAGTGCTGCCATACGTACGATGTTGAATGCTAAGAAGAATAATACTGGTCCTAATGCACTTCCTGTTAATGCTAAGGATGCACCGATTGCTGCTGTGATTGGTCTTAATGTTCCCCAGAAGATTGGATCACCAACTCCACAGAAAGGTCCCATTAAACCAATCTTGATACTTCCGATCGTTCCTTCATCGATATCTGCTCCATTTGCTTTTGCTTCTTCCATCGCTGCTGTTACACCTAAGACTGGTCCTACAGCTGCTGGTGTTACGTTGAAGAATGTCAGATGTCTCTTTAATGCTGCTACTTGTTCTTCTTTTGTATCATATAATCTTTTAATAGCTGGTACCATGTCGAAGCACATACCTAATGCATGCATTCTTTCGTAGTTAAATGATGCCTGCTGAAGGTTTGTTCTCATGAACATATTAAATCTATCGCCTTTTGTTAATTTCTTTTCACTCATCTTTAAATTCCTCCTCTTTCTTAGTCAAGTTCGTCGTCTAGATCATCATCCAGATCATCGCTTCCACCTGCTGTTACTGGTGCTGCCACTGGTGTCTGGAATTTAGGATTTAACTGTACATATACGATTGCGAATACCGCACCCATGATTCCGAATGCAACTAAGTTAAATTCTGTAAACGCTGCAATTACGAATCCAAGGAAGAAAAATGGCATTAAGTATTTTGCACCCATCATGTTTAATACCATTGCGTAACCTACGACTACGATCATTCCACCTGCAACTGTTAATCCACCAGTTACTACTTTCGGAATGCTGTTTAATAATGTCTGTACACCTTCTGGGCTTACAACTGCTGCTACTAAGAATGTAGGGATTGCTACACGAAGTGCCTGTACGACCAATGCGGCTACATGACAGATATCAAGCATCTTGAAGTTTGCATCTTCTGCATATTTGTCAGCTGCGTGCTGGAAGAAGATTGTTACTGTACGAGCAAATACTGTTAACACCTGACCTGCAACTGCAACTGGAAGTGCGATCGCGATACCATTTGCTACAGACTGATGTCCTACAACTACAAGAATCGTAGAAATGATACTTGCTAATGCTGAGTCAGGAGACTGTGCTGCTCCGATGTTCATCCATCCAAGAGCGATCATTTCCAGTGTACCTCCAAGTAAGATACCTGTTTTTACATCTCCTAAAATCAATCCAACAACTGTACATGCGATCAGTGGACGATGTGTCTGGAAGGAATCAAGCACGCTTCCCATTCCAGCGATACATCCAAAAATAACTAATAAAACGATTTGAACTGTAGATATTCCCATTTTTAAATCCTCCTTTGTATCTCTCTTATCCTTCGATGCCTTCAATCTTGCTCATAAGATCTACTTTTTTGTCTGTGGCTACCGGACGGATCTCTAATTCAATTCCCATCTCATGCAGTTTCTTAAATGCTGCGATATCGCTTTCATCAACAGATACTGCTTTTGTAATCTGAGTCTTTCCTGTCTTGAATGCCATTCCTCCGATGTTAACACTCTTGATCGGAACCCCTGCTTCTGCCATTCGCAGAACATCCTGTGGACATGTATATAAGAAGAATACTGTGTCCTTTTCATATTTTGGATTGTTGTAAACACGAACTGCTTTTGCTACGTCTACAACGCTTACTTTTACTCCTGGAGGTCCCACCTGTAAAAGTAATGTTTTACGGATCTGGTCTTTTGCTACTTCATCACTGCAAATGATGATTCGCTGTGCGTTTGCTTCTTTGGACCAAACGGTTGCGACCTGTCCATGGATCAGTCTGTCATCGATTCTTACTAAATTGATTTTCATAGTTCATCATCCTCCATTTCATCTTCGTTTGTATTACCAAGCAATTTCTTGCATGATTTCACATAATCTCCTGAAAGTTTGTCATATACTTCGCCAGCCTTGATATCTTCTTCCATTGTTCTGATTCCTACAACATCGATCAGCATTGGTAAGCTCAATCCTGTAATAACATCCATTCGATCTTGTCCGATCACGGTCTCAAATGCTGCATTATAAGGACTTCCTCCAAATAAATCTACAAGGAATAAAATTTCTTCGTCTTCCTTATAGCCATCGATCAATTCTTTGTATCTGGCTTTTAATGTCTCTGCATTCTCACCTGGAACAAATGTTACGATGTCAAGATCATCAATTGCTCCGAACACCATTCCCGCAGAATTCACAACCTCTTTTGCCAACATTCCATGGGCTGATACAATTAACTTCATTGCTCTCCCTCCTTTAGCACGAAATTTATTTTTTTACTTTTGTCTCATGTGAAATTTTATTTTGTATCTTGATTATAGTCATAAACCTAAATTTCGTCAACTTATTTTTCGTAAAATTTTATTTTTTGTATAAAGTCATGATTTTTGCTTTCTATTTTTGTATATTTTGCACAATTTTCAATTGATCTTTTCTGTTTCTGCACAAAAAAAAGAAGGACTTTCGTCCTTCCTAACTCTTATCATGAAATTGTCACGAAATTATCGTGTCTCCAAAAATGTCAGCTCTTTCTTGCCATTTGCATCCTTTGGATAGGCTTTTACATAAGCTTTTGCATAACGATATGCTGTATCAAAATCAAACATGGATTCATACGCACTGATCCTAGCGAATAAAACTTCCTTCTTATTCTCAAGCTCCTTCTGTTTTAATGCTCTCTCGATCACTTTTAGCCCTTGTGTATACTTCTCCTGCTTTGCTAACACCGCATATTTTGTACAATAGATTTCTCCATCGTCTGGATGCTCTTTTATTCCCTGATCACATACATCTATTGCTTTGTTTAGCTTCTTCTGCTGGGCAAGGCAATATGCTTTCAAAGAATATGCCCTGCTTTCTCCATGATCGATCAGCTCATCATAGATCTCTATGGCTTTCCCATACTCTCCCATCTGATAAAGAGCCTCTCCTTCGTAGAATAAAACATCTTTCTTTTGCTTTGTGAAAATGAGAGTGAATTTCCCTGCTGCATGGTCAAATTGTTCGTATGCTTTCTGATATTCTTTCTTATCAAGATATGTAATTCCTTCGCTTGCTGTCATTCTTTGGCTGATATATCCAAATCCGCAAAAAGCAGCCAGTGCGATCAGGACAACTATAACTGCTGTAATGATTCCTTTTCCTTTACTGTTCATAATCTTTCTCCTGCTTTGCATTTTTAATTCTTCTGCCTCTTAGTATAACAAATTCTCTTTTCGCATACAAGCTAAGCCTTCCTATATCTTTCTTCCCTTATTTTGTAATATAGAATCCAGAACTCTTTCGCTGTGTGATATTTCCACATTTATCGATAAATCTTGCATAGATACTCACTTTTTTGTTCTTCTTTTTATAGGTTATCTTATTCGCCGTTTTCCATCGATATTTGGATGCTTTTTTGCCTTTTGGCACGATCTTATATTGTGTCTTTGATTTCCCGCTGATTCCATAGGATGCTGAAAATACAAATTGGGCTGACTTTTTGATTTTTTTATTGTAAGACGTTTTTGTTGACGTTTTCAATGTCTTGATTCCTGATCTGTTAACCTTGATCTTCGTCTTTGTTGGTGCTTTTTTATCTACTGCGATTCCTGGAAGCTGCATCTCATCTATCCCTGCATCTGTGACAAACCTCACATAGACCCTGCCTATCATGCCGTCTTTGAGCGTTAATGTCGTACCGGTTTTGTATGGTACACTTCCTTTGGAAGTTCCTTTTTTCACAAATTTGTACTGAATCTGTTTTAGATTTGTGAAGTTTTTTGCCTGTGCTGAAATCCTGATCTTGATGTTTTTTCTCTCATAATGCTGATATGCTGCTGAGACATCGGAACGAAGTGGTGTCATTTTCTTCTTTGTATTTGCCTGCACTGTAACTTTCTGCATCAAAGGGGTACGCTTCTGTTTCACTACATATCCCGCATGACTTGGTACATTACCGCCTTTTTGTGCTGACACACTTAGATTCTTACCATCGGACGATACTACGATCGTTCCTTTATCTGATGTCTGATAAACATCCATTCCTGACAGATCACGAAGTACATTGCTCTCTGGTGTCTGATTTACATTTTTATATCCATTACTGATGATCGCAATACTTGCACCTGTTCGATCGATCAGATACTTATGATCCGAATCGTATACATAACGACCTTTCGGTTTATCCTGCAAACGAACATCCTGATATCCATGATGTGGCTGCTTTAATACCTGTGCACTTAAATCGTAACCTCTAGCTACAATCTTTTTGATCGTTTCCTGCTGTGCATCGCCTGTCATTAAAAATGAATTACTACCATAAACGATCCTCGTCACTATCGAATATTTATTTACCTGTCTTGTATTTAAATTGGGGGCATCCTGTGCTCTTCCATATCTATAGGTATTATCTAACGGACCATAAAAGGTCATTACCGCTTCGCCTAATTTTACGGATGTTCCGGCCTGTGGCACAACATACTGGATATGCAATGATGCATCTTTGTATGAATTCCTCTTCTCTAGTTTCTTCTTGAATGTCTGATAAGTCTGTGTATCAAATGCTGTCCATCGGGCTGTTTCTTCTGTTTGCTTTTCTTTATCTTCGCTGCTTTCCAGATATTCAAACTCCAATGGATTCCCATAAATCGTATCGATCGTAATATTCTTATCTTCTAGTATCTTCTTCATTCCACCGATATGATCTCCGTGTGGATGAGTTAGAACAACAAATTCCAGATGCTTTACTCCATGATCCAGCAAATACTGATGCACACGGTCTGATACATCGATCGTATCGTGATCTGTTGTCTCATAAGAATAAGCCCCAGAATCGATCATGGCATACTTCGCGTTTTCTCCTTCTCCATATTGAAGCAAAGCTCCATCAGCGGCCCCCACATCGATAAAATGAACCTTAAATGTCTGTGCTGCATTAACTTTGATCGTTTGACCTCCCGATACGTGCAAAACAGTGATGCCTGTAAGCATCACTGTCAGCAGTACCGCTATGATCTTCTTTGTAAAATATTTCATACTTCCATCCTAGCGTTTTCTTTGTTATTTCTTAGTTACGTAAAATCCGTTTGTCTTCTTTGTTGTGATATTTCCAGATTTATCAATATATCTTACATATAAACGAACTTTTTTATTTCTTGTCTTATAAGTTACACTATTTGCTGTTTTCCATTTGTACTTGGAAGCTTTTTTTCCTCTTGGTACAAACTTATACTGTGTCATGGATTTTCCACTGGTTCCATAATTTGCACTAAATGTAAATTTGACAGACTTCTTGATTCGTTTACTGTAAGTGTTCTTTGCAGATGTTGACAGTGTTTTGATCCCTGACTTATTCGCTTTGATCTTCACACTGGTTGGTGCTTTCGTATCAACTGTAAATCCAGGAAGTTTGATCTCTGTTGATCCTAATGGTGTGTTATATCTTACATAAAACCTTCCACAATTTCCATTTTTGACTGTATAGGAACTTCCTGTCTTATATGCTATGGTTTTATTATTCACACCTTTTGGCACAAACTTATATTCAATGCTTGTCAACTTTGTAAATCCTTGAGCTGCTCCTGAAAATCTTACAGTGATATTCTTCTTTTCATAACGATTATAAGTATTCGCAGCATCCACGCTTGTTGCTGTCAAAGACTTTGTTGTGTTCGCTGTGATATTCATGGATTTCATCACTGGAGATGATGTTTCATCATCACTTTCCTTTCCTTTGACGCTTGGCTGGTTATCTCCTTTCTCTGTCTGGATAGATAACTGTGAGCCATCGGATGTTACAATGATCGTTCCACGATCTCCTGTCTCATAAACGTCTAATTTTGATAAGTCTCTTAAGACTTTTGTATATGGAACACCACCTGTATTCATATATCCATTACTAATGATCGCAATACTAGCCTGTGATGCATCGATCACTGTTTTATGATCAGAATACTGGTAGCCATTGGCTAACTCTTCTTCTGTGACATCCTGAAATCCATGATGTGGCTCCTTGAGCACCTGTGCTGTCAGATCATATCCCTTCGCGATGATCTTCTCGATCGTTTCTTTCTGGGCATCTCCGGTCATTAAGAAAGAGTTGCTTCCGTAAACGATCTTTGTAACGATAGAATATTTATTTTCCTGTCTTGTATTCAAATCAACTTTACGTCCATACTGGTAGTCATTCTCCAATGGTCCGTAAAAAGTCATCTTTGCTTCTCCGAAGTTGATCGTATCTCCTGCAGTTGGTACTACATAATCTACTTTTAGATTTTCTTTCTCTGTTTTGTCTTCTGCTTCTTCGGCAAGTTTATTTCTTGCTTCTAAAGCTGCTTTAAAGTTCTTGTATATTTTGGTATCAAATTCTGTCCAATTTGTTTCATCTGAAGACTGCTTGCTCTTATCCTCACTGCTTTCCAAGTACTGAATATTCAGATCATTCCCATAAATCTTATCGATCTTGATCGTTGTATCAGAAAGAATCTTCTCCATACCTCCAATATGATCCTGATGAGGATGTGTCAGAAGTATAAATTCCAGATGTTTTACTCCCATCTTATTTAAATATTCATAGACTGGTGTCTTTGTTGTGTCAATCGTCGTATCCTTTGTATTATGATACTGGTTTGCTCCTGTATCGATCAATGCATACTTTGCTTCTGTTCCTTCTCCATACTGTAATAATGCAGCATCTGCACATCCGACATCAATAAAATGAATCTTAAATGTCTGTGCTGCTTTTGCCGTATGCATTCCATGCCCAGTTACAACTGTTGTGCAGACCAATATCCATGCCAGAAAGCACACTGCAAGTTTCCTTATAATGTTCCTCATTTGTTACTCCCTTTCTTTGTTTTTCATCTTTATTCTTGATATTTCTTTTTTACATCCGAATTTTAACACATTCTTAATATTTTTGCAATTTTTTTGAAATATTTTATCATCTGTTTTTACATGAATAAAGGAAGAGTCCCTCCTTTGGGAACTCTTCCTCTTAACTTATCATATTCAATACTATATTTCAAGACTCTATATAAGACTATCTGATCTTATCTAAGTGCCAGATATCATCAACATATTCCTGAATTGTACGGTCAGATGAGAACTTGCCACATCCTGCTGTGTTGGTCATCGCCATCTTAGCCCATCCTTTTGTATCTCTATATGCTTCTTCTACTTTCTTCTGAGCTTCTGCATATGAACGGAAGTCTTTTAAGATGAAGTACATATCTGCCTGGCTTCCTGTATCACCAAATAACAGACTCTGGTACAGATCTTTGTAAAGTTCTGGATCACCATTTGCATATGTTCCATCTACCAACTGATCTAAGACTTCATGGATGTCTTTATCATTCTGGTAAATCTCATATGGATGATATCCACCGTTATTCTCATAATTGATAACTTCTTCTGAGCTCATACCGAAGATAAATGCATTCTCAGCTCCAACTTCATCAACGATCTCTACATTCGCTCCATCCATTGTTCCAAGTGTTGGTGCACCATTTAACATGAACTTCATGTTACCTGTTCCTGATGCTTCCTTAGAAGCTGTGGAAATCTGCTC
>ENA-ORRZ01001948-ORRZ01001948.1-human-gut-metagenome-genome-assembly--contig:-NODE-1948-length-11463-cov-2.068987_pt1 | contig 11463 bp, 8 predicted proteins | sample MGYA00242185_ERZ509152 | MGnify/ENA primary metagenome ERZ509152 (study PRJEB26280, sample SAMEA2338668) | human gut metagenome | biome: human gut; feature: human-associated habitat; material: faeces... | reverse complement strand
CCGGTCAGGGATCTACAAGATGCTTTAACGCAATCCTCGGTATGTCCGAAAATGGAAGAAAAATCGTAGGAGAGCCTCTGACAGAAGAAGCAATCGAATCCAAAGAGTTTGAAGAAGCATTCAAACAGGTGGCAAATATGGATCAGAAAAACGGATCTTCCAATGCCAGCAGCAATGCCGATGACGGTGCAAACGACTGGGCAGCAGACTTCAACAAAGGACAGTCTGCAGTGTTCTTCAACGGAGTATGGGCAGCAGGCGGATTTGAAGATACTACAAACTTTAAACCGGCAATCTTCCCGGGAAGCGTTTCCTTATCTTCTGCAAGCGGCGGAATCACAGCAGCAAATGATATGAGTGATGCAGAAAAAGAACTGGCACTGGAATTTGTAAAATATATGACAAGTGATGAAGTACAGACAAAGATCTTCAAAGAAGTAGGTGCAAACCCATGTACAACAACACTGGATCTGAATGCACTGGCAGAAGGATCTGACGAGAAAACAAAACTTCTTGCAGAGGCATGTTCTCAGGCAAATGATGCAGAATATGTGATTGCAACAATCGATTCTACATGGGGAACAGATATTGCAAATGCGATCGGTAACAAACTGATCGAATCTACCGTTTCCGGAACTGATGTAAATGCAAAATTTGAAGAATTAAAGAGTGAACTGATCGGTCTGATTGGTTAATTGTAAATCATGGAAGCTGCTCTTTGCAGGAGGTATTTAAGGAGCAGCTTCCTTCTCTATGAAATTTTCCAGAGTAGGAGGTAGCAAAATGGAAATAACCGGAAAAAAACAAAAGTTGAGAAAGAATGCGTTTATTCTCTTCTTTCTTTTACCGACTCTGGTCTGCTTTTGTGTGTTTTATTTATATCCGATCGCAACGGTGGTCATCAGTTCCTTTGCAAAATGGGACTACACGAATTTGAATGATATGCAGATGTATTCCTTTGGACATCTGTTTGACAACTATAAATATATTTTTGAGAAATATCCGTATTTCTGGGAAGGACTTAGAAATTCCTGTATCTGGGCATTGTGCGGACTTGTAATCCAGGTTCCGATCGCGACAGGAGTGGCACTGGTAATCTCCAAGAAATGCAGAGGATGGAAGCTGGCAAGAAATATTTATGTGATACCAAATATTATTTCTTCGGCAGCAATGGGATTGATCTTCTTACAGCTGTACAATCCGAAGTATGGTATTATCAATGAAATTATCCGTGTTTTTGTGCCGAATTTCCAGGACAACGTACTGTTTATACCAAAGGTAAATATGATCGCTTTGACCTGCGCATACATCTTCTTTGCAGGAACAAACATGATCATGGTTCTGGGACAGATTTCTGCAATACCGGAAGAGGTTCGTGAGGCGGCACTTTTGGATGGAGCCAAAGGATGGACACTGGATCGTTGTATCGTTCTTCCATTGATTAAAGATACAATAAAGACAATCAGTATTCTCTCCGTATCCGCAGGATTCCTGTTGTATAATGAAGTTTATTTCCTGACGAACGGAGCAGCAGGAACAAAGAGTATCAGCTTCCTGATCCGTGAACTGGCAGTTGTCAGTCCAAGAGCACAGTACGCACGTGCAAATGCGATCGGTGCGATTCAGATTCTGGGAGGTCTGGTATTGATCCTGATCATTAACATGCTGTTTCGTGAGAGAAAACAGAAAGGAGGCAGAAGATGATGAGCAGACAGAGAAAAGGCAAAGAAAATGAAGCGGTCCATGGAGTGGGGACTTTTGGAAAGATCGTTTCGTATGTTGTGATGATTCTGGTATGTTTCATCTCCCTGTTTCCGGTTATTTGGGTGGCAATTTCCTCGTTGAAGGCAGATCCTCTGGCAGAGCCGGGATTTACTCTGCCAAGTGCACTTTGTTTTGATGGATATATCGGAGTATTCCGGGACATGCATATTATGAGATACTTCTTTAACAGTTTTAAAGTGGCAGGGATTTCTGTCGTATTAAGTATCATCATGATTTCCATGTCAGCGTATGTTGTGGCAAGAATGAACTTTAAATTTAAATCGGTGGTCAGCGTCATGTTGATGTCTACATTGTTTATTCCACCGACAGCGATGACATTCCCGGTTTATAATCTGATCAACAGTATGGGAATCAACGATACGCATGCAGGATTGATTTTAATCTATACATGCAGCGGTATCGCAGTCAGCTTTATGGTCATCAAAAACTATTTCCTGACGATACCGGTAGAGCTGGAAGAAGCAGCGCGTATTGACGGCTGCGGTTATACACAGACATTTTTCAAGATCATGCTGCCGATCGCACGTCCGGGAATTCTGACAGCAGCAATGCTGGCGTTTATGAATTACTGGAATGAATACTACTGGGCATCTATGGTACTGACAACAAAAGAACTGAAGACTGTTCCGGCGATTCTGGCACAGTTCCAGAATGCATTTTCTACGAACTACAACGGAATGTTTTCCGCAATCGTTGTAATTCTGCTTCCGCCGGTGATCTTGTTCTGCTGTTTCAGCAAGTACTTTATTGAAGCACTGTCTGGTGGGGCAGTAAAAGGCTAAAAGGAGAGAAAAAACATGAAACAAGTAACAGCCATTCTTTTGGGAGCCGGACAGAGAGGGGCAGAGGCTTATGCCTCTTATGCCCTGGATTATCCCAATGAATTGAAATTTGTAGCAGTAGCGGAACCAAGAGCGGATCGACGGGAAGAGTTTGCAAAGCTTCATGATATTGCACCTCAAAACGCTGTGGAATCGGACATGGAGCTTTTGAACCGTCCGAAAATGGCGGACTGTGTTCTGATCTGTACACAGGATCAGATGCATTATGAGGCATTGAAGCTGGCTGTGGAAAAAGGCTATCACATTTTATGTGAAAAACCGATCTCACCTGTAAAATCTGAACTGATCGAGATCGGGGAGATTGCAAAGAATTATGACAAGGTGATCAGTATTTGCCACGTGCTGCGTTATTCTCCATTTTTCAGAGAGCTGAAACGGCTTCTGGATGAAGGGGCGATCGGTCAGCTTGTTGATATCCAGCATATTGAGAGTGTGGGATACTGGCATATGGCACACAGCTTTGTACGTGGTAACTGGAGAAACAAGTCCTTAAGCAGTCCGATGATCCTGCAGAAGTGCTGTCATGATATGGACATCTTATTATGGCTCGTAGGTGCGTCCTGTACAAGACTTACAAGTTTCGGAAATCTGATGCATTTTAAAGAAGAAAATGCACCAGAAGATGCTCCGGCTCACTGTCTGGACGGATGTGTACACCGGGATGAATGTCCGTATTTTGCACCTCGATTCTATCTGGAGGATTTAGAGGAAAAAGGCGGAACATTTGCAAAAGTGGTAAGTCTTCAGACGGATAAAAAATCTCTGCTGGATGCATTGAAAGACGGACCATATGGAAGGTGTGTTTACCACTGTGACAACGATGTGGTAGATCATCAGGTAGTAAATCTGGAGTTTGACAATGGTGTGACAGCAAGTATGACAATGTGTGCGTTTACCAATAAATGCGAGCGGATCATCAATCTGATGGGAACAAAAGGACAGATTCGCGGAAACATGGAAGAAAATGAAATCATCGTGGAAGATTTTGCGTCTGGAAATACAACAAAGATCAAGGTAAAAGTACCAAAAGGCGGACACAGCGGAAGCGATGTCTCCATGATGAAAGACTTTGTGGAACTGGTGGCAGGAGGCGGAACTGCAAAAAGCGTAAGCGCCGCATCAGAATCCATCGAGAGTCATTTGATGGCACTGGCGGCAGAAGACAGCCGGGAACACAACGGTGTTGTTTATGAAATGAAAGGATATGGAAAATAGTAATGAATCAGGAAATATGGAATCGGACCGAATGGTTCCGGAAAGAAAGATTCGGAATGTTTATCCACTGGGGACTGTATGCCATTCCGGCGCTGGGCGAGTGGGTAATGTCCGAAAAACGAATGACAGTAGAAGAATATGAGAAATATTTCGAGCAGTTTGATCCAACGGATTACAATCCGAGAGAATGGGCAAGACTGGCAAAAAAAGCAGGTATGAAATATGCGGTGCTGACTGCAAAGCATCACGATGGATTCTGTTTGTTTGATTCTGCACTGACAGATTATAAAGCGACAAATACAAAGGCCGGACGGGATCTGGTTCGGGAATTTCTGGATGCATTCCGTGCGGAAGGATTAAAAGTAGGGCTTTACTTTACACTGATTGACTGGCATCATCCAGACTATCCGAAATACAATGATATGCACCATCCAATGCGCGGAAATGAGGCGTATAAAGATGAAAATATCAATTTTGACCGGTATCTGGAATATATGCATGGCCAGGTGGAAGAACTGGTGACCAATTACGGAAAGCTGGATATTCTCTGGTTTGATTTCTCTTATGACAACATGTGTGAAGATACATGGAAAGCAGAAGAGTTGATCCGTATGGTCAGAAAACATCAGCCGGATGTTATTATTGACAATCGTCTGGAAGGTTCCGGAGAGAAGAACGGAAGTATCGTAACAGATCATCCGAATATTTACAGCGGAGATTTCGCAAGTCCGGAAATGATCATTCCGCCGGGAGGAATGAAAGATCTGAACGGAAAACCGATCCCGTGGGAGCTTTGTGCAACGATGAACAACCACTGGGGATACTGTTATTATGATCATACTTACAAAACATCACAGACCATTATCCGCAAACTGGTTGAATGTGTCAGCAAAGGCGGAAACTTTATCCTGAACGTAGGACCGGATGCAAAAGGAAGAATTCCGAAAGAAAGTCAGGAAATTCTGACGCAGGTAGGAGAATGGATGGAGCAAAACGGAGAAAGTCTTTATGAATGTGGAATTTCCGAGTATGACAAGCCGGAATGGGGACGTTATACACAAAAAGGAAACACGGTATATGCCCATATTTATGAAACGCCTCTGGGAGCACTCCCATTGTATGGAATCAGCCCGCAGGAGGTAGGAACAATCACCTTCCTTTCCAGCGGAGCGCAGGTGCAGAGGGGTGAGGCATGGAATACAGCTATGTATTCAGATACACCGTTTGTGGCGCTGGGTGAAAATCCGGTATTCAGTTATCCGCTGCCGGATGAAATCGATACTGTTTTGAAAATCGAGTTGAAAAAATAGGACTTTACATCCGAAAATCCCTGTGGTATACTACCTTAGGATTCAGCCGGTGTTCGGTAATCGGACAACTCCGACCGTTACTTAATACCAGGCGATTTATTATTAAGTTTAAAGGAGGATCATACGATGATCGCAAAAGAAAAGAAACAGGCTATTATTGCAGAATTTGGAAGAAGTGAAGGAGATACAGGATCTCCGGAAGTACAGGTAGCGATCCTGACAGCAAGAATCAACGAGCTGACAGATCACTTCAAAGCAAATCCAAAAGACCACCACTCAAGAAGAGGACTTCTGAAAATGGTAGGACAGAGACGTGGACTGCTTGCATACCTGAAAAAAGTAGATATCGAAAGATACCGTGCTTTGATCGAAAAACTTGGATTAAGAAAATAATTCATGGAAGAGGGACTTCTGCCTGTGTCGGTTTATCCGGCAGGCAGAGGTCTTTTTATTTCTTGCGATTCATACATATCTATGGTATAATAATCTAGATTGCGGACAAGTATGTATACCCGAGACCACTGAAAAGTATATCGAAAGCTTCCGGTGTTTTTTTCAGTAGTTTCGGAGACACTTGTTCCGGGAAATGTTTCAAACAAAAAGGAGAATATTATGTATAAGAAATTTGAGATGGAACTTGCCGGCAGAACTCTGCGCGTGGATGTTGACAGAGTGGCAAAGCAGGCAAATGGTGCGGTTTTGATGCACTACGGAGATACTACAGTTCTCTGTACTGCGACAGCATCTGAGAAGCCGAGAGACGGGATTGACTTTTTCCCGCTGAGTGTAGAGTATGAAGAAAAATTATACGCAGTAGGAAAAATTCCAGGTGGATTTACCAAAAGAGAAGGAAAGGCATCTGAGAATGCTATTTTAACCTCTCGTGTAATCGATCGCCCGATGCGTCCGCTGTTCCCGAAGGATTACCGCAATGATGTAACACTGAACAATATGGTTATGAGTGTAGATCCGGAATGCCGTCCTGAGCTGGTGGCAATGCTGGGTGCTGCAATTGCAACCTGTATTTCTGATATTCCCTTTGATGGCCCCTGTGCTATGACTCAGGTAGGTCTGATTGATGGGGAGTTTGTATTAAATCCGTCTCAGGCGCAGTGGAAATCCGGAGATTTGAATCTGACCGTTGCATCTACCAGAGAAAAGGTAATTATGATCGAAGCTGGTGCTAACGAAATTCCGGAAGCAAAAATGATTGAGGCTATTTATCTGGCTCATGGTGTAAACCAGGAGATCATTCGCTTTATTGACAGCATTGTTGCTGAGTGCGGAAAGGAAAAGCATGCTTATGAGAGCTGCGCGATTCCGGAGGAGCTGTTTGCAGCAATTCGCGAGATTGTAACTCCTGAAGAAATGGAAAGAGCAGTATTTACTGACGATAAGCAGACTCGTGAGGAGAACATCCGCCAGATTACAGAAAAACTGGAAGAGGCATTTGCAGAAAACGAAGAGTGGCTGGCGCTTCTGGGTGAGGCAGTTTATCAGTACCAGAAGAAGACTGTCCGCAAAATGATTTTAAAGGATCACAAGCGTCCGGACGGTCGTGAGATTACTCAGATCCGTCCTCTGGCAGCTGAGATTGATCTGATTCCTCGTGTTCACGGTTCTGCTATGTTTACACGCGGTCAGACTCAGATCTGCAATGTATGTACTCTGGCTCCTCTGTCTGAGCAGCAGCGCCTGGATGGTCTGGATGAAAATGAAGTAGCAAAGCGTTATATGCATCATTACAATTTCCCGTCCTATTCTGTAGGGGAGACGAAGCCTTCCAGAGGACCGGGACGTCGGGAAATCGGTCACGGTGCGCTGGCTGAGCGTGCCCTGATCCCGGTGCTGCCCAGTGAGGAAGAATTCCCCTATGCAATCCGTACAGTATCCGAGACATTTGAGTCTAATGGTTCTACCTCTATGGCATCTACCTGTGCATCCTGCATGTCTCTGATGGCTGCAGGTGTGCCGATTAAGAAAATGGTAGCAGGTATTTCCTGTGGTCTTGTAACTGGCGATACAGATGATGATTTTGTTCTTCTGACAGATATCCAGGGTCTTGAGGATTTCTTTGGAGACATGGACTTTAAGGTAACCGGTACTACAGACGGAATTACTGCGATTCAGATGGATATTAAGATTCATGGCCTTACAAGACCGATTGTAGAGGGTGCAATTGCAAGATGTCGTGAAGCCCGTCTGTTTATTATGGATACCTGCATGAAGCCGGCGATTGCAGAGCCGAGAAAAGAAGTAGGTCAGTATGCTCCGAAGATTGACCAGATCAGCATTGATCCGCAGAAGATCGGTGATGTTGTAGGTAAGCAGGGCTGTGTGATCAACAAGATTATCGAGGAGACCGGCGTAAAGATTGATATTTCCGAGGAAGGAAATGTTGCAATCTGCGGTACTGATCGTGAGATGATTGAGAAGGCAAAGAGCATTATTAAGAATATTGTAACTGATATTGAACCGGGTCAGGTAATTACTGGTAAGGTAGTGCGCATTATGCCCTTTGGAGCATTTGTAGAGCTGAAGCCGAAAAAAGACGGTATGGTTCATATTTCCAGACTTTCTGATAAACGTGTAGAGAAGGTAGAAGATGTGGTAAACATTGGAGACATGGTTACAGTAAAGGTTCTGGATGTAGACAAGATGGGTAAGATCAGCCTGAGCATGAAGCCTGGTGATCTTGCAAAGAAGGACAGTGACAAATAAGTATATGAATAAAAAGGTATTTACCGGAATGCTGGCCGCCATTATGGCGGTCAGCAGTTCTTTTATGAGTTTTGCAGATTCTGTGAATCTGGCACCGGGAGAAAATCCTGTTTCCGGGCCGGAAGAGCAGGGAGAGAGCATTCTGCCTCCGTCGGCTCAGATTGGCGATCGGCTGAACGCGCCGGGAGAGCAGACAGAAAATCCCGGAAATCAGAGCAGCACCATAACTGCAGGGGGAAGCGCGCAGGGCCAGAGCAGTACCATAACTGAGGGAGGAAGCGCGCAGGGTCAGAGCGGTACTATAACTGAGGGAGGAAGCACGCAGGGCCAGAGCGGTACTATAACTGCGGGAGGAGGCATGTCCGGTCAAAATGGGCCATCTCCTTCAGGCAGTACTGTGATTACTTCCGGAGTACTGGCCGGACCTGGAGTTTCCGGAAGCGGAGGCGGTCCCGGAATGTCAGGCGGTGCTGTTATATCTGACGGTACCGACGGTTTTGCGGGAACCGTTTCCTCTCCTCTGGTTAAGGTGGCAGAAAAATATACCTATGATCAGATGAGTCAGGATATTCAGGAGCTTGCGTCACGTTACAGCAGCCTGATGAAGGTAAATACCATTGGAACCACTCTGGATGGGAGAAATCTGTATGAGGTAGTTGTGGGAAATATCAATGCCGAAAAGCATGTTTTAATTCATGGAGGAATTCATGCCCGGGAATATATGACACCGCTGCTTATTATGAAGCAGCTGGAATATGGCCTTGCCTTTTATGGTACAGGTTCCTATGAAGGACGGCTGCTTTCTGATTTTTTTAACAAAACAGCAATTCATTATGTTCCTATGGTAAATCCGGACGGGATTACTATCAGCCAGTCAGGTATCGGAGGAATCCGGTCAGAGGAGCTTCGCAGAACCATTGAGCAGTGTTACCAGAATGATCTGGCTCAGGGACGAACCAGCGCTGCAATGGAACGGTATTTAAATTACTGGAAAGCAAACGGACGGGGGGTGGATTTAAATCAGAATTTCCCGGCGGACTGGGAAGAAGTGACCAGCTCTGATATGCCGTCTTATGCCACCTATAAGGGGGCAGCGCCTTTATCTGAACCGGAGAGCCAGGCACTGGCCAATCTGATTCAGGCCAGAAACTGGACGGCAACCATCAGCTATCACAGTATGGGAAATATTATTTACTGGGATTACCCGGGAAATACCGTGTCATCACAGTCCCAGGATCTGGCCAATACAGTATCTGCAAAAACGGGATACAGACTGGCAGGCAGCAGCGGGCACGGTGGATTTAAAGATTGGCTGCAGATTAAGGAAAATCCGATCCCCAGTCTGACGATAGAAGTAGGAAGCGTATCCTGCCCGATGCCGCTCACAGAATTTACTGATGTTTGGAATAAGAACCAGGAAGTATGGGCGGCTGTACTGAAATGGGCTGCGGAACACTGAATTTTTTGAGAAAAAACCAAATATAGACAAAAAAGAGACAGGAGAGGAAGAAAACTCATCCTGTCCTTTTTAGATCAAGTAGTAATATGCCACGAAAAATGTCGAAAGCCTTCGTTATTTTACATAAATTTATCCGAATTTTTACATAAAGTTTAAATACGGTTGAAAATGCGTGAACGGGTATGATATGATGAAAATATCTGCGGCTAAGGAGAAGAAAAAACAGTACGCGGGGGATGAGGAGGACGAGATGTCAATCAGTGACGTGTCAAATGTATTTGGGTTTCTTGGCGGTCTTGGAATGTTCCTGTACGGTATGAATATTATGGCCGACGGAATGCAGAAGACAGCCGGCAGTAAGATGAGCAGTTTTCTGGGAATGCTGACAAACAACAGACTTCTGGCAGTAGCACTGGGAGCTCTGATTACAGCAATTATCCAGAGCAGCGGCGCTACCACGGTTATGGTCGTCGGTTTCGTAAGTGCAGGTGTTCTGAATCTGACACAGGCAGTTGGCGTAATCATGGGTGCCAATATCGGTACGACCATTACAGCATGGATCGTTTCCATGAGCCAGCTGGGAGATGCTTTTGAGGTTATGAAGCCCAGCTTTTATGCACCGGCTATTATCGGTATTGGAGCCTTGCTTCTGGTATTTGCCAAAGGGCAGAAGAAGAAAACAGCAGGAGAAATCTGCATTGGTCTTGGTCTTCTGTTTATTGGTCTTGATTTTATGTCAGGCTCTATTTCTCCCTACACGGATGCGCCGATTTTTGCAAAGGCCTTTGAGGTTCTGGGAGGAAATCCGTTCCTTGGTATGATTATCGGAGCGCTGGTAACAGCACTTCTGCAGAGTTCATCTGCATCAGTGGGAATTCTGCAGACTCTGGCAATGAATGGAATTGTAACTACGAATGCAGCAATTTATATTACCCTGGGACAGAATATTGGTTCCTGCGTAACAGCCATGCTTTCCAGTATAGGCGGTTCCCGGATCGCCAAGAGGGCTGCGGTAATTCATCTGACCTTTAACGTAATTGGAGCGATTCTGGTAGGAACTCTGGGATTTGTTTTCTTTGCTCTGAGACCGGATTTTGCAGCATCCAATATTAATGCAGTGCAGATATCCATTTTCCATACCATATTTAATCTGACTATGACAACCGTCCTGTTCCCCTTTGCCAATCAGCTGGTAAAGATTTCCGGCATTGTTGTCCGGGAGAAGCCGGAGGAGGAGGCGCCTGAAGCTGCGGAGGATGAGGAGACAGCAGTTACCTTCAAGCATCTGGACGAGCGTATTTTTGAATCTCCGGCCTTTGCCGTGGAAACAGCAGCTCTGGAAGTGGTTCATATGGGACAGATTACCCTGGAGAATGTAAGAGCGGCAATCGATGCTCTTCTGACACGCAATACAGAGGGAATCGAGCAGGTATACAAAACGGAAAAAACGATCAACAATATGGAAAAGATGCTGACAGAGTATCTGATCAAAGTAGAGAATCTTTCTTTAACAGAACGTCAGAAAAAGGTAGTAAATAACCTGTTTTACAGCATCAGTGATATTGAGCGGATTGGAGATCACGCAGAAAATCTTGCAGAGCAGGCAGAATATATGGAGGCTCATCAACTGGACTTCTCAGAAACAGGATTTGAAGATCTGCGTACCATCGGCGGAAGTGTGCTGAAAGCCTTTGAATGCGCTATCGATGCAAGACAGAACGGCAGCATGGATGCAGTGCGCAAGGTCAGCCAGTATGAGGATGACGTAGACAGTCAGGAGGAGGAACTGCGGGAGAAGCATATTGAACGGCTTTCCAGCGGCAAGTGCAAGGCGTCAGCCGGTGTGGTATTCCTGGATATTATCAGCAATCTGGAACGGATTTCTGATCATGCATATAACCTGGCAGGCTATGTAAAGAACGAATTATAGGGTGTTTTTGCAAAAGAATCTGTAAAGAGTTCATAAAATAGAAAAAACCTCTTGCTATTTTAACCGTAATTGGGTAAAATAGGCATAGGTTGATGATATTTTAACAATCATTAAATTTTTAACAAATCAGGAGGAATTTGTCATGGCAGTAAAAGTAGCAATTAATGGTTTTGGACGTATTGGCCGTCTGGCATTCAGACA
>ENA-ORRZ01001946-ORRZ01001946.1-human-gut-metagenome-genome-assembly--contig:-NODE-1946-length-11466-cov-2.045833_pt1 | contig 11466 bp, 14 predicted proteins | sample MGYA00242185_ERZ509152 | MGnify/ENA primary metagenome ERZ509152 (study PRJEB26280, sample SAMEA2338668) | human gut metagenome | biome: human gut; feature: human-associated habitat; material: faeces... | reverse complement strand
ACGTACCTTTGCTTCACGTGCTTTTTCTTCCTCTTCGATTGCTTGGCGTTCTTTGGCTACTCTAACCTCAAATTTTGCCATGCTCCAAGATTTACGGAGTGCATCAGCGAATGTCGGGTACTTTGCATGAGCGTTTTTGTAAAGGTTGTGCGCTCTCTTCATTATCTTGCTTAAATCGTATCTCTTCATATCCGTAATGTTTTATATTTCATTTACGATGCAAATGTAATATATAACGGTACATTAAATCAAATAAAAAGAAATGTTTAACATTACTTTAACTTAAAAATGTACCGTAATAGCATTACGTTTGACAATAATTCTTATATTTGTACCGTAAACTAAAACATTACGATATGGATTTAAGAATAAAGGAAGTTATAAAAGAAAAAGGTATGACTATAACAGAGCTTGCCGATAAGATGGGAATAAATAGAGTGAACCTGTCTAATATGGTTAATGGTAATCCTACAGTCGAAACATTAAACAAAATAGCGGATGCTTTAGGCGTTGCTGTGACGGAACTATTTGAACAACCAAAGACTGGAACCGCATCTTTATCCTGTCCCCATTGTGGAAAGAATGTCAATATCAAGATCTATTGAATATGGAATTAGGAAATTTGTTTAAAGTAGATCATTGGTGGAAGTTAGTTCTATTGTGTGGAATATTACTCACTGCTTCATCGTTGATATTTGATATACAATTTATTGAAAGAAGATATATGTTAGGTCTTGGATTAGGTATGGTTTTAATTGGTATTGGATATTGGATGGCTAAAAAAGTAGCACACGTTTGGGCTAATGGTGGTGTGTATTTTTGGGATATTTTTCAGCATACTTGGATAACTAAAACAATGATTGGTATAGGGATATTAATATCTTTATATTTTTTCATTAGAATATTGATTTTATTAGCCATATAGGAAAGATTATGAGTGACGCTGAAAAAAGAGATAAATCCATTTCTAATTGGTGGTTTGTATTACTGATTGTTGTTTGTGTTTTACTATGGATTGTAGGTTTATGGGGTACACATCAATATGTAAATAGTCTATACGTTATAAGAAGTCCTGAAGATATACTTACTAATCCAGGGGTGTTTGGTGATAGTTCAGGAGCAATTAATGCTCTGTTTTCTGCATTGGCTTTCGCAGGAGTTATATTTGCTATAATACTTCAAAAAAAAGAACTTCAACTACAACGTGAAGAACTAAAACAAACACGTGAAGAACTGGAAGGGCAGAAGCATGAATTTGAACAACAAAATGTAACTCTTAAACGACAGCGATTTGAAAATACATTTTTTAATATGCTTGATCTTCAACAGAAAATAGTTCAGGGAATATGTTTTAAATATGCAAAGGTTACAAAAAGTAATAATGAAACCATTTCTGAAGATAAGGTGGAGCTACATGGAAGAGAAGTTTTTCAATATATGTATATTATGTTCTTTGAAAAATCTTGTATTACTATTAAAGAACAAATATCTTTAGAACACTATTATAAGCACTTAAATTGTATCCTAAAATTTGTGGATGAGTCAACTTTATTATCAGACTCTTATGAAGAAAGATTCCAATACATTGATATAGCTATGGCGTCATTATCGAAATATGAGTTATTGTGGTTGTTTCAAGAATATAAAATGGATGATAATAGTAATTTTAGAAAGTTAATTGAAAAATACGCTTTGTTGAAAGATATGGACTGTTCATTGTTGATTAAGCCTGATCGAAAAGAATTATATGCTTTATCGGCTTATGAAAAGGTGGTATCACAAGAAAACTAATTATACTGAAATATTAATATGATAATAGCCATATCCGAAGAATTGCTGTTTAAGCTAGTAGAATTTGCAGAAAATCTGGGTCGTAAAAAAGAACGAATTAGCTTATTCAAAGAATCTCAATTTATATCTCAAAATCAGGCACATATCCGGTATGGCAAAGGAAATGTTACTAAATGGGTGAAAGCTGGTATAGTGAAGAAATATAAAGATGCTGATGGAAAGTTACGTTCCGGCGTCCGTTATGATGTGCTTGACCTGGAATCAGCCGTTTTTAAATGTAATTATATGAAAGAACTTTCCCCTTTGGCAAAGGCTGAAATGAGAGAAATAATAAGCCCCGTTCCTTGATTGGTTCGGGACTTTTGTTTATACTTAGCCATTAAAACTATAATTTATATTCATCATTCAGACGTTTTATGACTCTTTTTATTGTTGAGGCTGATAGCTTATGCTTGTTTGAAAGAAAGTCCCGAATTTCGGCTTCTTTTCGTCCTTCTGCAAGCATATCTCTATACTCATAGAACATATCAAGATACATTATATCATCTGCGCTCACTCCGTTTCTGTTCATTGTAGCAAGTAGAAAGCGGCTTGATGCTAAAACCTCATATACTTTCATCTGCTTTGGGAGTGTAAGGTAAGAAATCAAAGCCTTTAAACTCTTTACTGTTGATGGTATGAGTTACCTTTTGTTTATAATCCGAGAAACTATATTGGGATTAAACGCACCAACAATAGCACCTTCTAATTGTTGTGTCCTGATGACATTCTCTATGCGTGTAATGACTACGGAAAAATCTTCATGACTACCTTTTTTAAAATCGTCCCAAAAGGACTTACTAACATCTAAATAAGCCATCAACCCGGTCAGGGAGTAAGGACGTTGTGTAGGGCTTTCTTCTTTTTCCTTTATTTCTCCTTTCGTTTTATTCTTGATTACTTTCCATGGAGTCCTGTCACAATAGGCAAAATACTCACAGGCTGCTTCCCACAACTGTTCAGGAGAAGCAAAACGCTTGCTTCTCCCATGCCTGTTTCTCAACTTCCAAAATTGGTTTCCTTTAGGTGCAGACATAACTAATGCTCTTTTAATTGTTTGATTAAATCTGCTTCTTCCTGATTCTTGACTACAACGGTCAATCCGGTAGAAACTTCTCCGGAATGCTCGGTGTTCTGCTTGTTCTTCCATCTGTCAGGAGCAAGGTTTGTGAGAAGGAATATTCCGGCTCCTACATTAGGCTCAACACGGACATTTTTTCTAACTTCCTTTTTCAACTTCTTTTTCTTGCCTTCCATGTAGTATTCGGAAGAAACTTGTTCGTATTCATACCCGATGGCAGACCTTGCAAGGGAAGAAACTACATTGCGTTCTAACCCGTTTTTGAAATCTTCTTTCGCCTTTTTTATAGCAGTCCCGAAAGTTTCATTTTCCATCCACCGGTAATAGGTACTCTTTCCGATTCCCATTACATTACAGAAATCAATAAGCTTTGCCCCTCCGTACTCCATGAGTCCGTTTTCGCTTACCCACAACTCACATTCTCTTATTATTTGTTCATTAAACTTTGCCATATTTTCAATAGTTTTTAATTAATATATTATAAATTACCTAAGTTTTCAAGTACTTCAACTCGTTTTCCAACTGTGTTTATTTCGGTTACAGATACTACAGGGTTAGGCATCATCTGGACTCCTTTTGCAACTGCTCTAGCAAGCATATCCTCTCCCATGGTCTGATTACTTGATGCGGTAATATTTATTGGAACTCCTCCGCCCATTTGGTTAAATGAGGAAAGGATCGGAGCGAATAACTCTGTAGTTCTTGCTGTCATTACCGATTCTCCGTTACTTAGTTGTGCCGGTATGCTATCACTCGTTCCGGTTCCCGGCCCAGTAACTAGTCCACCGGTTGCAAACTTGGCGGATTTAATAGACTTCATAGCAGTTCCCATCATAGCAGTAACAGCACCAACAACAGTTCCAATGGCTGCAAGCATATCTATCCATGTTGCACTTGAACTGGTAGCCGTTTTAACAGCATTTGCAATAGCTACTCCCTGCGCTATGGCAACTTCTGCAATCGCTAATAGTTTTGCGGCACGTGCCATTTCTTCATTAGTTTCTCCTGCCAACTCCAACAAGGAAGAGATTCCACCAATAAGATTTCCAATAGCTTCTGATTTCTGTGTTTCGATTTCTACTTCTTTATCAGCTAGTTCTTTTTCTGCATCGAGATAGGCATTTTTAAGCTCCAGCTTACGAAGATTGAAAGCTTCTATACTTTCTCCTTCCATTTGTTGGATGGCGTCTAATTCCTCCTTTCTTTGCTTTAATCTGATACGATAAACTTCCGCTTCATCATTGTACACTTTTGCAATCTCGGTTTCATAGCGAAGTTTCATTGCATCCTGTTGCTTTTTCAGTAAGTCCGCATCATGTTGTTTTACAAGATCATCAATTTTCTTATTATATTTTTCACGGATGGCAAATTTCATCTGTTCGGTAAGCTCGGTATTAGAAAGGTCTAAATCCTGTTGCGCAATTAATTGCTGCATCTTCAGTTGATATTCCTGTTCGCTTCCTTTCTTGATATATTCAAGCTGTATTTCTATAAGCTTCTGGCGGTTGGCAATTTCCTTCTGCAATTCTTCATCGGATAGCTTCTTTAGTGCCTGCTGTTTTTGTGCTTCTAATGAAGTGATTTGTTTATTGATGGCCTCTTTTGCTTTAGGTGTCAAATCCTCCTCCGTTTTAATACGCTTTTTAAGATCCTCTATCTGGCGGGAATACTGTAGTTCGATCTCTTCCGTTTGACGTTTCCGGCTATCTTTTATCAGTTTTAAGGCTTCATCTTCTGCTTTCCTCAATTCGGCAATTTCTTTCTTTTTTGCTTCAATATTGGCAGCACTGGTGATACCCCCCGTTGCTTTGCCTGTAGGCTCATAATTCGTTATATCATTTATTTGTTTTCTTAGAGATTCAACAACTGATAATTGATTCATTCGCTCTTTCCAAGATTTGCTAATATCCTGATTTATTTCTTTATTAGTACGATCTAAACCTAGTCCTTGTCTAATAATTGAAGCATCTTTTATTTCTTTATTGTATTTCTCGTTTATATCTATAGTCTTTTGGAAATATTCTTCCTCTTGTGCCAATGATAATTCGAGAATCTTTAGTTGATCTTGTTTTGCTTTCTCTAAAGCTTCATTGTCGGATATTCCCTGTTTAATATATTCTTTCCGGGCTTTTTCTATATCAATATACTTCTTTTTTGCCATGTCTGTCCCAATAGTCTCTCCTAATCGTTTTGCAATGGCTTCTTCTCTATTGGATATAGTTTCTACGGTATCAAACAGCCCTCTAACCTCTTTAATTAGTTCTGAAAGAACGGAGTTCACAAATAGCTTAATCTTAGTTGTCATTTTCTCAAATGATCCTCCGGTAGCATCAAACAGCAAAGCAATCTCTTTTGTTAATTCGGTTTGAGAATTAATTAAATCTTCTTCGGCACGTCCTAACTCTCCGGCCTTAGCCTTCACTTCATCCAAATTGGTAGAAATATCTTTCAGTGTCCGGATATACTTCAAACCTGCATCTTCTCCCGGTCCGCCAAATATATTAGCAATGGCAGTACCAACAGCAGCGGAACTTTCCGGAAGCTCATTCAATTTATCAGAAACAAGTTGCATAACCTCAAAAGTAGTAATAGACCCGCTTTGTAACTCCTTTTGTATTTTCTTCGAATTTAGCCCGATCCCCTCTAATGCTGCGGCAGTGGAATCTGTCATTTCTCGGAGCCGTATATTTGCTTCTTTAATCGTATCTATACCCTTATCGGAGAATATACCCTGCTTGTTGGTCTCTGCGATGATGGCTACAAACTGATCGGCAGATATTCCAGCCTCTTTGAAATATGCCGGGTATTCTTTCAGGCTATCCAGAAATTCGCCATTCGCATCTGCTCCGGCTATAAATCCGTCTTTTATTATTTGCAAAGCCTTCTCGGAAGTGATACCAAATTGTTTTGATACCGTATTAGCGGAAATAAGTACTTCTTTAAAGTCTTTCCCGTAATAGTCTGCCAGAGCTTGCACTTCACTTCGATAAGCCTTCAAATCATCCCCTGATTTATCAGTGAATTGCCTTGTTAACTTTGTAGCTTCAACCAAACCTTTATTGTAATCATACCACCATTTAAAGACAACGCCAGCACCCGCTATCCCTGCGATGCCTAAAAATACTTTATTCTTTAAAAGGGAAGTTAGGGTATTTCCGAAGGCGGAAGCTTCCGTTTTTAGATTGGAGAAAAGACCGGAACCGCTTTTGGCATTGTCTGCCATACGTAGCAGGGAATCAGCAAAAGAGTTATTCATTCCCAGAGCGTTTTTTATGGCTTCTTCGTAGCTTCCGACACTTCGGTAGAAACGTTGAGTTTCTCCTTCCGCTTCTTTGAGTGAATCTGTTATACCGTTGATCTTGATTTTAAGTTCCTGCCCTCTGCTTGCTTTTCTTTCTACTTCCGAAAGGCTGTCATACTCTGATGTAAGATTGGATAATTGCGCCCGGAGCTGCTTTAAACTACCTGCCTGTTCCTTTTCGATCTTTATATTATTTCTAACATCTTTAGTAAGCGTCTGAACCACGTCTTTAGCATGCATCATCTTTTTTTCTGTTTCTACGAGCTTGGCATTATACTCCTCTTGTGATATTTTCTTGTCCTTCAAGGCTTTTTTATACTCTGCCTCTTCTTTCTTCAAATCGTCAATAGCCGCCCGGTATTTTGCAATGTTCCGGATCGCATCATCATATCGAACTTTTATCTCTAATACTTTTTCTACTGTATTTTCATTTTTCATAACTCTTTTCTATTTTTCGGTTAATACTCCGTTACTTGCAAAAAATAAAGCCATAACAAGGGCTGGGAAAGTTTTGCTATCTCCTTTGATATTCAAATTATCCAGGAGTGAAAGCATTTTTTTACGTTTTTCGGAATCCGGCTCATGTTCATTTATCAAATTCTCGATCATTGATAATATTGATACAGCCTCCATCCGGTTGTTTTGGATTAATTCTGTAACTCGTTTGCCTTCTGCTACTACTTTCTGAATAGTAGTTTTATACTCTTTAGCCATCTTATCAAAAGCCAAAGCTAATTTCATGGCTTCTCTGTTGTTTAATAAATCTTTTTCTGTCATAATCATTTTATATTAAATCATTAAATTACAAATCTCCCAGATGATCCAGAGCTTCGTCCGGTATTTCCATATTTATAGCCTCCTCCATAGAGATAGAATGTCCCAAATACTCTTCTAAAAGCATTTTTCTAGTTTGATTGGCCTGTTCGGTAATACTCCGAATCTTTTCTTCTACATTTTCTTCCATGACATTACAATTTTAAAAGTTTACACTCGCATATATCGTTTTCTTTGGTCGTTATCTCTATGATAGCCAGATAACAACCATATTGAGCCAAATAAACCGGTATATCCATCTCTAAGTCCCGTAACTCGATACTGTTAAGACGGATATACTCGGTCACTACCTTTGCATTATTGATTAGCCCTTTGTACGTCTGATAGTTATTTGCAATTAAGGTAGTCCATTCTAGCCCCTTGAATATTCCCTTCGTGCCATCAAGCAATAATATCCGGGGATTTGTTTTGTTATACTCCAACTCTCCTTCCTCGTTATAAGAATAAAGAGGAATATAAGCAACGCCTCCTTTTGTACTGCAGGCGGAGAAAGGCAAAGTGATGGCATCACGTTCGTACTCAATCGTAGCATCATCAACCTGGATATTTCCGTCATAGTTTCCCATGACATTATCATCTTCTTTATACCGGAACCAGTTGTTTTGAGCAATGTTATCAAGGGTGTACTGTAAGTTTCTTGGCGTTACGCTATTATAAGCCATTATCACACGATTCGTCCAGTCTACAGCTTTAGATTTGTTAGCAGACAGATTATCGAAGGGAATAAACTTGATCCCGTTTTCGCCATCCGGTAAGGCAAACAAACCGACCATTGAGGAAACGGCTTTAATGAAGTCTATTTGCTTGATGTCCGGAAGATTGGGAACTAAGGGGAATTTCTCACCTAATACAACATCTTCTTCCCTTTCCGTTATAGTTACCGACAAACTCCCTGATACACTATTTATCGGCTGTTGTCCGTTTCCACTTGATATTATAAAATATCCATCTTTATAGACTGTAGCAGAAGTATCAAAGCTATAAACTAGCCGAATATATGGCGGTTCTATATATGCAGCCGGCTTATATATGTTTATTATTTCCTCCTGCTTGGTCGGTGTGCTATAAACTGTAATTTGAAAAGGGGTATTTAAATAATCAATTCCCTGTGAATAAGTGTATGAAACTTCTATTGTTCCTTTTAGTTTCAATGTTGAATCAAACTTCGGGTAAATATTCCGGCTCCCGTTAGTGCTAACATACTGTTGGGTACTATCTCCTATAGCTTCAAATTTGATTATTGATGAATCATACCCTGTTACTCTTAAAGTCATTGGGTAGGCATCATATATCGCTTGCGAATCATTCCTTGTCAAAAGAGGAATAATCATTTTGTTTATAACAGTAAGCTTGTCAGACGGGAAATTAAATGTCACTCCGCTTTGCTCCTGAATCTTGTCTAAAATCCATTTCACAGTAACTACAGGATGATACCAAACGTTCGGATCATCGGAGTTAAACCCGTAGTCGATAAGTGGAAATTGTGCTGAATTGCTTCCCTTATTACTCCATACTACCCAATCCACGCCCTCTACCGTCCCGTGAGTAATATCCGTTAGCTTCTTGCCATCGTTTACCATGCCAGCAAAGTTTGTGACGTTTCCCCATGTAAGAGCAACCTCTATTGTTTCGCCAGTTTCTAGTAGTACTACATTGGCATTTCTAATCATCTCAATACCATTTCGCAATAATGTTCCTTTATGCTTTAGGTACGGATAACGGCTTGTTGAACTGGGAAGATGTGCGCACTCAATCAAAGCCAGATTCTTTGCCGTTTTCGGCAACCTGATCGTATAACTCCTATTACTTATAATTTTACTAATATCGGTTAGCAGGTTACTCTTGTAGCTCAAAGCAATATCCGTCTTGTTAAGATCGGCTTTTGTGTTATTGATATATAATTCATCTCTTGTCATAGCATATTTTTTATTTATACCGGGTAGACCATCCGAAGCAGACCTACCCGGTATCGGTTATACAATCTTTGCCAGTGCGGAAATGAGTTTTTCCAGTTCTTCGCCTTCAATGGAAAAGCCGGGCTCCTCTCCGCTATCTTCCCTTACTTGTCTGGCTTCATCACTTTCATCAATGGTGATAACTGCGAGATTGGCCGGTGTTTCGTCCGGGTTTATTCCTCTGTATACCGTGATTTTGTCTACGAAAGATTCCGTTTTAAGATCTATTCCAGATTTTGGCAGTTCTTCACTACCTAATTTTAGCAACTGAATCCCCAGTTTACGGGCTTCTTCCGCATTTAGGTGTACGGTGTTCTCTTCTGTTATGGATTCCCCGTTTACTGTTTTAGTGATAAGGACTTCGTTGTTGTCACCTCTTCTCACATAAAGATGTTTTTCACTATCTTTTCTTACTCCGAAAAATGTTTCTTGTTTCATGACCTAAAAAATTAAATTGGTTAATAAAATATTTGTTCTCTAATTCTTTTGCAACGATTAGACAAACACCTATCCGGTAATACTTTTCCTCGCTTGATGGGCGTTTACTTGAATGGTTCTTTTTAAAATTAGCCTACGAAGGTTTTATAAACCCATTATCTAAATAATATCTCGCTTGCTCATATTTTGGGAATGTCAAAGCCCAAAAACCAAAAGCATTGTCACCGGGATAGCTAACACAGTTAAATCGTTTGTTTATCTTGCGTTTGAACACTTCATAAACGATTGCTCCTCTCGGAAATATACGCTTGTATAAGTAAACTTCAGTTTGGGGATTATATCCGATTTGGATAAATCGCTCTTTGTTCTTAATGAACTCTTTTTCTAATTCTTTAATTGCTTCCATAACTTTTAAATGTTGCTCTCGCTCATTTTAAGGTGAACGAAAATGATAATCTAGTCTTTTGGGTACTCTTGCTCATCTGGCAGGTGAAAGTGATTTTCGCTCGCTTTATTTTGGCTGAATATATTTTTTTGCTCGTTTATCTCTTCCATACCAAACTCTACTCTCGGATTCCGTCGGTCTATCCGTTTCTCCGCATGAATCTCAAAACATAGGCTGTCATTTGTAATAGCCTCCACCATTTGCAAGCAGTCAAGGATCGTTTTTAGAGCATTATCCAGGTCGAAGCGAATATTTCCATGCCAAACACGAATAAATAGCTTGAAACGACCGGAAATGCGCTTTCCTCGATACTTCTTGCATTGTAGGCAGAAGGATTTCTCATACTCCCTGATCCGGTCGTTTTTGATGATCCGTTTCTGACCGTCTTTGCCCGGTACGGCTTGATAGTTGTTTGCTTTCGCTATCACTTGTCCGTAGATTATTTCTATTTCCATAGCTAGAAGGGATTGTTTTCCGTATAACCTTTCGTATCGTAGTCAAATATCTTAGTTAGGGAACCGTTATGCTTGAATTTGACTGTTCCGACAGAACCGTTTCGATGTTTGGCTATAATCAATTCACCATAGTTGTGAATCTCACGTCCGGATGAATCATTGATACTAATCCCGTAATATTCCGGACGATGAACAAAAATCACTATGTCTGCATCTTGCTCAATGGCTCCTGATTCCCGAAGATCGGCAAGAATCGGTTTCTTGTCTGGTCTCTTGTCTACTTCCCGGTTGAGTTGAGACAGAAGGATAACAGGTACATTCAATTCTTTAGCGATAATCTTTGCCTCCCGGGACATTCGGGCTATTTCCTGCTCTCTGTTTCTAGTTCCATTAGAACTTTCGGTTATCAGCTGGAGATAATCAATTATCACCATCCCGCATTTATTTTGCCGGTGGAACATGCGACACATTGCCCGGATATAACTCATACTTATAGCCGCATTATCGTTTATTGTTATCGGTAAAGTGTATAAAGTTCCCCCTACTGCCTTATCTATTTGCTGTAGCTCATCTTGGCTTATATTGCCGGACCTTAATTTGCTGGGGTGTACATTGGATTCCGAAGCTATGAAACGCTCATACAGGCTTATAGAATCCATTTCTAAAGAGAAAATGACTACCGGAATGCCTTGCTTAGCTGCCGACTTTCCAAAATGTAAAGATACGGCAGTTTTCCCCATGGCCGGACGTGCTGACAATACAATCAATTCGCCACCATGCAAACCGGAAGTCATATCGTCAAGGTCCTGTAACCCGGTTGTTATTCCTGTCTGCTGCCCGCTGCTATACAGTCCCATTTTCCGATCTATGTTTTTTAATGCGGATTGTGCAATGTCTTGGGCTTCACTTTTCCCAATCAAATTCTGTTGCATCTGTTCCAGTGCTTTTCCCGCATTGAAAAGGACGTCTCCGATGTCTTCCGTATCATCATAGGCTTGTTGTTGGAGTATATGGGATAATTCAATAGCTTTCCGTTGTAGATATTTCTGTTTAATCATGAGAGCATGTTCTACAGCATGGAATGAGTCGTAGCCGTGATTCAAAGTTTCAGCGCTGAAGTGGGGCGG
>ENA-ORRZ01001945-ORRZ01001945.1-human-gut-metagenome-genome-assembly--contig:-NODE-1945-length-11467-cov-4.562215_pt1 | contig 11467 bp, 7 predicted proteins | sample MGYA00242185_ERZ509152 | MGnify/ENA primary metagenome ERZ509152 (study PRJEB26280, sample SAMEA2338668) | human gut metagenome | biome: human gut; feature: human-associated habitat; material: faeces... | reverse complement strand
TCGCTGTCATAGTAGTGCCAAACACCAGCGTCATCTTTCTGCCAACCAGCTGCGAAAGAAGTCATGGAAGCACCCATAGCGAGTAAAGCTGCTGCAGAAAGTACTGCAACTAATTTAGTCTGCTTTCTCATAATTAATGCACTCTCCTTTTTACTTTTTGAAATATTTTTCTCGAAATCCTAACTGCATTACCAGGTCATTATACTTCGGATATGGAAAAGTATCGGGTGGTGGGAAATCAGCCTGTCAAACGTAACCCCTTAGACTTGTTTCAGATATTTTTTCATGTTATGATAATAAAAACATGCTTAAATTCAATAGAAAATATTGATAAAAGCAGGGAGGTATCCACATGGGAGTTTACCTGAATCCTGGAAATGCAGCTTTTTCGGAAGCGGTGCATTCTCAAATTTATGTAGATAAAACAGAACTCATTTCTTACACAAACAGCGTACTAGCAACGAACCAAAAAAATATTTGTGTCAGCCGTCCAAGGCGGTTTGGAAAATCAATTACCGCCAATATGTTGGCTGCATATTACAGTAAGGGATGTCAGTCTGATGGTTTATTTGAGAACTTGAATATCAGTAACTCAAATGCATATAAAAAATATTTGAATACTTATACGACCATCTTTTTAAATATTCAGGAATTTTTAAGTCGTAGTTCCAATGTAAATGAGCTGATTCAGAGGATTCAGCGCTCTGTTATGCGCGAAATACGTCGTGAATACCCGGAGTTCGATTTCTATGAGGAATTGGATCTGACGGAAAATATGAAAGAAATTTATGCGGAAACAAATCAACCTTTCATTATCATTATTGATGAATGGGATTGTATTTTCCGGGAATATGCGGATGATAAGGCGGCTCAGGAATGTTACCTGGATTTTTTGCGTGACTTTTTAAAAGATAAACCTCACATCCATCTGGCATATATGACCGGTATTTTACCCATCAAAAAATATGGTACACATTCTGCTCTCAATATGTTTGATGAATTTTCTATGGCAAATCCCGGTGTGTTGGCACAATATGTTGGTTTTACAGAAAATGAAGTGGCAGTCCTCTGCCAGAAATATCATATGAATTTATCCGAAATCCGGGAATGGTATGATGGGTACCGCTTTGAAAAAGCCGCATCCATTTATAGTCCACGTTCAGTTGTAGCCGCCATGACATCTGGTATCTGTGATTCGTATTGGAATCAAACCGAAACTTTCGAGGCACTGCGTGAATATATTGATATGAATTTCGACGGTCTGAAAGACGATGTTTTGAGTATGATGGCAGGAGAAATGGTTCCTGTCAATACCGGCAGCTTCAGCAATGATATGACCACATTTCACAGCGAGGATGATGTTCTGACGTTGTTGATCCACCTTGGATATCTTGGTTATGATTTCAGCCATAAATCAGTCTTTATACCAAACAATGAAATCCGTGGAGAGTTCGTCAATGCAGTTTCCGTCTCTCACTGGGGCGAAGTTTCGAAAGCATTGAAAAATTCAGCTGATTTATTAAATGCCATTTGGCGAAAAGATGCGGATAAAGTAGCTACCTATATGGCACAAGCGCATTTTGAAACCTCTCATTTACAGTATAATGATGAAAATGCGCTGAGTTACACTGTATCACTAGCACTCTATGCTGCCAGAAATTTTTATCATGTTTATCGAGAATTTCCATCAGGTTCTGGTTTTGCAGACATGGTCTATCTGCCGCGGAAAGAGTTTCCGGATAAGCCAGCGTTAGTGGTAGAATTGAAATGGAATAAATCGGCAGAGGGCGCAATCCGGCAGATATTAAAAAAACAATATTTTCAAAATCTGGATGATTATTCAGGAAATATGCTGTTAGTTGGAATCAACTATGATTTGAAAACCCGGAAACATGAATGTAAGATTGTTGAATTTATAAAATAAGCTTTTTCTATAATTATAAGTAAATAATGAACTCCCCGAATCTTGAGATGGGATTCGGAGAGGGAGCTTCTATTATTGCTTCAAATTAATTTCAAAAATCAAAGGAGAGCTGTCGCATTCATATGTGGCAGCTCTTTTTCTGACTAAATATGATAACATTGTTTCTATGCAAAAAGGACTCCGGCATCCCAAATTTCTCTGAGATGTCGGAGTCCTCTTTATATCAAGCTATCAGCTCAATTCTTCAAGTTCAGCTCAATTACGGCTCCCAAACGAAACCATCAGTTGTGCTCTGACCATCTACATCAAAACCACCAGTTCTGATTACATCAGTCGGAAGTGTTGTTGCATTTGTATTCTTCTCATCATCAACAAAGTACTTGTTAACAGTACCGCTCTTGGTTACAGTTACATAACCTTCGCCGCCATCCAGTTCGTACTTCTTAGAAGTAGATTTCTGGATCTTACCAGTCTTGTTAACTACATACAGAAGATTGTTATATTTGTATACAGCGTAGTCATCATCAGCCTCAAGTCTCTGACCATCTGCGTACAGATAACCATCTTTGATTCCGTCATAGCCCTTACCAGTATCGTTGTTCTTTGTGCTGAAGTAGAATGTGAATGTATCATCATTGTCATCATCAGCAGTTGTCTTACCGGTCTTCATATAGCCATTGTCATCGAAATAGTAGGTATGGTTTGCAATTCTCTGCAGACCTGTCTGCATCTTACCATCCTGATCGAAGCAGAAGTACTTACCATTGATTTTGATTTTCTTTCTGTACTGGGTTGCACCTGTAGAGTCAGTCTGAGCATCCTCAGCGCCTGCCTTCTTAGCTTCGCCCTTCTTGAAGAAGTACCAGTCGGTATCGTTGTCGTTGCCAAGATCCTCAGCACCGTCGATCTCGTACCAGCCTGCTGATCTGGAGCCATCTTCAACTTCGTTAGCGTAGATCATATCGCTTGCGGAAGCGCCTGCTCTGTTACCATCCAGAATAAATTCTGTGGAGGAACCAGTAGCTGTGTACTCCTTAGTATTGATCCACTCGTACAGCATCTGACCATGCTCGTTGAAGTAGTAGTATTTACCATTGATTTTCTTTTTCTTGCTGTTGTCTCTGTATGCTTTACCGTCGTTCTGGAAGTAGTACCAGCCTTCGCTATCACACAGGGAGCAATCATCATCATGAGACGGCATGGAATCGTTATCCTCGTCATCCTCATTCGGCTCTTCTAACCACAGCCACTTAGCATCTGTTCTCCAGCCTTCATCCTCAGTTCCCAGATAGTACCAGTCACCGTTATCTTCGAACCAACCGTATCTCATCTCACCGTCGGTGTTGAAGTAGTAGGTTTTACCGTTGATCTTCTTCTTATCATCGGTTACTTTCTTACCTTTATTGTTGAAGTAGTACCAGTTCTCGCCATCATCATCCGGATCGCTGCTGTCATCATCATCAGCTACTTTGACCCACTGGTTAACCAGCATAGCACCATCTTCGCCTACATAGTAGTCATCGTCTACCCAAGCGTCTGTTTCCATATCGCCATCTTCGTTGAGGTAGAACCACTTACCACCATCTTTTTTCCACTCGTCAGTTACCTGATTGTCATCGCTATCATAGTAGTGCCAAACACCAGCATCATCTTTCTGCCAACCAGCTGCGAAAGAAGTCATGGAAGCACCCATAGCGAGTAAAGCTGCTGCAGAAAGTACTGCAACTAATTTAGTCTGCTTTCTCATAATTAATGCACTCTCCTTTTTACTTTTTGAAATATTTTTCTCGAAATCCTAACTGCATTACTAGGTCATTATACTTCGGATATGGAAAATTATCAATAGTTTTTTTACAGAATTTCCAACTTTTTATTTTGAAGTGGAATATTGTCTGTATTTCCTATGTTTCTCTTCCCTGTGAAGTACTGCCTTTCTCCGATACACCCACATTATAATACACGTTTTTCCAAAATACCATAACATTTATCTGTGCATTTTCTTACGGATTTTTTACGAAAATTCTTTATAGTTTCGTAATTGTATTTATATTTGTACAATCCCGTTTTAACCGCCAAAATGCCTGTATTTCCAGTATTTTTTACGTTTCTTATTTCCCACAGACCACCTTATCAAGCCTTTCGTCACTGTTCACGCATACGTGCCCAGTAACAGTCTTTATTCTCTCCCCGCAGCATTGCTTTTTCCGTTTACTTTCTCTGTGTTTATGCTATAATGTTCATATATCACTTTTGATTTTATTTTTTGAACACGCAACAGCTAGAACCTATTTTCACTCTTATCCATCCATAATGATGAAGAAATACGTGAATATACATAGGAGTAAAATTAAAAAGACTTTGATAATTCAGGAGGTTTTATATGGATCGCTATGGACTGGTCTGCCGGAGTTTCTATGAGAATCCGGATGTGACCCAGCGGGAGCTTGCTTCGATTTTGAATCTTTCCCTAGGGACTGTGAATAAATTGCTTGGTGACTGCCTGGAGGAGGCATTTCTCATGACGGATGAGGATACGGGGAAATATCTGCTGACCGAACAGGGGCTTAAGTATCTGGAACAATTTAAAGTGGATGGCGCCGTCATTACCGCCGCCGGGTTTGGTTCCCGGTTTGTGCCGCTGACGTTTGAGACACCGAAGGGGCTTCTGGAAGTGTTTGGCGAGCGGATGATTGAGCGCCAGATCAAGCAGCTCCATGAAGCTGGGATCACGGATATCACAATTATCGTCGGTTATTTAAAGGAAAAGTTTGAATATCTGATCGACAAATATCAGGTCAAACTCCTCTATAACCCGGAATATGCCACCAAAAATAATCTGGCAACGATCTATCACGCCCGCGAGCTGTTCCGCGGCCGCAATATGTACCTGCTTGTCTCGGACAACTGGATTCGGAACAATATGTACCATAAATATGAGTGCGGCGCATGGTATTCTTCTGTTTACATGGATGGTGAAACGTCGGAATGGTGTCTTTCTTCTAATAAAAAGGGACGTATCACATCGGTGCAGGTCGGCGGACAGGATTCGTGGGTCATGTATGGACCTGCGTTCCTCTCGCGCGATTTTTCCAACCAGCTGATTCCGCTCATTGAGGAAGCCTATCATCAGCCTGGCACGGAACAATGGTACTGGGAACAGGTTGTCGTCGATCATATCAAAGAACTGGATTTTTCCATGAACTGCCAGCCGGCGGATCAGGTCTATGAGTTTGAAAATCTGGAAGAACTGCGCCTGTTTGATCCGAAATATCAGAATCATTCGGACAATGCCGCCATGCAGCTGGTCGCACGCGTTTTCAATGTAAAAGAGGAAGCGATACACAACATCCGCTGTCTCAAATCCGGCATGACAAACCAGTCGTTCCTGTTTGAACTGGATGGAAAACATTATATCTGCCGCATTCCGGGTCCGGGAACAGAATTTCTGATTAACCGGAAAGAGGAGGAGGCTGTTTACAAGGCTGTCACACCGCTTGGCATTACCGAACATATTTTGTATTTTGACGGAAAAACCGGCTACAAGATCGCTCAGTATTATGAGGGCGCTCGGAATGCGGATGCAAAGAACCCGGATGAGATGGCAGCCTGTATGGAGATGCTGCGGAAGCTGCATCATTCCGGCGTGACGGTTCCGCACACATTCCGCATCCGGGAACGGATTGATTTTTATGAGAGGATCTGCCGCGGACATGAGGAAATGCTGTTCGAGGACTACCCGGCGGTCCGTGCCCGGATGAATGAACTGATGGATCGCCTGGATACGCTGGAACGTCCATGCTGCCTCTCCCACATTGACTCGGTTGCAGACAATTTCCTGTTTCTGCCAGACGGCTCCCTGCGTCTGATCGACTGGGAGTATGCGGGCATGTGCGATCCGCTCATTGATATTGCGATGTGCAGTATTTATTCATATTATTCACAAGAAGAGCTTGACCATCTTCTGGAAGAATACCTCCAGCACGCCCCATCGGACGAGGAACGTTTCGTCACTTACGCCTACGCGGCGCTGGGCGGTTTCCTGTGGGCGCTCTGGGCGGTCTTTAAGAGTATGGAGGGACGCGAATTTGGCGATTACACCATCGTAATGTACCGGTATGCGAAAAATTATTATCGAAAAATTGTTTCCGAGGGGTTGCTAAAATTGTAATATTTCCGTTAGGTATTTTACATCTTTCTATGTTATACTTATAAAGTAATTTGATATGATACCAGGGTCAAAAGGTCAGAAGTTCGACGCAAGCTTGCTTGCAGGAGAATTTTTGACCTTGGGACCCGCCAAAAACATGAGTAAGTAGCCATTTTTCAAAGAAAAATGAGCGAATTACGAATGTTTTTGAAGATTGCGGGAGCATATAGTGCGGAGCAATCTGGTATCAGAGGGGTCAAAATGCCTTTTGACCCCAACATCTTTGATATTAATTTCTACTGTAATCATAGATAACGATAAATCACATTGCAAGGGGGATACGCGATGCGGAAAAGATATGCAAAACTGCTTGGGCTTGCCTGCCTGATCGGTGCCATGGGGCTGCTTCCTTCTTCCCAGAGCCGTGCGGCTGGATGGCTGAAGGACGGAAACTACTGGTACTACATGACCGACGACGGTCAGAAGCATACCGGATGGGTACATATCGGAGAGAAATATTATTATATGGATGAATCGACCGGCAAGATGGTGACTGGATGGCGTCAGGATTCATCCACTTCCGCCTGGTATTATTTCAACCAGAGCGGCGAGATGATGACTAAATGGCAGAAAATCAACAACTACTGGTACTATTTCAACCAATACGGTGTGATGCAGAAGGGCTGGCTCCAGCTTGATACGGTCTGGTATTATCTGGGCGATGATGGACGGATGTTTACCAACTGGCAGAAGATGGATAACGGCACCTGGTATTATTTCGGCACGGACGGGGCGATGCGGACTGGATGGCAGAAGGTAAACAGCACCTGGTATTATCTCGACGAAAATGGAAAAATGCTGACCGGTTGGCAGCTCATCAAAAATGAATACTACTATCTCCATGATGGCAAGATGCTGACTGGATGGCTTAATGACAGCAACGGAAACACCTACTACATGGATAAGACAGACGGCAATATGAGCCGCGGATGGAAGCAGATCGACGGCACCTGGTACTATTTCAATGAGTACGGACACCGCCAGAAAGGCTGGATTAAGGTATCCGGCACCTACTATTATCTGGATGAGAACGGTAAGATGGCTTCGAACACAACCCTGACGATTGATTCGGTGAAATACACCTTTGCCAAGAGCGGTGCGTGCCAGAATCCACCGTCCAGCCTCTCCGGCATGAGCGACAGCTATTTTGACCCAAGTGCTTCACAGGGAACAGGGACTTCGTCTGGCAGTTCTTCTCCAAGCAGCACTTCGGGGCCAAGCGGAACGGCTTCGAACAATTCCAATTCAGGGACCTCCAGTTCAGGTAACACCAACAACTCGAATAGTTCCGATCATTCGACCAGTTTTACTGCACCGGGAAGTTCCAACAGCTCCAGCTCGTCAAATGGTTCTTCGTCGGGCACAACCGTTCCGATTCCTGGAAGCGGCTACAGCAGTTCCACTTCCACGCCGGGCGGGACTTCCAGTTCGTCAGGCTCTTCGAATAACCAGACAAGCAGCAGTTCCACCAGCAATACCGGCAATGTACCAAGCCGCATCTACAGCAACGGCACGACTTACACCGCACCGACGACATCAAGCTCCAGCTCGTCAGGCTCTTCGTCAAATTCGTCCGATAAACGGATTAACGGATTTACCTCCAATCAGGGCGATACGATTCAGGAGGGACAGACGCAGGGTCCTGGACGGAAATAAACCGTATTTGCAAAATATATAAGTGTTGTTAAAAAAAGATTTTGACCAACGATTCATAGCCTATATCGATGGTCAAAATCTTTTTAATTAAAATCATACCTTCTAAAAGCTGCCTACACCTCAAACACCAAATCCCCATAACTCGGGAACGGCCATAACTCTTTATCTACCAGCATTTCCAGCTCGTCTGCCGGTTTACGGAGAGCTGCCATCGCCGGGCATACCTCATGCAGATAGGCGAATGCTTTTTCTTTGTTATCCTTAATCGCAGATGCCTTTGCCAGGATATCTTTGAGTGCCGCCAATGCCACCTTCATCTCTGAAAGTTTATCAGAGGTCTCTAAAAGCAGTTCTTTCTGGACACTGACATCGGCCTCCTCACAGGCAGTCCGGACGGCTGTCAGGGAGGAAGCAAGCTGAGTCGTATATTTGACAACCGCCGGGATGATCTGCTTGCCTGCCATGTCGATCATCGTCTTCGCCTCGATGTTAACAGTCTTGGAATATGCCTCATACTCGATCTCGGCACGGGATTCCAGCTCGGTCCGGGTGTACACGCCAAATTCTTCAAAGAGCTTGATCGCTTTCTCGGTCCGGATTGCCTCGACAGAATCGATACCCGCTTTCAGGTTCGGGAGTCCACGGCGCTCTGCCTCTTTAACCCATTCCTCAGAATAACCATTTCCGCTGAAAATGATACGGCGGTGCTCTGCAAACAAACGCTTGATGATATCATGGACTGCGCTGTCAAAATCATCGCTGTTTTCCAATTCGTCCGCAGCCTCTTTAAACGCTTCTGCCACGATCGTGTTGAGCACGACGTTCGGGGATGAAACAGAATCCGAAGAACCAACCATACGGAACTCGAATTTGTTACCGGTAAACGCAAACGGTGAAGTACGGTTGCGGTCGGTTGCATCCTTGACGAAATCCGGAAGTGTCGCTACTCCCGTCTGAAGTACCTCGCCTTTCTTAGAATGTGCGGCTTCGCCCGTGCTGCACAGCTGATCGATAACATCCTCCAGCTGCTCGCCCAGGAAAATAGAGATGATCGCTGGCGGCGCCTCTGCCGCACCCAGACGATGATCGTTGCCTGGAATCGCGGTGGACTCGCGCAGCAGATCCGCGTGTCTGTCAACTGCTTTCATGATGCACGCCAGAACCAGAAGAAACTGTACATTTTCGTGCGGCGTCTCGCCCGGATTCATCATGTTGATGCCGTCGTCGCTCGTCAGGGACCAGTTGTTGTGCTTACCGGAACCATTGATTCCGTCAAATGGTTTCTCATGCAGCAGACAGGCCAGACCGTGATGTCCTGCGACACGCTTCATCGCCTCCATGACCATCTGGTTGTGATCGACTGCCAGATTGACCTGACAATAGGTTGGCGCTAATTCATGCTGTGCTGGTGCAACTTCGTTGTGCTGTGTCTTTGCACTGACCCCCAGACGCCACAATGTCTCATTTAACTCTTTCATGAACGCACCGACTCTCGGACGGATGCTTCCAAAATAGTGATCATCCATCTCCTGTCCTTTCGGCGGCATCGCGCCAAACAGGGTACGACCGGTGTAGATCAGGTCTTTTCTCTGTAAATATTTGTTCTTATCAACCAGAAAATACTCCTGCTCCGGTCCCACATACGGAATCACACGGTGGGAAGTCGTATTTCCAAACAGGCGGAGAATCCGGAGTGCCTGCTCGTTGATTGCCTGCATGGAACGCAGCAGCGGTGTCTTCTTATCCAGTGCTTCGCCGCGGTACGAACAGAATGCAGTCGGTATGTAGAGTGTCACGCCCAGCGTATCTTCCCGCAGAAATGCCGGGGAAGTACAATCCCAGGTTGTATAGCCGCGTGCCTCAAAGGTGGAACGAAGTCCGCCCGACGGAAACGAGGATGCATCCGGCTCGCCCTTAATCAGCTCTTTACCGGAAAACTCCATGATAACGCGTCCGTTGGAATCCGGTACGGAGATAAACGCATCATGTTTTTCTGCCGTAATGCCGGTCAGCGGCTGGAACCAATGGGAATAATGCGTCGCACCGCGCTCGATCGCCCAGTCTTTCATCGCGTGTGCGACAACATCTGCGATGGACGGATCCAGCTCAGCTCCGTCTTCAATGGTTTTCTTCAGTTTTTTGTAAACACTTTTCGGAAGGCGTTCCTGCATCGCCTTGTCATTAAACACATTTTTTCCGAAAATTTCCGGTACATTGATAATCTCGCTCATTCAATCCCTCACATTAATATGAAAACAGACCGGACCGCCGGTATGTATATCCGCGTTGCGAAATGTACATCCCTGCAGTCCGGTCATGAACCTTACTTATTCATCAGGCTTTTCCGATAGAACCGAACAGTTCCATCTTTGTCTTAACCGTCTCTTTGATCGCCTCAAAACCAGGTGCAAGAAGTTTACGCGGGTCAAATCCTTTGCCCTGCTGATCCTTACCAGCCTCGATATACTGGCGGGTTGCCTCTGCAAATGCCAGCTGGCACTCAGTATTTACATTAATCTTCGCTACACCTAAAGAAATGGCTTTCTTGATCATATCTTCCGGAATACCGGTACCACCGTGAAGAACCAGCGGCATATCGCCTACTTTTTCTTTTACGGCTGGCTGCCAGCGTCTCAAAGCTTAAGCCTGGCCAGTTTGCCGGATATTTGCCGTGGATATTGCCGATACCTGCTGCCAGCATATCAACTCCGAGGTCTGCAATCGCCTTGCACTCGTTCGGATCTGCACATTCGCCCATACCGATCACGCCGTCTTCCTCGCCGCCGATGGAACCAACCTCAGCCTCCAGGGAAATACCTTTCTCCGCGCAGACTTTGACTAATTCTTTGGTTTTCTCTACGTTCTCGGCGATCGGATAATGGGAGCCGTCAAACATGATGGAAGAAAATCCAGCATCGATACATTTGTAGCAGCCCTCGTAGGTGCCGTGATCCAGATGCAGCGCAACCGGAACCGTGATGTTCAGCTCTTCGATCATCGCTTTTACCATCGCAGATACTGTCTTAAAGCCAGTCATATACTTGCCTGCGCCCTCTGAAACACCTAAGATAACCGGTGAGTTCTGCTCCTGTGCCGTCAGTAAAATCGCTTTGGTCCATTCAAGATTGTTGATGTTGAACTGACCAACCGCATATTTGCCATCTCTTGCCTTCTGAAGCATTTCCTTCGCACTAACTAACATATACAAACCTCCTCGTTGTCTCTTTTTGATCTAACCAGAGTCTATTATATACCATAATTCAGTATTTGCCTAGCCTGTCAAAAAAATAACAGGCAATTATTTTAATATTTTGTAACTTTTACTGTAAAATCTCCGAAACGGTCTTCTCCATCTCCTCCGGCTTGCACTGGCGGTTGTGACGGATCTCTGCCTTGCGGATCTCCTCGATCGCCTGCGGGATCTTCACGCCGGATGCTTTCTCCATCTCGTCGATAAGCTCGAACTCGCCCTTGCCTTCTTCGCTGCCGAAGATTGCCTCCATGACGCTGCGGGAGAATTTATATGGGCTTGCCGTCGATGCGATAACTGTCTTCTTGGTATCGCCTGTCTCCTTCACATAGTTATGGTATACGCAGGATGCAACGCCGGTATGCGTATCGATCATATAACCGGTCTCATCGTAGAGACGCTTGATCTCGGCTGCATTTGCCGCCTGATC
>ENA-ORRZ01001929-ORRZ01001929.1-human-gut-metagenome-genome-assembly--contig:-NODE-1929-length-11513-cov-2.765404_pt1 | contig 11513 bp, 13 predicted proteins | sample MGYA00242185_ERZ509152 | MGnify/ENA primary metagenome ERZ509152 (study PRJEB26280, sample SAMEA2338668) | human gut metagenome | biome: human gut; feature: human-associated habitat; material: faeces... | reverse complement strand
AATTTCGTCCTCTAATCTAACTTTGGATTGGAGGCTTTTTTATGTTTAAATGTACTCATTCGCTGGATGCAAAAGCATCTACATGCGGTACAGCATGCCTATGGTTACATCCCCGGGTGGTTGACATACATTTCCAGATAAGATTTACGAAGCTGATTTGTTACCGTTCGTTCTTTAAAAGCCACATTTTCAATCTGAAAAAGAGGCATAATCCCCATCAGTGAATTCGTCAGAAAGCACTCATCAAATGTCACAAGATCTTCCGGATAAAGGATGGTCTCTTTGACATCATAAGTTTCCAGTATGTATGCCCGAAGGATTCCCGGTAGCAGGCCGCAGGAGAGTGTAGGCGTATAGAGTTTCTTTTCTTTTACAAAGAAAATGTTGCTCACTGTGCCTTCACAGATCTGACCCTTCGTGTTCAGAAAGATTTTCTCATTGATGCCAGCATTTATGGCAGCTCTTTTTTCTAAAATATTATCGCCATAATTTAACGTTTTATGAAACGTGAAGGGGGATGTTTCGTTTCGTCTTATGCTACTTATTGCGGAAGTAAAACCATTTTCATAATGAGCACTTGTATAAGGTGATTTTCGGTCAGAAAAAATGACATTTTCTTTCGTTAATATTATCTTCAGTGCACCATGTTCAATATAAGTACTGTTCAAATAATCTTCAATGGAATTTACGGTAACCTGGCGGTTTTCTAAATTTCCAAGATCAAATACATCGGCTGCGTGCTGAAGCCTTTGTAAATGTCTTTCAAGAAAAACAGGTTTGTTTTTCTCCACTGCGATCGTCTCAAAGGCACCCAGTCCGAATTGTACTCCGTCATCTATATGCAGATTCATGTTAGTTTCCTTTCGTATTATCATTTCCATATTACTGCAGGGCATCAAGGATAGCTTTTGCCTTCTGCAATGTTTCTTCGTATTCAAATTCTGTCTCCGATTCCGCTGTAATGCCGCCGCCGACACCTAAGTGATAGTGACCGTCCACGTGCAAGACAGTCCGGATGACAATGTTAAAATCACAGTTTCCATCCAGAGAAAGATAACCAATCGAGCCGGTGTAAAGATTTCGCTTTCCATGTTCCAGTTCGTCAATCACTTCCATGGCGCGGTACTTTGGTGCACCAGTAATAGAACCACCTGGAAATGTCGCCATAAGAAGATCGGCAAAGTTTTTCTCGTCCGCCAGATCACCTTCAATCCCGGATACGAGATGAAAGACTGTTGCGTATTCTTCGATGGTAAATAAATCAGTTACTTTCACGCTGCCACTTCTGCAGATTTTATTCAGATCATTTCGTTCCAGATCGACAATCATAAGAAGTTCACTTTTATCTTTTTCAGAGTTTTCCAGTTCCTTTCGCAAACGCAGATCCTCTTTTTCGGTTTCTCCTCTTTTGCGGGTCCCTTTGATCGGTCTTGTCTCTACATGACCGTCAGTGAGTTTTAGAAAACGCTCCGGTGAAGCACATACAATCTGATAATGATCAAAATCCAAATAGCCGCCAAAGGGAGAAGGGTTATTTTTACGGAGATTGTAAAATACATCCTGTGGTGCTTTTTTGCTTTCAATCGTCAGTTGCTGTGTCATGTTGGCGATATAAATGTCTCCTTCGTAAATGTAGTGGATCATATCGCTGATTGATTTTTTGTAATCCTCTTTTTCAAAGTTTGCATGAACCTGGATCGGATATTTTTCTTTGACAGGCTTTACAGGTTCACTGTCACTTGTTTTTAAAATGGCATCTTCCAATTTTTTTAAAAGTATATCAGCAGGTTCGGTAATTCCATTGGTAATGAGGTAACTCTCTTTTTTGTGACAATCTTCAATAATAAATGCATCGTAAAATATGAGTACTGCATCTGGAATAGAGATTGTGTCTTTGTGGGAAGATGGAATTCCCATGAGCCTACGGCCATATTCGTAAGAAAAATATCCAAGTGCACCTGACGCAAGTGGCAGGTGGGAAGAATTCGCAGTTTTCTGTTTATCCAGATAAGATCTCAGATAATTTTCGAAAGAAATCGAGGTTTCTTCTGTATCATTAATATAAAAACGATCTTCACGTTTTTCAAGCTTCAGATAAGGTTTGCGGCCGATGATGGAATAGTGACCAAGCTCATTTACAAGAGAAGAATCGAGAAAAATTGCATTTTCTTCGGAAGGCAGTACTTGAAAAATCTTAGCTGCCGGAATGTACATATCTAGTTTTTTAATTATTGTATTCGTGTTCTGCATGAAAAAAATCCTCCATTATCCTCGCTGCTCTGCGATTTTGCAAAAGTTATTTAAAAGTGCATGTCCATATTCGGTACATACTGCCTCCGGGTGAAACTGTACGCCGTATAGTGGAAGCGTTTTATGAGAGATCCCCATGACAACACCGTCCGCGGTTGTGGCATCGATGCTGTAGTTATTGGAAATAGTGTCTTTATTTACGACGAGGGAATGATATCTTGTTACATTGAATTTCGTCGGAAGACCGGCGAAGAGACGAAGCCCATTGTTGGAAATCTCAGAGATTTTCCCATGGATCGGAAATATCCCTTTTTCCACCGTTGCACCAGAGCAGAGTCCTAGCACCTGGTGACCTAAGCAGACGCCAAGTATCGGTATTTTCTCTTGGAATTTTTCTACAATATCGATGCAAAGCGTCGCGTCCTGCGGGCGTTTTGGCCCTGGCGAGAGAATAATCCCGGAAGGCTGCATATCTTCAATCTCTTCCAGCGTGATCTTGTCACAGCGGATGACGGCAATTTCCTTTCCAAGCTCTTCAAAATAAGCTTTCAGATTATATACAAATGAGTCATAATTATCAATCATTAAATACATGTCTCTTTCCTTCCTTTTCTTTAATATGTGCACAAAAAAGGGACAACGACAGGAGCACAAAAAATGTGCCCTACAGTCGTTATCCCTTTCAAATGGTCCGTAATCTGTGAAACTAAACTTTATACTATCATAGATGCCTTTTCTCCGTCAAGAGTAAAGGAAAAGAAGCCATTGAAAATTGTGAGTTGAGAGCCTATAATCATAGTTAGGAAACTAGAGTGGGAATCCTCGGTCATATGATGAAGGGAAACTTGCAAATGTTTCTCACAAAAACAGCGGAGAAACAGCTTCCGTAGATCAGGCATATGCTTATGGAAGTAATGGGAAGATGAGCAAGATCATTGATGCAAAGAAGAACGGGTACCAGATCACTTATACAGGAGAAAAAGCAGAAAGATTTATCCGTCCGAATGGAGAATACCAGCAGCTTTCTTATGGAGATGGAACAACGACGGTATCTTCCCACAAGGCAGACGGAATCAAAACAGCACAGGATTCCATGAGTTTTGACAAGAATACAGGAAAGATCCTGAAAAAGAAGGATGCCAATGGAATTGAAAGCAGTTACAGTTATGATGATGGAGGAAAAGGCGGAGAACAAAATGGCTGGGTAAATGAATATCTTGTAAGAAAGATCAAAACGGAAGTGGATTATCAGGAGCTGGATGCTGCCGGACTGGTGAAATTTTTGAAAACAGACAAGGAAAAAGAAGAAACCAAAACAGTCACATCCTATGATGATCACGGACAGCCAACAACAGTCACGACAACAAAGGAAGGAGCCCCTGATTCTGTAGAACAAACGACATGTCAGGATACTGTACAGGGAACGACACGGACAACAACAACGACACAGGGAGAAGAGAAAGAGACATCTGTGACAAAAACAGATGCCATGGGACGTGAAACAGAAAATACCAGTAAGGACAGGAAAGGAAATATCTTAAGCAGTACGGAAACATCGTATGATTTCATGGGAAGAGCGATACAGACGAAAGTAACATCCGATGGCGTGACACAGACAGAATCCAAAACATATGATGATAACGGAACTGTGGCAACAGAAACCAGTGCATCAGGAATAAAGACAGCGTATCGTTATGATTCACTAAACCGCGTGATCAAAGCAACAGAATCAGCAGATGGGACAGATACCGTCACGGAAACTGCCTATGGATATGAAGATGCACAGATCCATACGTTGAATGGAACGAAAGACTATCAGAATCTGAGCGTTCAGACAACAAAGACCAATGGACGTGTCAGTGAAAAGTCATGGACAGATGCAGCGGGACAGACCGTCAGAAGTTTCAGCCATGGATTATATACGGATCATGTGTTCACCAGTGACGGAAAAGAGATCGCAACGATCAGTCTTGGAACAAAGACTTCCGGAGATGGAAAGATTGCCTTGCAGTTATATGACAAAGAAGGAAAACAGACAGCTGCGATCCAGAATCCAGAGATTACAAAAGGGACTTCTGATGCCACAGTAAAGGTTGGAAACAGTTCCATCTTACAGAAAACAGAGTATGACACAAAGGGAAATGAGACAACAAAAACCGATGGCAATGGAGATCAGATATCTTATGCTTATGATGACCAGAATCGTGTAACCGAGATCACACAGGGAGGACAGAAGACAAAAGTTTCCTATCAGGTGAATTCAGACGGATCAACGACAACAAGCGTTACAGATGCGAATGGACATGTCAAGCAGGAAACAGCCAGTGCATCCGGATCAGTGACAACAACATCGGATCTTGGAGACGGCAGTGAATCCATTACAACAAAGTATACCTATGATGACCGTGGAAATAAGATTTCAGAAGTCTATGCCAACGGGGCGAAAAAGACCTATGAATATAACAGCCGGAATCTTGTTGTAAAAACACAATCTTATGACAAAGAAGGAACAAAAACACTGATCAGTCGGTATCGTTATGATGATTATGGGCAGTTGCTGGAGATGACAGATTACAGGGTATCATCTGAAACAGAGACTGCGTATCGTTATACAGAATATACTTATGATCAAAGAGGAAGGATCACAGCATTTGCAGAGATCAGTCAGAATGCTCAGCCAACGGCAGATGATATCAAAGCACATCAGATCCGGTATACTTATAATGAGGATGGAAATCTCAGTAAGGTATCCTATCCGACAACCAAAGACGGAATCCAGTCATTATCTTATATTTATGATGAAAACGGATGGCTGCAGGAGATCAAAGGAGAACTGCATTCCAAGGGACAGACAACAGAGAAAGTCCTCAGAAGTTATACTTATGATGCGTATGGAAAAGTCAAAGAGATCAAGAATTACAGGAATAGATATGCAAAAAAGAATGGAAGAAGTGGCAAAGTTTGAGTAACTTGGATTAATCAGCTAATTATATCAGGTGTGTGGAGGTTAATGATTGTGAAAAATATTTTGAAATTGCTGATAGTAATAATATTTTTATTGATTGGTTATTATTTGTATTTTAATATGCCATGGATATTACAATATAAAGAACGAGAATCTAGTATGGTAACCGAGTATTATCGAAAAGGAAGTTTACAATATGATATAATAACAGGTAATTATGTTTTTGCTAGAATAAAAGTGTTATTTGGAGAAAATGTGAATGAGATAGATAAAAAAAATAATACAACACCATTAGAAACAGCATTAATGTCAATGTCGTATCCTGATCGGTTTATAAAAATGTTAGTAAAAAATGGAGCAAATTTAAATAAAGAGGGACATGAACTTCTATCAGAATATATTTATTATTTCGGGCAACAAGATTGTAATAAGATGATAAAATATTTATTAAATAAAGGTGCAGATCCAGATAAAAATGCATTAGTAGTAGCAGTAACAAAAAATAATTATGACTTAGTGCAAATACTCTTAAAAAACGGAGCGGATGTAAATCAAAAAAATGAGAAAGGTATAACAGCAATAATGGCAGCTTGTTACTCAGAAAATTATGAGGAAGAACCGGGAATAAATACAAGAAAACAATATAGAATCATAAGATTATTGATTGAAAAAGGGGCAGATATTAGTTTAAAAGATAATAAAGGAAATACAGTAGAAAAATATATACAACAATATAGAAAAAATATAGAAAATGGTAATCATGAGTATACGGAATCATTATACAAACTAATTAAATCTTATAAAATAAATTAAGTAGACCAATGTACCCGAAGGAATCGTAAGGTCCTTGGGACCTTACGAAGTTAAAATTTGTTAATTAGGATAATATTATGAAGATGCAAAAAATAGAAGTACATATAAAAAATACAGAAAAATGGATAAAATTAATACAAGAAGATTTAGAATTAATTAATGATAAAGAAGACTATTTACATGGACATTATATAACACCAGATATAGATGAATCAGAAATTACAGTGTTTAAAGGATTTGTTGAAGAAGATATAGTGAAAATAATATATATATGAAAAAAATCCATTTAATATAAATGAAGTTGTTATGTTTGATGGAAAACTTGAAAATAGTGAGTTAAAAGGTTGTACGAAGCTTGAAAAAATAGAATATATAAAGGAAATTCCAGCACCAGGCATATTGATTTTTGGAACGTTATATGTGTTGTTTTTATGCATGGGATGGATCAAAGTGACAGATTTTGTTCTGTTTATGATAAGTTTTGTAATAATAATAATGATAGATAGAAGATCAACATTAAGGAGAGGAACAAAGAAGATAAAAAAATATATACAAAAATTTAATCGAGAATAAAAAAGGAACTTAAGCTCCCTGGACATTACGAAGTCATTTGCAAGATCAGTCAGAATGCTCAGCCAACGACAGATGATATCAAATCTCATTAGATCCAGTATACTTATAATGAGGATGGAAATCTCAGTAAGGTATCCTATCCGACCACCCAAGATGGAATTCAGGCATTGTCTTATATTTATGATGAGAACGGATGGCTGCAGGAGATCAAAGGAGAACTGCATTCCAAGGGGCAGACAACAGAGAAAGTCCTCAGAAGTTATACCTATGATACGTTTGGAAGATTGGTCAAAACAGTGACAACCGATTATAAGAAAAATGACCAGACAAAAACAATCACATATACCTATGATAATGTTGGAAACCGGCTCAAAGAAGATGATGGAACAACGACAACATCGTATACTTATAACGGACTGGATCAGTTAAAGACATCCACGAAAAAAAAGGAACTGCGGTAGAAGAAGTCCGTCAGTATGATTACGATGCGAATGGAAATCAGACAGATGTAAAGAACACAAAGACTGGAGAAGATCAGACTTATGTGTATGATGCGGAAAACAGATTAAGTCAGGTGTCCGTGACGAAAGACGGAAAGACAGCGGTGATCCAGCAGAACATCTACAATGGAGAAGGACAGCGGATCCAGAAGGTCGATGGAGATGAGACGACTAACTATTATTATCAGAATGGAGTTGTGGCTTACACGACAGATGCGAATGGAGAGCAAAACTCACAGAATCTGATTGGAACCGATGGAAATGTCCTCGCAACAGAAAGATTTCAACAGAATGCAACACAATATTATCTTTACAACAAAGATATCCAGGAAAGTACAAGCAGTCTTGTAAAAGAAGATGGAAGTGCTGATGCAACATACCAGTATACGGATTTTGGAGAGACAACGATCCAGGGTAATGATCAGGCGAAAAATGAAGTATGTTATACTGGCGGAATTTATGATTAGAGTATGGGGTTGTACTATCTGAATGCACGGTATTATAATCCGGAAGATGGTAGGTTTATGACAGAGGATAGTTATCGCGGCGAGATAATGAACCCTGAGACTGGACATTTGTATGTGTATTGTGCGAATAATCCGGTGAATTATGTGGATCCTAGTGGGCATTTTGCGGCAGCAATGTATACAGTTATAAAATTAGTACTTGTTGGAGGTGCGGTAGCTTATGTGTCATATTCATCATGGAAAAATCATAGTTCAAAAACAAAATATGCAGGAAGAAAAATTATTTCTAAAACAAAAGTATCTGTATGGTTTACAGCAGGAGTAGTGGATAGGATAATATATAGTAAAAGTAAGAAAAAAAGTAATACTAAAAAGAAGAAAGAATCAAAAAAAGTAAAAAAGAAAGAGCGACAGATATTCCAAGTTGGGCACATGGATCTAGACCAAAAAAAGGGGAAAGTGGAAATGAGTATGCAATTAGGAAAATGAATGAACATTATGGAAAATGGACAAGAAAAGGAAAGCAAGGAAAGGAATATAGTGAATTGAGAAAGTGGGGAGATAGAGGACGATAATTGATACAGTAAAAATATAAATGGAGGTGCAAATATATTCATGATTTATGAGTTGAAATTCTCGTATTATGAGGATAATTCAGAAAACAATGATGAAATAATTATTGCGGTATATTCATCATATAAAAAGGCAGAAATAGGAAAGAAAAAATTTTCACAACAACCAAGATTTAAAGGAAAAGAGGAATTTTTGGAAATTAATGAATATAAAATCAATGAAGCAGAGTGGAATGAAGGTTTTTGGAGAGCAACAAAATCATATTTTATAATAAAACTTTTAAATAATTATATGATCGAAAAAGAAGAAGAATATAATCCAGAAAATCATGATATAGAAGTAAAATATGGAGAAAATATAAAAGTGTATAATGGAAAAATGGATTATTATTATGATCATGAAAAATTTTTGTGTTTAAAAAATACTGAGAATGGACAAATGTATTGTTTAGATAAACAACAAAGAAAGATTCTATATAAAATAAATAAATATGAAGATATGTTGAAATTTTTAAACCAAAAATATGAAATTGAAAACTTTGGATGGAAAAATATTTTTAGGGAGTGAGGTGGTTAAATATGTATATATATCAACTGACATATGAAGATGAGGGTAGTTTACTTATGATTGGTTATTTTGGAAGTTGGAAAAAAGCACGAAGTGTAATGAAAAAATATAGATCAACACTTCCAGGATTTAAAGAATATCCGAATTGTTTTATTATAAAAAAAATGAAAGTAAATAAGGATAATTATTATTTTTTATAGGTATCACAGAATCTTAAAATTTCTTAAGGTCTACGGTATCAATGTCTTCGTTTTTTGTCGTTACAGACTATTCATTTCATTTTGACTACTGCTGGAATTATAGTATACGCATTTTGGAGTTTCATGTATTCTAAAAAATCTTGTCTGAATAGTAAAAATCCTTAAGGTCCCAGAGACCTTAAGAAAGACTTAGGAGGAGTTATTTTAAAGGCGCTTAAATATATATTGTAATAGCTGGAATTACATATGTTGCTGCAACTGCAATTTCAACACTAAAGCGAAAACAACCTAAGATACATTATTATAAAGCAAAAAGGATAAATGCGAAAGTATATATATATGATGCTATAAAGACTAAATCTAAAGCAGCTATGAGATTGAAAGCAAATGGAAATGTTTTTGTGACATCTTCTGGATATGCTTATGATGCATGTAAAGCTGCAAGCCCAATTCATAAAGTATCTGCAATGCAAAAACACAAGAAGGAAAAAGATCAGGGAAAACAATATTATCATTATCATCCAATGTTAAAGTGGAGTAAAAATAAAAATGCGAGAAAACAAATGCATGTACATTGTTGGTTTTTAAAATAGGAGGATTTTAATAATTATGGTGTATGAAGATATTTGCAATTTTGGTATGGACCAATTAGTAATAACCCAATATAAAAAAATATTAAAAATACTTCAGGAAAATAGTAATATTTTAATATTAAAAATACCAATTGAGAAGGTAAAAAGTAAGGAGGAAAAAGAAAGGGAAGAATTACAAACTAAGAATTGTTTAATATTTAAAAAATTAGAAAAATTTTTCTTGGAAAGTAGATTATGTCGTAAAAATGGAACTATAATTAAAAGGGAAAAAGGAAAAAAGGGATATTATATGACGGATAATTGGTATTTATATAAATATAACAAGGATGTAAGAAAAGTTTTACAAGAATATCCTAATATTTATGCTTTTGCAGACTGGATAGATTTATGTTTTGTCTCAGAAAATAAAATTATTTTACAAACAATAGCACATGAAGGAATGTGTTTTGGATCAGCTGAATTGTTTAGAGATATATGATATCAACCAGCAGACATCGTAAGGTCTGAGGTACCTTAAATGCATTATATTATAAGTTACTTAAGTTCCCAGGGACATTAAGACAAAGTTTGAGTAACTTGAGATTTCATAACTTAAGTTCCCTGAGACCTTACGAAGTCACAGAAGTTACACTTATGATGCTTATGGAAAAGTCAAAGAGATTAAAGACCACAGAAATCTATTAAATAACAGTGATCAGGCAGTTTAAAAAGTCTATACCTATGACAGTTTTGACCGTGTAAAAGAGATGACTTACACAGAACTTGATTGGAACAGAAGGAAATGTCCTTGCAACTGAGAGATTCAAAGGGGATGATACGCAATATTATCTGTATAATGAAGATATTCAGGGAAGTACAACTAGCCTAGTGAAAGAAGATGGAAGTGCAGATGCAACCTATCAGTATACGGATTTTGGAGAGACAATTATTCATGGAGATGATCAGGCGAAAAATGAAGTGTGTTATACTGGTGGAATCTATGATCAGAGTACGGGATTGTATTATCTGAATGCACGGTATTATAATCCAGAAGATGGTAGATTTATGACAGAGGATACCTATCGTGGAGATACGACAAAATCGGAGACGGGACATTTATATGTGTATTGTGCGAATAATCCGGTGAATTATGTGGATCCTAGTGGGCATTTTTTAGTAAGTACAGCAGTTTTAGTAGGTGTCGGAGTAGGAGGAATTGTTGGTGCAATAGCTGGTTCATATAAAGGTAGATTAGTTGCTAAAAGATTAGGATATAAAGGGAAAAAAAGAAATTTATTTATAGCAACATATGGAATTAAAGGAGCTGCAGTAGGAGCCATTATAGGAGCATTTGCAGGTTATGGTATCGGTGTTTGCTATGGAGCATCATCAAGTAGTGGATTAGCGGTAAAAGGAGTCAATAGTGCAATAAGAAGAGTAGCTTCTGATCAAAATAAAGTAAGGCACATTATGCAGAGTAAACATGCGTGGACAAAAGTAACAAAAAAGAATCAGTGGAAGTATGTAAAACCAATTGTAAAAAAGGCAATGAAAAGTGGAAAAATGGAAGCTATAGGAAAAACTAAAGGAAAAGAAATTGTATATAAATTTGTATACAATTATAAAGGGAAAATTATCGAAGGTACATGTATAGCTAAGAAAGGAGTTGTAAAATTAAGTGATGCATGGGTTAAAACAATTGGTTTATGATAATCAACCATTTTTTTCTTCAAATCAAACTGGAAAAACGAATCGAGAGTTATATATTTTGTGGAAACAAAATAAGAGAGATGATATTTTCTTACTTTTATATACACAGCTTTGGATGGTATTAGAAGAAGTTTATATGGAGAATGTTATAGATTATTATAAGAAAGATTGTTATGAAAAAAAACTTTTTTTTGAATTAGTAGAATATCAAAAAAGGTTTTTTAAAAAAAATATCAAAATACAATTACTTACAGGTTATTTTTATGCGACCACGGAATATTTATTTTTCTTAAATAAGGAAAATGATATTTATAATATAGTTG
>ENA-ORRZ01001927-ORRZ01001927.1-human-gut-metagenome-genome-assembly--contig:-NODE-1927-length-11522-cov-3.453650_pt1 | contig 11522 bp, 7 predicted proteins | sample MGYA00242185_ERZ509152 | MGnify/ENA primary metagenome ERZ509152 (study PRJEB26280, sample SAMEA2338668) | human gut metagenome | biome: human gut; feature: human-associated habitat; material: faeces... | reverse complement strand
TAGATGGCGTTGTCACCGCGCTCAGGAGCAGAGCCATGGCAGGAAACACCTTTTACGTCAACACGGATTTCCATACGTCCTCTCTGTCCGCGGTAGATGCCGCCGTCGGTAGGCTCGGTGGAAACAACGAATGCGGGACGGTATTTGTCTTCGTTGATGATGTACTGCCAGCAAAGGCCGTCGCAGTCCTCTTCCTGAACAGTACCTGTTACAAGAACGGTGTACTTGTCAGAGAGAAGTCCCAGATCCTTCATGATCTTAGCGCCGTATACTGCGGATACGATACCGCCGCACTGATCAGAAACGCCGCGGCCGCCGATCTCAGTCTCGGTCTCATAGCCCTCGTATGGGTTAAAGGTCCAGTTGTCACGGTTGCCGATACCTACGGTATCAATGTGAGCGTCAAAGCCGATAAGGGTTTCGCCTGTACCCATAAAGCCCAGTACATTGCCCATGGGATCGATCTCTACCTTGTCAAAGCCAAGGTTTCTCATCTCTTCAGCGATGCGCTCGATGTGAGCCTTCTCATCACAGCTCTCGCCTGGGTTCTTTACGATCTCGCGTAAGAACTTGGTCATATCTTTCTGATAGTTCTGTGCAGCTTCTTTGATTTTTGCGTAATCCAGATTCATTTTATATCATCCTCCATAATTGATTTTAAAATTATTTGTCTAAGCCCTTCCATACGATGTTTTTGTAGCGGTCGGGATCGGTATCGCCCTCTGTGGAGAAGAGAAGAACCCTGGAGTTCTCATCCAGTCCGATATCCTTCTTTAACTGCTCGTATTCATCCAGTGTAGTCATAGCTGCCAGAGCGCCGAATGGAGCTGCGCCGGACTCACCGGAGGTGATGGAAGCGTCGCCCTTGATCGGAGCGGCCAGCATACGCATACCGTTTGCAGCTACCCAGTCAGGAGCAGCAATAAATACCTTTACATGGTTCTTTAAGATATCCCAGGAAATGGTATTTGGTTCGCCGCAGGCAAGACCTGCCATGATGGTCTGCATATCGCCGTCAACGATGCGGATGTCGCCGTCTCCGGCAGCAGCGCCCTTGTAGAGGCAGGCAGCAGCTTCTGCTTCCACTACTACGAAGGTTGGAGGGTTATCTGCATAAAGGTTTGCAAAGTAGCCTACGACAGCGCCTGCTAAGGAACCAACGCCGGCCTGTACGAAGATGTGGGTAGGACGCTCGCAGCCCTGAGCCTTTAACTGCTCGCCGGCCTCCATTGCCATGGTGCCGTAGCCCTGCATGATCCATGCGGGGATCTCTTCATAGCCGTCCCATGCGGTATCCTGTACGATCACGCCTCTTGGAGTCTCATCTGCTTCCTTGGCAGCCAGACGAACACAGTCATCATAGTTCATTTCCTGAATGTCTACCTGAGCGCCCTCTTTTGCGATGTTCTCAAGACGGGTCTGTGTGGTACCCTTTGGCATATGTACGACAGCCTTCTGGCCCAGACGGTTTGCAGCCCATGCAACGCCGCGTCCGTGATTTCCGTCGGTAGCTGTAAAGAAGGTAGCCTGACCAAATTCCTCTCTTAATTTTTCAGAGGTAAGAACGGAGTAGGGAAGTTCGGAAACATCCTTTCCTGTTTCCTTTGCAATGTAGCGCGCCATTGCGAAGGAGCCGCCAAGTACCTTAAATGCATTAAGGCCGAAACGGTAAGACTCATCTTTTACATAAACTTCCTTTACTCCCAGATAGGAAGCCATGTTTGGAAGTTTTGTAAGAGGAGTCTGGCTGTACTGCGGGAAGCTTTCGTGGAATGCTCTTGCTTTTTTAATCTCCTCTAATCCCATGATGGGAAGATTTTTGTCTTCTGTCTTCGGCATGTGGTTGACCGCCCACAGAATTTTCTGATCCATGATACTTTGTCCTCCTTATTTGTGTGGTTTAAGATGATTTGCGGCTGTTTACATCGATGTAGCTGTACAGGGTAAACTTGGAGATCCCAAAATACTTTGAAACCTTGTCGCCTGATTTTGTAATAAGAAAAGCGCCTGCATCGTTGAGAAATTGAATCGCTGTTACCTTTTCTTCCTTATTCATCAGAGCGGCGGGTTTGCCCACCAGTGCTACGGACTGTTCAATCAGTGTATCCAGCAGATCATTTACATTATGTACGATCTGTTCCGGCTGCTGCTTTGGACTGCTTCCCTGCTCGGTATCAATAAGAGAGCGGATGGAGCGGTCAACGGTCATAAGGCCGGTGATATCATAATTGATGGCGAAAATGTAGTCTATAGCGGTATCCTCTTCATTTCTTATGAAGAATGTGCTGGATTTTAAAATCTTTCCATTTGATGTGCGCGTCAGATAGCCTACATGATCCTTTAACAAAGCAGGGTCCTTGTGGAGCGTCTCCAGGACGATCTTTGAAGGGCCGTCGCCTTCCCTGCGGTTTGTCACATGGCCGTTGTTGATATGTACGACCGAATGTTCCAGATCGTGCCGTTTTAAGTCGTGGATCACGATCTCGCAGTCAGATCCGAACTGCTTTGCAAGGCCGTCGGCGATCTGCTTCAGCAGATTCAGAGTATATGCCATAGCCTTACCTCCCGTCATATTCCAGATGATGTGTATATGGTTACTTTGTACAATAATACTTTGCAAAATGCAACCGCATTGTTTATGATTCCATCATAGCACAAAAAAATGTAATTGCAAGAGGTTTTTACAAAAAAATTTTGTATAACTAAAAAAAATTGTATTTTACCCTTGCAAATGGACTTTTATAGTGTTACTATAAGGGTAACAAAACAAAAAAGGAGAGAGTACCATATGCTGATGATCGGAAATGGACGTCTTGTTACAAGAGACGCCGAACAGCCATTTTTTGAGAACGGGGCAGTAGTGATCGACGGAACCACAGTTAAGAAGGTGGGCGATCTGGAAACCCTGAAAAAAGAGTTCCCTGACGCCGAGTTTGTTGACGCAAAGGGGGGCGTCATCATGCCGGCTTTCATTAATACCCATGAGCATATCTACAGCGCCATGGCAAGAGGCCTTAGCATTAACGGATATGATCCAAAAGGATTTTTAGATATCCTGGACGGAATGTGGTGGACCATCGACCGCCATCTGACCAATGAGCAGACACGCCAGAGTGCCAGAGTTACCTATATGGACTGCATCAAAAATGGCGTGACTACCGTATTTGACCATCACGCAAGCTTTGGCGAGATCAAGGACAGCCTGTTTGCCATCGAGGACGCTGCGAAGGAGTTTGGTCTGCGTACCTGCCTGTGCTATGAGATTTCAGACCGTGACGGCATGGACAAGGCAAGAGAGTCTGTGATGGAAAATGCCAGATGGATCCGCCATGCCCTTGCAGATGATACAGATATGATAGCCGGTATGATGGGTATGCATGCGCAGTTTACCATCTCGGACGAGACCATGGATCTGGCTGCGGCCAACAAGCCTGAGGAGGTTGGCTACCATATCCATGTGGCAGAGGGGATTGAGGATCTGCATGACTGCTTAAAGAAATACGGAAAGCGTATTGTAGACCGCCTGATGGATAAAAATATCCTGGGAAGCAAAACGCTGCTGGGCCACTGCATTTATGTAAATCCCCACGAGATGGATTTAATTAAGGAAACGGATACTATGGTAGTCCATAATCCTGAGTCCAACATGGGCAATGCCTGCGGTTGTCCTCCAACTATGGAGATCGTTCACAGAGGCATTCTTACAGGTCTTGGAACAGACGGCTATACTCAGGATATATTAGAGTCTTACAAGGTGGCAAATGTTCTTCACAAGCATCATCTCTGTGACGCTAACGCGGCCTGGGGCGAGGTTCCGCAGATGCTCTTCGAGGGCAATGCAAAGATTGCCAACCGCTATTTTAAAAAGCAGCTGGGCGTATTAAAGGAGGGCGCAGCCGCAGATGTGATCGTAACAGATTACATACCAAGAACCCCAATGAACGCATCCAATGTAAACAGCCATATCTTATTCGGCATGACCGGACGCAGCGTTGTGACTACGGTCTGCAACGGAAAGATCCTGATGAAGGACAGGGAGCTGCTTGGCATTGATGAAGAGAAGGTTCTCTATGAAGTAAGGAACGCAGCCGCAGATCTGGCAAAATCCATCAACGGCTGATTATAATCCATCAAAGAAAATAAAACAAGTGCCGATTACAGGGCGGCGGGAAAGCAGCACCCCGGTCTTTTATGGCCGGGCGGCTGAGCCGGACAAGAGAAGGAAAATGGATGTTTCCGGTGCTGGGACCTGGTCGTGTGAAGGAGGAAAAATATGAGCGACATTATGACACCCATTCCTTTTGGAAAACTGATGAACTGGATCCTTGAAGAGCATAAGAAGGGCTCCATTTTCGGAATTAAAAAGCCCTTTGCCGCTGATCCAAAGAAGATGAGCACCATTTTCGGAAGAGGTCTTGAAACTCCCTTCGGACCTGCAGCAGGTCCCCATACGCAGCTTACACAGAATATTGTGGCATCCTATGTGGCCGGCAGCCGCTTCTTTGAGTTAAAGACCGTGCAGAAATTAGACGGCGAGGATCTTCCCGTATCCAAACCCTGTATCAAGGCAGATGATGAGTGCTATAACTGTGAGTGGTCTACAGAGCTCTATGTGCCTCAGGCATATGATGAGTATATCAAGGCGTGGTTCGCCTGCAAGGTGCTGGCAAGGGAGTACGGCCTTGGCTCTATGGACGGGTTCCAGTTTAATATGTCTGTGGGATATGACTTAGAGGGCATTAAGACAGAGAAAATCGACCGTTTTATCGAAGGCATGAAGGATGCTTCTGAGGCTCCGATTTTTGCAAAATGCCGTCAGTGGCTCTTAGACAATCTGGATCGCTTTGAAAACCTGACCAAGGAAGATGTAGAGGGAATCTCTCCAAATGTGTGCAACTGCATTACCCTTTCTACCCTTCACGGATGTCCTCCACAGGAAATCGAGCGCATTGCCAGATATCTGATCGAGGAAAAGCACGTACATACCTTTATCAAATGCAACCCTACGCTTCTTGGATATGAATATGCAAGACGCATTATGGATGAGATGGGTTATGATTATGTAGCCTTCGGTGATTTCCATTTCAAGGATGACCTTCAGTATGAGGATGCAGTTCCCATGTTAAAGAGATTGCAGGCTCTGGCAGATGAGAAGGGACTGGAATTCGGCGTAAAGATCACCAACACCTTCCCGGTAGATGTAAAGCAGAACGAGCTTCCAAGCGAAGAGATGTATATGTCCGGAAAATCCCTCTATGCACTGTCACTGTCTGTTGCCTTAAAGCTGGCAGATGACTTTGGCGGAAAGCTTCGGATTTCCTACTCCGGCGGTGCTGATTACTTTAATATTGAAAAGATCGTGGATGCGGGTATCTGGCCTGTAACCATGGCAACCACCATGTTAAAGCCCGGAGGCTATCAGAGACTGGAGCAGATCGGAAGAATCTTTGAGGCAAAGCAGGCTCCTGTATTTGAGGGCGTGGATGCCGCAAAGGTAAGAGCTCTGGTAGAGGGTGCAAGAACCGATAAGCATCATGTAAAGGCTGTAAAGCCTCTTCCGTCCAGAAAGGTAAACCGTCCGGTTCCCCTTGTAGACTGCTTTATCGCTCCCTGTCAGGAGGGCTGTCCCATCCATCAGGATATTACCCGGTATCTGCAGCTGGCGGGAGAGGGCAGGCATGAGGAAGCGCTGAAGGTTATCTTAAATAAGAATCCTCTTCCTTTTATCACAGGTACAATCTGTGCTCATAACTGTATGAGCAAATGTACCAGAAACTTCTATGAGACAGCTGTCAATATCCGTAGAACCAAGTTAGAGTGCGCTGAGGGCGGCTATGAGGCAGTGATGAAAGAGCTTAAGGCTCCGGCTGTTTCTTCTGATAAGAAGGCGGCTGTAGTAGGAGGAGGCCCTGCAGGTCTGGCAGCAGCGTTCTTCTTAGCCAAGGGCGGAATGAAGGTAACTGTATTTGAAAAGGAAGAGAAAATGGGCGGTGTTGTCCGCAACGTAATCCCTGGCTTCCGTATTCCGGACAGCGCCATTGACAATGATGTAGAGATCATTAAGGCCATGGGCGCAGAGCTGGTAACTGGAAAAGAGATCCAGTCTGTAGACGAGCTTAAGAAGGATTACGACTATGTGGTTCTGGCTCTGGGAGCTTCTGAGCCGGGCGTACTGAAGTTAGAGGTAGGCGAGCCGGTTAATGCCCTTGAATTTTTAGCACAGTTTAAGGCAACCGACGGAAAGGTTGACCTGGGCAAAAACGTAGTAGTGATCGGCGGCGGAAATACAGCTATGGATACAGCAAGAGCTGCAAAGCGCAACGCAGGCGTTGAAAAGGTTTCTCTGGTATACAGAAGAACAAGACGCTATATGCCTGCGGATGAGGAAGAGCTGGTAATGGCAATCGAGGACGGCGTAGAGTTTGCAGAGCTTCTCTCTCCGGTCCGTCAGGAAAACGGTGTACTCATCTGTAAAAAGATGGTTCTGGGCGATATTGATGCCAGCGGCCGCAGAGGCGTTGTTGAGACAGATGAGATCGTAGAGGTTCTGGCAGATACTGTAATCGCAGCAGTAGGCGAGAAGGTTCCTTCCGGCTTCTATGAAGCAAACGGTATTGCCCTGGATTCCAGAAAGCGTCCTCAGGTAAATCAGGATACACTGGAAACCTCCCTTAAGGGCGTGTATGCAGTGGGAGACGGCCTCTTCGGACCTGCTACTGTAGTAGAAGGCATCCGGGACGGAAAGAAGGCTGCAGAGGCTATTATCGGAAGAGATCTTTCCGAGGATATCTTTAAGATGTCTGATGAAGAGGTTATCACGTACCGCAAGGGAAATCTGGCAGAAGAGGATGAGACAAGAACAGACAGCGGAAGATGCCTTTCCTGCAACAGCTACTGTGAGAACTGTATGGAGGTCTGCCCCAACCGTGCAAATATTGCCCTTGTAGTTCCGGGCATGGAGAAGCATCAGATTATCCATGTGGACTATATGTGTAACGAGTGCGGAAACTGCCGCAGCTTCTGTCCATGGGACAGCGCTCCATATCTTGACAAGTTCACTCTCTTTGCAAATGAGGCAGATATGGCAGACAGCACTAATCAGGGCTTTGCAGTGTTAGATGCTGAAAAGGGAGCATGTAAAGTACGGCTTCAGGGAAATGAGTTTGCTTACCAGACCGGAACAGCAGATGAGAGAGTTCCTGAGGGAATTGCAAAGATCATTGAAACTGTAATCCGGGATTACAGCTATCTGATTCTGTAATTCGTGATATTTGGGAAAAAGGACAGAACTTCGATGAAAAGCTGAAAGCAGGCCCGGAGGGGAGGAGGATTTCCCTCCGGGCCTGATACACAAGGCATTTGTTAAAAAAGTAACGTTATGTTCGAGAGGGTATAACGAAAAAAGGAGAAGCCATGGCAAGGGAAAAGACATTAAAGGCAGTGTATACATTTCACACTACAACAGAAGCCATGAAAATGGAGCAGTGTGCCAGGGAGCATGGGATTCCCGGCCGTCTGATCCCTGTTCCCAGGCAGATCAGCGCAGGCTGCGGGATGGCATGGGCGGCTCCGGCTGAAGCAAAAGCAAGAACAGATGAAGAAATTCGTTTGTCAGATGTAGAAGTGGAGGGAGTTTATGAGCTCTTATTGTAAAGTATGGATCAACGGACAGGAAGTGGAAGCAGATGAAGAGCGGAAACTGATGGACGTACTTAGAAATGATCTGCGTTTGAAATCAGTAAAGGATGGTTGCTCTGAGGGCGCCTGCGGTACCTGTACGGTGCTGATCGACGGAAAAGCAACCAAGTCCTGTGTACAGAAGATGGGCCGTCTGGCAGGAAAACACATTTTAACGGTAGAGGGTTTAAGCCAGAGAGAAAAGGATGTGTATGTATATGCCTTTGGAGAAACGGGAGCGGTTCAGTGCGGTTTCTGTATTCCGGGAATGGTGATCTGCGCCAAAGGGCTTCTGGATGTAAATCCCGATCCTAGCCGTGTGGAGATTGCCTATGCGATCCGCAATAACTACTGCCGGTGTACCGGATATAAAAAGATTATAGATGCGATTCAGCTGGCAGCTAAGATGCTGCGGGAGGATATCGCTCCGGCGGAGCAGGAGAAGATGATCAGGGTGGGAAGCAGGATCCACCGGATCGATGTTGAGGGAAAGGTACTGGGAACAGGAAAATATGTAGATGATCTGGATAAGGTGGATTTTCCGGAAATGATCTACGGAAGTGCTGTACGCTCCAAATATCCCAGAGCCATTGTAAAGGCTATTCATACGGAGAAGGCAAAAGCCCTTCCCGGCGTTGTCTGCGTGCTGACAGCGGATGACGTTCCCGGAAAGAACAAGGTAGGCCACTTAAAGCAGGACTGGGATACCATGATCGCAGTGGGAGATACCACACGGTATCTGGGAGACGCAATCTGCCTCGTAGCGGCTGAGACACCGGAGATTCTGGAGCAGGCAAAGGCTCTGGTAGAGGTGGAGTATGAGGAGTTAAAACCTGTGACCTGTCCGGCAGAGGCTATGGAAGAGGGAGCTCCCCTTGTACATTCCACAGGAAATATTTTAAGCCATGAGCATCTGGTGAGGGGAAATGCAGATGAAGTGATTGCTGCATCCAAATACAAAGTAACCCGCCATTATGAGACTCCCTGGACAGAGCATGCATTTTTGGAGCCTGAATGTGCAGTTTCCATGCCATTTGACGGCGGCGTGCTGATTTATTCTACCGATCAGGGTACCTACGATACCCGTCATGAAACTTCTATCCTTTTGGGCCTTCCTCCGGAAAAGGTAATCGTAGAAAATATGCTGGTAGGCGGCGGCTTCGGCGGCAAGGAGGACGTAACGGTTCAGCATCAGGCAGCGCTGATTGCCTATATTACAAAGAGGGCCGTTAAGGTAAAGCTGACCCGTAAGGAAAGTATTCTGGTGCATCCAAAGCGTCATCCCATGAGCATTGACCTGACAACTGCCTGTGATGAAAACGGCCGTCTTACAGCTATGAAGGCTGTGGTAGTGGCTGATACGGGAGCTTACGCATCTCTTGGAGGGCCGGTGCTCCAGAGAGCCTGTACCCATGCGGCAGGGCCTTACAATTTCCAGACCATTGACATTGACGGAAAAGCCGTGTATACCAACAATCCGCCGGCTGGAGCATTTCGCGGATTCGGCGTGACACAGACCTGTTTTGGAGCAGAACGGAATCTGGATCTGCTGGCGGAGATGGTGGGAATCTCTCCATGGGAGATCCGATATCGGAATGCGGTGCGGCCCGGACAGGTGCTTCCAAACGGACAGATCGCAGATGCCTCTACAGGAATTGCAGAGACACTGGAGGCTGTCAAAGAGATTTATGAACAGGCGCCGTATGCAGGAATCGCCTGTGCGATGAAAAATGCCGGTGTAGGCGTGGGGCTGCCGGACTGGGGAAGATGCCGTCTGCTGGTGCAGAATAAAATGGTACAGATTCATGCGGGAGCTTCCTGTATCGGTCAGGGACTTGGAACAGTCCTGACACAGGTGGTGTCACAGACTGCGCAGATTCCGGTGGAACAGATTAGGTACTGTCCGGCAAACACATCCGATTCCCCGGATTCCGGAACGACATCCGGTTCCAGACAGACATTGATCACAGGAGAAGCGGCAAAACGGGCCTGTGAAAAATTGTGTGAAGATTTAAAGACACATTCACTTCAGGAACTGGAAGGAAAGGAATACTACGGAGAATATCTTGCAAAGACGGATAAAATGGGCAGTGATGTTCCGAATCCGGTTTCTCATGTGGCATATGGATATGCAACACAGGTCTGTATTTTGAATGAAGATGGAACGATTCAGAAAATGGTGGCAGCCCATGATGTGGGGAAAGCCGTAAATCCAATCAGTGTGGAAGGCCAGATTGAGGGCGGTGTTGTCATGGGAATGGGATATGCACTGACAGAACAGTATGAGATCAAGGAAGGGCGTCCGGTTTCCAGATTTGGAACACTGGGATTGTTCCGGGCAGATAAGGTGCCGCATATTGAGTCCATGATCATCGAGAAAACAGGAGTAGAACCGGGATACGGCGCAATCGGAATTGGAGAGATCACATCAATCCCGACAGCTCCGGCGATCACGGGAGCCTATTATAAACTGACTGGTGAGTTCCAGACGAAGCTGCCGCTTCATGGAACACCGTATGAAAAGAAAAAGAAATAAAGAAGAAATGAGCAGGCGCTGATTTCTCAGGAGATTCAACGCCTGCACGATTTACACATCAAGTTGTTTTTGAAAATAACTTGATGTATAATAAAAGAAAAACACAAAACGAGGAGGTATGAGATGAAACGAAGAAAAATCTGGAGTATTCTGGCACTGGCAGCATTGACAGGTTCCCTGCTTGCAGGATGCGGAGAAGTAAAAACAGAAGAACAGACAAAAGAAACAAAGCAGGAGGAAAAACCGGCAGAATTACTGGTGGCTGCTGCAGCGAGTCTGGAATATTCTTATGAAGAAGAACTGCTTCCTATGTTTGAAAAGGAAAATCCGAATATTACCGTAAAAGGCACCTATGACAGTTCGGGAAAATTACAGACACAGATCGAAGAGGGGATTGAGTCAGATGTCTTTATGTCAGCGGCGACGAAGCAGATGAATGCGCTGACGGAGCAGGGATTGGTGGAGAAGGACTCTGTGGTAGATCTTCTTCAGAATCAGATCGTACTGATCACAGCAGCAGATTCTACGCTGGATCTGCAGAACTTTGAGGATATTACCAAAGCAAATGTGATCGCAATCGGAGATCCGGAAAGTGTTCCGGTAGGACAGTATTCGAAAGAAGTGCTGACCAATCTGGGAATCTGGGATGCAGTGTCTGCAAAGGCAAGTCTCGGAACCAATGTTACAGAAGTTTTAAAATGGGTAGAAGAGGGCAGTGCAGATGCCGGAATCGTGTATGCGACAGATGCAGCGACTACAGATAAGGTGAAAGTAGTGGCAGAAGCACCGAAAGACAGTCTGGCAGAGCCTGCAATTTATCCGGTCGGCGTGGTAAGCGCATCGAAGCATAAAGATGCAGCGGAAAAATTTGTAGAGTTTTTACAGTCCGAAGAGGCGCTGAAAGTATTTGAATCCTACGGTTTTCAGAAGAATGCAGAGTAACTGGGGAAGGAGAGCACATGGAGATTTCACCGATCATTGTTTCTATGAAAACGGCTTCTGTGTCCATTGTGATCACTTTTTTTCTGGGACTGGCAGCCGCATATGGCGTGGAGCGTATCCGCAGCAGAAAGCTGCAGCTGGTCTGTGACGGTATTCTGACGCTTCCTCTTGTCCTGCCGCCTACGGTGGCAGGATTTTTCCTGTTGTACATCTTTGGGGTAAAACGCCCGGTGGGAAGATTTTTTCTGGAATTTTTCGGAACAAAGATTGCATTTTCATGGCAGGCAACAGTATTGGCAGCAGTGGTGATTTCGTTCCCTTTGATGTACCGTTCGGCAAGAGGAGCGCTGCAGCAGGTAGATGAAAA
>ENA-ORRZ01001924-ORRZ01001924.1-human-gut-metagenome-genome-assembly--contig:-NODE-1924-length-11547-cov-2.353811_pt1 | contig 11547 bp, 5 predicted proteins | sample MGYA00242185_ERZ509152 | MGnify/ENA primary metagenome ERZ509152 (study PRJEB26280, sample SAMEA2338668) | human gut metagenome | biome: human gut; feature: human-associated habitat; material: faeces... | reverse complement strand
TCACGCAGATTGGAAGCACCAGCGTATAGTAATACAGACTGATAGGCATCGTGTGCAGACTGAACGAACGAATAATCATCTAAGATAGGAAAACGCAAAGATACAAGCAAATCTTTTGTCGGAACTTCGTTGTTTTTTACGCAAAAAGCGGTAGAGGAGGTATTATCTGCATTCGCATTGGCCAATTCTGTCTTTTGTGAATTAGATAACTTCTCATGTGTTTCGAAATAATTCCCGTTTACATAGAATTTTCCATATATCCCTTGTGCCTGTTGGTTTTTACCATCATCTACGTAGGCGGTGAAAATACGGCAATGTACTTTTGCCGAAGCATTAACAGGTCCCGGCTTATAGTAGTTATTCATGATATTATAAGAACCTCCCTCTCCTGCATAGGCTCCTTCACCAGCCCAATTATAGATTACATTATTGCATAAATCGGCTTTTTCCATATCTTCTCTGTTAGAATAGCGGCTTCCACAGAGACGAGGGGTGCGGTTGCTATGGTGTGCCAGCAGATTATGGTGGAAGGTTGCAGGGCTTCCTCCCCATATTCCGCCATATCCATGGCCTCCTTTGTTGTGAAGAGAATTTGTCAGACTCTCGCTGATGATACACCATTGCATGGTAAAGTCGGTATTTCCATAGAAGGAAGCACATTCGTCTGTACTCCAGCTCATGGAGCAATGGTCGATAATAATATTCCTTTTGCCGGGATAAGAATCTTGATACCCATTCATCGAATCATCTTCCGTCTTGCATTCATCCCCCATACGTGAACGGATAAATCGGATAATGACATTGTTTGCGTTGACACGTAAAGTGTAATTTCTCAGGCAAATACCGGGGTGGGGAGCGGTTTGACCTGCGATGGTTATATCATCATTCTTTATTTGCAACTGTTTGGTTAAAGGGATGACTCCACCAACAGCGAACACAATCGTCCTTTTGCCCGACTTCTCTATCGCCCAACGGAGAGTACCTTCTGAACCGTCATCTTTGAGAGAAGTTACTGTATATACTGTTCCTCCGGCTCCACCGGTAGTTAGTTTTCCAGCTCCTTCGGCACCGGGAAAAGCTGCGACTGTCGAACGGTCGGGAGTCGGATACTCCGGCAGCTGATCCTCTCCCGAATCATCCGGATCAGTAGAATCTCCCGGCTGTTCTGTTGGAGGATTTGTGTCCTGTTCGAGATTTTCTTCCGAACAGGCTGTGAATGATATGAAGACAGATGCAAGAAAAGCTCCTAAAAAAGTTTTATTCATGGCATTAGTTCTTTAAAATATGGGTTGTACTCACGTATTGTGTTAATTATATGGTTGCAAATGTATAGGGAAGAAAAGACGTCGGTGTGCAATATTTGTTTTTCACATTGTATTTTTTGTTATTAGATTCAATTAGAGCATAATTTATTGCGTTTTACTTTGTTCCATTCACCGATTTTTATCCGGCATTCATCGGCTTTCTGACCGGAAATCATCCGAAAAGCCTGTAAGAGCACAAAGAAATGACGTATCTTTGAACCATCAATCATTAATCATAGAAACGATGGAACAGAAATCTAAATTCTCATCTGCTACAGTTTTCTCAGGAAAACTTCTGATAGCTTCATTATTTATCCTTTCAGGGATTTTGTTGTTTGCCCGCAACATGGGTTGGATTACTGCTGAATTGTTCAGTATAATAGTATCATGGCATTCTCTCCTTATTATATTGGGAATTTATTCGATGATACGCCGCCATTTTGTTGGTGGAATTATCCTTGTATTGGTAGGTGTTTATTTTCTGTTAGGAGGTCTTTCGTGGTTGCCTGAAAATTCTCAGGCAATGGTCTGGCCGCTGGCTTTGATCATAGCCGGAGTTTTATTCCTTTTCAAATCCCGCCACAGAGGACCGTGGGATGACAAACAGCGTATGTTTCGTGACCATAGAGAATGGATGAAGCATGGGCACCATGGTCATGCGGGCATGAACTTTACAGACAATCAGCAGCAATGTGAATCGGAAGATGGTTTTCTGCGTTCTGATAACACTTTTGGGGCTGCACGTCATGTAGTACTCGATGAACTTTTTAAAGGAGCAGTCGTCCGTACCTCTTGTGGAGGAACAACGATTGACCTGCGTCATACTCATATCGCACCGGGAGAAACATATATCGATATCGATTGTAGCTGGGGAGGAGTCGAAATATATGTTCCTTCCGACTGGAAAGTAGTATTTAAGTGTAATACTTTCTTTGGCGGCTGTGATGACAAACGCTGGCAAAACGGGAATATCAATAAGGAAAGTGTATTAGTCATTCGGGGAAGGCTTTCTTTCGGGGGACTGGAAGTTAAAGACTAACGTATGAAAGCACATCCGATTATAGATTATCCTTATCGCTGGGTGCCGATGCTGGTGGTAGCGCTGGTATTGGTTGTAGCTCAGGTAATGATAATGAGTGTATACACAGGTGCGGACTATGTGCCTGCTGTCATAGACGGAATAGCGACAATCGGTTGGTTGATGGCATTAGGTTATTTGGCCTGGTTTGTTGTCGGAGTAGTCTCTATCTTTCAGACGGAAGTCATTACTCTGGTGGCAGGAATACTGATCTGGATAGCCGGCAACTTTATGGTTTACGATATTGTAACAAGGATAGCCGGTATGCCCTATATCACTTTTGCATCTACCATCCCTTTTCGTCTGTTGTTTGGCATTCCGACCTGGGTCGCCATTCTTCTTTGGTATCGCTTGATTGTCGCAAAAGAAGATGCACTGAATCAGGAACTGGAAAAAGAATTGATAATGCATCAACCGGTTAGCCTGCCGGAAGAACCGCAGATAGAACAGATCGACCGTATCACAGTGAAAGACGGTTCGAAAATTCATTTGATTAAAACGGATGAATTAATCTACATACAAGCATGCGGAGACTACGTTATGCTGATTACTCCTTCGGGGGAATATCTGAAGGAACAGACGATGAAGTATTTTGAGACTCATTTGCCTTCCGATACTTTTGTTCGTGTTCATCGCTCAACGATTGTCAATGTCACTCAAATCTCCCGTGTAGAACTGTTTGGGAAGGAAACGTACCAGCTTTTATTGAAAAACGGAGTTAAACTTCGGGTAAGCCTTTCGGGTTACAGGTTGTTGAAAGAACGGTTAGGGATATAAAAAATGACTGTTTTATGATTGAATGACTAATTTTTACTCCTTTGTTTGAGTGTCTATCGGTCAGCTTGTATTTGATGTGGTAAATACAAGCTGGCCGATAGACGTTTTTACTCCAATCTTACCAAATTTTACTCTATAAGAAAATCTTCCTGTCCTAACTTTGCCATATCAATCGTTTGTTAACTCAAATTGTATATATATGGCTTATAATTTATTCAGAAGAGGTTCCCTTTGTTTTGTATTGGCAATGTGTATAGGTATGACAGCCCGGTCCCAGCAAAAGACTGTACTATGGTATGATAGTCCTGCCAAGTATTGGGAAGAAGCATTACCTTTGGGAAATGGTCGCCTGGGAGCGATGGTGTATGGAGATCCTGTAAATGAGGAAATTCAATTGAATGAAGAAACTGTCTCTGCAGGTTTTCCTTATAAGAACTATAATTCAGAGGCGAAAGAAGCTCTGCCGGCTATCCGAAAACTGATTTTTGATGGAAATTATGCCGAGGCACAATTAATGGCCGGTGAAAAGATACTTTCCAGGAATGGTTTCGGAATGCCTTATCAGACAGTCGGGAGTTTGCGTTTGCAGTTTGAGGGACAGGAGAACTATACGGATTATCGTCGTGAGCTGGATATAGACAAAGCACTTGCAACGACAACTTATCGAGTGAACAACGTCGAGTATAAACGTGAAGTCTTTACCTCCTTTACAGACCAGCTGGTGATTGTTCGTCTTACAGCTTCCCGACCTGGTATGCTGACCTTTACTACCGCATTGACTTGTCCGCAGGAAGTGGAAGTTTCTGTTTCCGGCAAGAACAGTATCAGTATGAGAGGCACCACGAAAGGCGACCATTACACTGAGGGCGCGATACGCTTTGCTGCTGATCTGAAACTAGAACTACAAGGCGGGAAAAGTATAGCCAAAGACTCTGTGCTATCCGTAAGTAATGCCAATAGTGCCGTGATCTATATTGCTATGGCGACTAACTTTGTCAACTATAAGGATATTTCTGCCGATGCAGAAAAACGTAACCGGACTTATCTTAAGAATGCCGGAAAGAACTATTTGAAAGCACTTCAGGAGCATATTGCAGCATATCAGAAATACTTCCGTCGTGTATCATTGGACTTGGGGCATACTTCTCAGGCTGATAAACCGACAGATGTCAGGGTAAAAGAGTTTGCTGTATCCAATGATCCGCAGTTAGTCTCACTTTATTTCCAATTCGGTCGTTATCTGCTCATATCCTGCTCACAACCCGGGGGACAACCTGCGAACTTGCAGGGAATCTGGAATGATAAACTGAATCCGGCGTGGAAGTGTCGGTATACTACGAATATTAATGCGGAAATGAACTATTGGCCTGCAGAAGTAACAAATCTGAGTGAAATGCATGAACCGTTTCTGCAAATGATCAGGGAATTGTATGAGAATGGGCAAGAGGCTGCCCGCGAAATGTATGGCTGCCGTGGGTGGGTGCTGCATCATAATACTGATTTATGGCGGATGAACGGTGCTGTTGACAGGGCTTATTGCGGCACTTGGCCTACTTGTAATGCATGGTTGTGCCATCATTTGTGGGAACGTTATCTATACTCGGGAGACAAGGAGTTTCTGGCCAGTGTATATCCTATCATAAAAAGTGCATCGGAATTTTTTGTGGATTTCCTTGTCAGAGATCCTAATACGGGATATATGGTAGTAACTCCAAGCAATTCTCCCGAAAATGCTCCACGTCAGTGGAAGGGAAAAGCCAACTTGTTTGCCGGAATTACGATGGATAATCAATTGGTATTCGATCTTTTTACAAATACGGAGGTTGCTGCACGTATTTTAAATGGAAAAGACGAACTGCTCTGCGATACTATCCGCTCTTTGAAAAAGCAACTTCCTCCTATGCAGGTCGGACAATATGGCCAATTGCAGGAATGGTTCGAAGATTGGGATCATCCGAATGATCATCATCGGCACATTTCTCATTTATGGGGGCTCTTCCCCGGCTTTCAGATTTCGCCATATTCATCACCCGTACTTTTCGAGGCTGCCCGAAATACGCTGATACAAAGGGGAGACCCGTCTACCGGTTGGTCAATGGGATGGAAAGTTTGTTTCTGGGCAAGATGCTTGGATGGAAATCATGCGTTGAAACTTATTACAGATCAGCTGAATCTGGTATCTCCATTAGTTCAGAAAGGACAGGGAGGAGGAACCTATCCGAACCTGTTTTGTGCGCATCCTCCCTTCCAGATCGACGGGAACTTCGGCGGTTGTGCCGGTATTGCCGAGATGCTTGTACAGAGCCATGACGATGCAGTTCATCTGTTGCCGGCACTACCCGATGTCTGGAAAAATGGAGAAGTGAAAGGGCTTCGCACACGGGGAGGATTTGAGATCGTATCCTTGAAGTGGAAAGAGGGGAGAATCGAGTCTGCAGTTATAAAATCCGTTATTGGAGGAAATCTGCGTTTACGAACCCATAATATGCTGAAGGTAAATGGTAAGGATTACTCTGAGGCGAAAGGCAGCAATCCGAACCCATTGTTTGCCAGGCAGCAGATTAGTCGTCCGTTAATCAGTGAAAAGGCTCCGCTGAAAGGTATCAGTTTGAAGCAGGCGTATCAATATGATGTTCCTACTGAAGCCGGCCAGACTTATACGCTGACAGGATATTGAGAGTTGGTGAGGAAAGACTAGTAAAAAATGCAGTTTAAAATATGGATATAAATATGTTCTTTAGTCGATGGTATTTAATAATCTTGTTTTTATTAGGGATGTTGGCCTGTTCCGGAGGAAATGGATCGATTAATAAACCGATAGAATCAGATGAATCAGGTGAAACTTCCATTCGGAATTTGCCAGCTTTTCCGGGAGCGGAAGGGCATGGACGATATACTTCTGGCGGACGCGGCGGGGCTGTGTATATAGTTACCTCATTGGAGGATAATGCACAGGAAGGAACTTTGCGTTATGGAATCGAAAATCTGAGTGGAAAACGCACGATCGTTTTTCAGGTATCAGGAACCATTCATTTAAAAAAAGAATTGAAAATTAAAAATGGAGATTTAACTCTTGCCGGACAAACAGCACCTGGAGCAGGAATCTGTTTAGCGGGGTATCCGGTATCTATGGAAGCTGATAATGTGATTGTACGTTTTCTTCGTTTTCGTATGGGAAATAAAGAGGATGTCAGTGCGGATGGTGCAGATGCGTTTGGTGGCCGGTATCATAAAAATATTATAATTGATCATTGTTCCATGAGTTGGTGTACAGACGAATGTGTTTCTTTTTATCAAAATGAAAATTTCACATTGCAATGGTGTATTATCTCGGAGAGCTTGCGTCTGGGTGGGCATACCAAAGGTCCTCATGGTTATGGAGGAATTTGGGGTGGTATGAAAGCCTCTTTCCATCATAATTTATTGGCACATCATGATAGCCGCAATCCACGCTTGGGACCAGGTGTGAACTCTACTAAAGATAATGAAATAGTTGATATGCGTAATAATATCATATATAATTGGTGTGGTAATTCTTGTTATGGTGGAGAAGCAATGCATGTGAATATTGTGAATAATTTCTATAAACCCGGACCTGCAACACCTAAAGGAACTGCTAAGCGTGGACGTATTATTGCTATTGATAAGAAAGTGAGTGATTCGGAAAAGAAATCATATCCGGCGATATTTGATACTTGGGGAGACTTTTACATAGAAGGGAATGTAGTGGACGATGGGCGTATCAGTAGTGAAAAGGACTATCTATTCTGCCTTAAAGCTACAGAAAATAACTGGGAACAGGGAGTCTATAATCAGATAGATAAAAAATACGGAACGTTGGATGAGGCTACAAAGACTGCTTTAAGACGTGAAATTCCTGTAGAAACAGGTGTAATAACTACGCATGATGCCCGAACTGCCTTTGAACGTGTAATGGACTATGCTGGATGTTCTTTACAGCGTGATGTGTTAGATGAACGTATTGTCAGAGAAACAAGAACGGGCACTGCCACTTACCAAGGACAGAATGAACATAATGGACAGGGAATGGTAGATGGAATTGATTGGAAGAGTGGAAGCTACCCTAAACCTGGAATAATTGATAGTCAGGAAGATGTGATTCCTGTTGGCGAAGTCATAGCCTGGCCTACTCTTGTACAAGGAACGGCTCTCACAGATTCGGACAATGATGGCATGCCTGATATTTGGGAGTTGGAACATGGCTTGAACCCGAATGACCCTTCCGATCGCAATGAAAAAACAGTAGACAGTAACAGGGAATATACTAATCTGGAAATGTATATGAATAGTTTGGTATGCACAATTATTGAAAAACAGAATATTTGAGTATTTAAACTTGAAATCTTTAGCTTAGAATGTTCAAGTGATAAAATAGTGCACTAAAACACTCAAAAATTCCCCTTTCTTCTTATTTTATATTCCTTATTTTGCACATAGAGAATAAATCATAAGAAATGCAAAACAAGATTATTGATAAGCAAACATGAAATAATTGATATAATACCCACAATATTAATATAAAATTGAATACTATGAGAATTATGAAATTTGTGACATTCGGCTTCATGCTGAGTGTAGGGATATCTCTCTTTACGGGGTGTTCTGATGATGATTCAAAATCTACCGTCTTATTACGTCCGGTGACTACTCTTAAAGCCAGTCATAATACGGTGCAGTTACAGTGGCAATATGTTGAGGATGCTACAGAGTATATTATAGAGTTGTATAGGGCGATTGATGACGGTTATGAGCACTATAAGACTTATACTACTGATCAGACTTCTTACACTATTGAAGGACTCGACTGGGATGAAAAATATAAGATAAAGGTAAAAAGTTCGGGGCATAACAAAGAATCAGCTTATTGGGAGACAAGTGAAATAGCTGTTAGTTATCCGACCAAGTTGGGGGAGACTAAAACAATAGATAATGCGGCTAAAATTACCTGGCAAGAAGGAGGAAATACCATTACTGCACTAAAAGCCTTTTCGGAGGATGGTACGGAAGAAAAGACATTTACTGATATTGATTATGCTTCGGGTGCAGCTATCATCAAAGGTCTGACGCCGGAAACTTCTTATAAGGTATGTGCTTATTCAGGAGCAGAACAAACAGTAGATACTTACGAAGGTCGTGTGACCATAACAACTCAACCGGCAGAAGACTATGATGCACAATATGGTCAAGGCAAATGGATTGATCTTCGTGAAATATCAGATCCTTTATACTTTAATTCTGCTGAGTTTTGGGATTCTCTGGAAGAGGGTACAGCTCTAATTCTGTCAGGAGGAAGTCGATTCAATTTAGGAGAAAGACCGGCGTTAAATAAATCCGTAACTTTTGTTACAGCTCTTACTCTTGGCGAAAATGCAAAATTTTATATAAGAAATGCGTTTGCTTTAGCTTCGGGTAGTGAGGTGAACTCACTTACTTTTAAGGGGATTGATTTTGTAGGTGTTATTGATGATGATTACAATATACGTTCTGTAGAGGAGGAAACAAGTAAGAGTTTTAGTGCCAAACAGGTTTTTAACGAGAACGGTACTAATTCTACGTTAGCTACCTTGAGTTTTATTAATTGTAATTTTGCCAGCTTCCGTGCATTGGTACGTCTGCAGGCCGATAACGATCGTGTTGAAAGTCTGACTTTCAGAGGGTGTACTATTAATGGAATAGGTGATCAGGGTGCAATATCTACTAATAATAAAGCTCTTACATTCAATGATATAACTTTGGAAGATTGTACGGTAACAAATGTTGTTATGTTGGGAGACTTGCGTGTATCTTCCAGCGAACTGGTTTTTAATATTACCGATTGTACTTTCTGCTATGCTCCACTAGAAGGAACTTCTAACCAACTTATCCGTATCAGTAAAAATACAGCTAAAGTAAATGTGAGTAATACTATCTGGGGACCACCAGCGTCTTCAACTAATGGCATTGTTACGAATACAGCAGGTACACAAGCATCTCGAATGAGTGATTCGAAAACATTCAACCCGACTGTTTCCAATACTTGGAAGACAAACTTTAATATGGATAGCGGTTGTCCGTTCGTTAATGCTTCGGATGCAGGTATTAATGAAGAGGCCATGTTCCAAGATGCGGCAAATGGTAATTTTAAAATAAAAGGTCAATTTGGAGGTTCAACTTCCGCTGGAGCTGTTAAATGGAGAAACTAATGAATAAAAACGAACGAATAATAACCTTTTTTAATCTTAATCAAATAATAACTAATAAAAGATATTCGGTTTTATGAAACACAAAGAAAATTTATTGGGTAAAAGGAGCAGTATATTCCTGCTGTTTCTGATGTGCGTCCTGTTGTCCTATGCACAGACACGAAAAATCACGGGACAAGTCGTTGACGGAAATGGTGAACCTGTTATTGGAGCCAATATAGCCGTAGATGGTGTGAAAGGAATCGGAGCTATCAGCGATATGGATGGTAACTTTTCTATCAATGTGCCGGAAGGCAAGAAGTTAATAGTATCTTTCATCGGTTTTATAACTGAAACTGTCACTCCTAAATCAACAACGGTGAAAATTGCCTTGCAGGAAAGCAGTGTATCTTTGGATGAAGTAGTATCCATTGGTTATGCTAATCAGAAACTGAAGAACGTAACAGGTTCTGTAGCTACGATTTCGGCTTCAGAATTAGAAGACCTGCCTGTTTCTAATATGTCAGAGGCTTTACAGGGAATGATTAACGGTTTGGAAGTGTCATTAGGATCTCCTCGTCCGGGTACGAATGCCGATGAAGTATATGTACGTCAGTCCAGAACCTTCAATGGGATATCTAAAGATGGTGGTAATGCTGTTCCTCTGATTATCATTGATGATGTAATGCAGCTGGGGGATAATGGACAACCGTCTATGGAACAGTTTAACTTGTTGGATCCTTCGGAAGTGGAGTCTATAACTGTTTTACGTGATGCCAGTGCCGCTATCTACGGTTCTCGTGCTGCTAATGGAGCTATTCTGGTTAAAACGAAGCGAGGAAAATCAGGGGTTCCTAGAATTACTTACTCCGGAAAATTTGCGTTTGCTGATGCTGTCAGCCATTCGAAGGTATTGAGAGGATCTGAATACGGAAAATTCTATAATGCGTTTGCAATTGGAGCGGGAAAGGCTCTTGACTACTCTGATGTAGATAAACTTTATAGTGATGTTGAATTGGCGGAAATGGATAATTTGAATTATAATTGGCTTGACAAAGCTGGTTGGCAATCGTCATTTACTATGAGTCATACAGTAAATGTGAATGGTGGTAATGACAGAGCTACTTACTACGCTGGTGCCACTTATTATGATCAGGGTGCCAATTTGGGAAGTCAGGATTATAAAAGATATACTTACCGTGCCGGAGTTGATATTCGTCTGACTAATGATATTAAATTGTCGGCTACAGTTTCTGGTAATGAACAGAAATCCAATCAGATTTATACCAAAGGTGCTCGTTTTTCCATGTATGGGCAAAGTGGTAATTCCACTAAGTCCGATTATAATGCCTTGCATCACATACCGAATCACATACCTTGGAGTGTAACTCTTCCGAATGATGATGGCATAGAAGAGGAATATTGGTTGGGGCCTATTGCAAATACATTCAACTCTCCCAGTTTTAATCGGAGTAGCATTACATCATGGAACTATTTTGCATTGAGTGAAAGCGGTTCGTATAGTGAAAGTGAATCCAATAGTTGGAATGCTAATATTTCATTAACCTATGAAGTCCCTTTTATTAAAGGTCTGAACTTACGTGCCAGCTATTCTTCTTCTCATTCTAATTCGGTAGGTGAACAGGCGAGTTTTCCTTACGAACTAGCCTATGTGAGCAGACAAATGTCTGCCGATCAACATCTGGTATATACTATGCCGAACACTTCGTTTAAGAGAGCGACATTCGCTTCAAATACTCAGTTGGCTTTTAAAGATAATGCTTCAGAAAGTACACAGATGAACTTCTATATCAATTATGATCGTACATTTGGGAAACATAGTATTTCAGCTATTGCGGCAATCGAACGTCGTGAGGCATCTAATAACGGAAGATCATTACTTTATGCAGATATGGCTTATGATATATCAGATACTTTCCTGGGTATTGGTGGTCCTTCTATTGTTAAACCTGATGGTACGTCAGCACTTCAAACGGATAATACTGTAACAACGAAAGGAGAATCTGGATCGTTGTCTTATCTGGGACGTGTCAGCTATAGTTATGAAGATCGTTATTTGTTACAATTTCTATTTCGTTCGGACGCTTCAACAAAGTTTGCTCCTGAAAATTATTGGGGATTCTTTCCCGGTGTATCTGCCGGATGGATTATTTCTGAGGAATCATGGTTTAAAGAAGAGGCTCCC
>ENA-ORRZ01001916-ORRZ01001916.1-human-gut-metagenome-genome-assembly--contig:-NODE-1916-length-11602-cov-3.924916_pt1 | contig 11602 bp, 13 predicted proteins | sample MGYA00242185_ERZ509152 | MGnify/ENA primary metagenome ERZ509152 (study PRJEB26280, sample SAMEA2338668) | human gut metagenome | biome: human gut; feature: human-associated habitat; material: faeces... | reverse complement strand
GAAATCGCCTTATTTTTTTATTTCTTAATTTTCCCCAGATAAAGTTACACTATCCAAAAAAAGCCGTGGCTGTTTATACCGCCAAAAACTTACAGGCGTTCGATAATTGCCTTTGTACACTCTTTTGTTCCTGCGGTTCCGCCCAGATCCGGCGTTAGAATCGTTCCATCCTTTAATACCTCATCCACCGCTTTCCGGATCTTTGCAGAAACCTCCTGCTTTCCCAGATGCTCTAACATCATGCAGGCGGACCACAAAAATGCAGTGGGATTGGCAATTCCCTTTCCTGCGATATCGGGGGCGCTGCCGTGAACTGCCTCAAACATGGCAAAGTCCGTTCCCATATTGCTGGAGGGCAGAAGACCCAGTCCGCCGATGAGCCCGCTGGTAAGATCCGACAGAATATCTCCATACAGATTTTCTGTCACTATTACGTCAAAGGTTTCCGGATGCATTACCAGCTGCATGGCTACATTATCAACGATCTTATCCTCTGCTTCAATTCCAGGATATTCCCGGCTGATCTCGTAAAAAACATCACGGAACAGGCCGTCGGAAAGCTTCATGATATTGGCCTTATGGACGCAGGTTACTTTTTTTCTTTTGTTCTTTACCGCATAGTCAAAGGCGGATCGGACAATGCGCTCACTGCATTTTCTGGTAATGATTTTAATGGAATGGGCCGTATTCTCATCAATCTTTTCTTCCACGCCTGCATAGAGATCCTCTGTGTTTTCTCTGAACATTACAATATCCACATGTTCAAAGGGCGTCTTAACTGCAGCGTTAGACTTTGCAGGGCGCATATTGGCGTAAAGATCGTATTTTTTGCGCAGCGTTACATTCAGCGAACGGAAGCCGGTTCCTAATGGAGTCGTGATCGGAGATTTTAAAAGCACATGGGTCTTTTCAAAGGAAGCAAAGCCTGCTTCCGGTATCAGAGCACCATTTTCCTCATACTCTGCCGCTCCTACACGGAAAATCTCATAATCCAGATTTGCACCTGCCGCATCCAGGATTGCAAGCACTGCATCTGTAATCTCCGGTCCAATGCCGTCTCCCTTAAATACTGTGATTGTATTCGTTTCCATGACTTATCTCTCCTCCATTGGCATATAGTCCTTATTGTCCCCTACATACTTGGTAGCAGGACGCATGATCCGTCCGTCATACAGCTTGTTTTCGATATTGTGGGCCACCCAGCCTACCATACGGCTGCACATAAATAACGGTGTATACAGATCTCTGGGAATATTTAACATCCCATAGGCAAAGCCGCTGTAATAATCTACATTCGTAGGAAGGGCCACGCCCTTTCTCTCCTTCATAACCTCCAGGGCAGCCTTTTCAAATCTCTGGCGGAAATCAAATTCCGTCATCTGCTTCTTCTCCTTTGCCACCTCCGCACAGCAGGCTCTGAGCATATCCGCACGGGGATCGGAAATGGTATAAACCGCATGGCCGAATCCGTATACCAGGCCGGTGCCGTCATACAGCTTGCCGTCCATCAGTTTATGGACTGCAGCCCGCAGCTTTTTATCATCTGCCGTATAGCCTCCGACTTCCTCCAAAACCGCATCCATCATTTCTGCCACCTTGATATTGGCGCCTCCGTGTCTGGGACCCTTTAAGGAACCGATACTTGCAGATACTGTGGAATAAATATCCGTACCTGTAGAGGAAATTACTACGTTGGTAAAGGTAGAGTTGTTACCGCCGCCGTGATCCGCATGCAGCATCAGGATCGTATCTAATAATCTGGCTTCCTTATCTGTGAATTTCTGGTCCTTTCTCAATACACTCAGGAAATTTTCCGCAATGGAATATTCCGGATTGGCATAATGGATAAAGAGGCTGTCTCTGTTATAATAATGAACCTTACTCTGATAGGCATAGCAGGCAATGGACGGCAGCTTTGCCACCAGGTTGATTCCTTTTACCAGCGTTTCATATACATCTGTATTGTCTGGATCGTCATCATAATTATACAGGGTAAGAACCGCATCCTGCAGCTTGTTCATCAGGTTCTTTCCCGGCATCCGCAGCAGGTTCATTTCCACAAATTCATCTGGTATCTCATAACAATCTCTTAAGATTGCACAGAACTGATCCAGCTCCTTTCTTTTTGGAAGATACCCAAAAAGCAGAAGGAAGCATACCTCCTCATAGCCGAAATGGCTGTTCAGCTTTCCCTTTACCAGATCGACCACATTGTAGCCTCTGTAATAAAGCTCTCCGGGAATCGCCACGATCTGTCCGTCCGCTCCCTCACTGTATCCTACAACATCTGCAACCCGTGTAAGCCCAACACGGACACCTGTGCCATCCTCATTTCTCAGACCTTTCTTTACATTGTATTCCTTATACCATTTATTAGGAATATCTGTATAATTCTGAGACTTTCCATAAAACTGTGCAAGATAGCTTTCTCTTGTCATGGCGGTTCTCCTTTCTGATTTTAATGACGGTTTCTGTTATAGTTGATCAGACATCCGGCCTTTACGATCTGCCGTTCTTCAGCCGTCATGTCTGCCATATAAAGCCTGATTTCTTTTATCGGTGCAGTTCCGTCTTTTCCCAGAACATACGCCGGGATTTCCTTTAAATCTCCTTCCAGGGCAGCTTTTATTCCGGGTACATAAATGTAATCACCCACTTCAAAATCCGGCTCCTCCTCCATCTGGAAGGGAAGCATACCCCAGTTAATTACATTGGAGCGGTAGCGCTTGGTCGCATACTCCTTACAGATATTTGCAAGACCGCCCAGCACTCTCTGGCAGCTGGCCGCCTGCTCTCTGGCAGATCCGTCGCCTGGTTTTACAGCATAAACCATGCTTCCAAGCTCTGTGTCATCCATTTTTACCATTTCATTTCCGGAAATGGTACGGATGGCTGCAAAGATACCTTCAAGAGCCGGTTCTGCTTCCAGCTGCGCTCCGGTGCCCCTGGTTCTTCTGGCTGTTTCCAGAGCTCCCGCCTCCTTGGCGCGGCCCACATACTCCGGATCCCTTCTGGATAAAGTAAACTCTGCCAGCCCCAGAGGATTGGAGCGGTAGGATGAGGTCTCGCCGGAGGGAATCAGCTCATCCGTAGTCGTCACAGGATCCAGAATCTTTGAACATACCTTTAATAAAATATTGTCTGTCAGCGGGCTCATCTCCGGCCAGTCTTTGATATTCGGCCCGTATACCAGATCTGCAGACGCATCACCTGCTCCAAAGCCTGTGTATACCCGGTTTCGATAAGAAGTATCGTCATATTCATACTCAGGCACCTGATCCCAGCCGTCCATCTCCCAGGCAGAAGTCAGTCTGCCTCCGTTTGCCGCTGTTGCTGCAATGGAACGGGCATCCATCAGCGCCACTGCTGCCATCTGTCCGTTTCCAGGCTTGGAGCCTTCCCGGTTAGGGAAATTTCTGGTAGTGTGGCGGATACTTAAGCCATTATTGCAGGGCGTATCACCTGCGCCAAAGCAGGGGCCGCAGAAAGCGGTGCGGACAATGGCTCCCGCGTTCATCAGATCCGAAACGGCTCCCTTCTTTACCAGATCTGCAAATACAGGCTGAGAAGAAGGATAGACTGCCAGGGAGAACTCGCCGCAGCCGCAGTTTCTTCCCCGAAGGGCCTGAGCCGCTTCCATTACATTTGTATAATTTCCGCCGGCGCAGCCTGCAATCACTGCCTGCTGTACCATCAAATCTTTTCCCTGTACCTTATCAAGCAGGGTAAAGGATGCACGGCCGCCTGAAATCCTTGCAGCTTCCTTTTCCACCAGAGCCAAAATATCCGTCAGATTTTCCTTCAGCTCGTCAATCTCATATGTATTGCTGGGATGGAACGGCAGAGCGATCATGGGCTTTACCGTAGAGAGATCCACATACACACAGCCGTCATAGTAAGCCACATCAGCGGGATCCAGCTGTCTGTAATCCTCTTCTCTGTGATGCTTTGCCAGATAGTCCCTGGTGTCCTCATCGGTGCGCCAGATGGAGCTTAAACAGGTGGTTTCTGTGGTCATCACATCTACGCCGTTTCTGAAATCCGTTGTCATGGAAGAAACGCCGGGGCCTACAAATTCCATCACCTTATTTTTCACGTATCCATTTTTAAATACAGCCCCGATAATCGCAAGGGCAATATCCTGAGGACCGGTTCCCGGTCTTGGCGCTCCGTCCAGATATACGGCAACTACGCCGGGATAAGACACATCATAGGTATCCTTAAGAAGCTGCTTTACCAGCTCTCCGCCGCCCTCTCCTACTGCCATGGTGCCGAGAGCGCCATAGCGGGTATGGCTGTCGGAGCCTAAAATCATCTTTCCGCAGCCTGCCATCCGCTCTCTCATGTACTGATGGATCACCGCAATGTGCGGAGGTACATAGATACCGCCGTACTTCTTTGCCGCAGAAAGCCCAAACATATGATCATCCTCATTGATGGTGCCGCCTACTGCGCAGAGCGTGTTGTGACAGTTCGTCAATACATAGGGAATAGGAAACTGCTCCATCCCGGAGGCTTTGGCTGTCTGGACGATCCCCACAAAGGTAATATCATGGGAAGCCATACTGTCAAAGCGAAGTTTTAAGTGCTCCATGTCCTCCGTTGTGTTGTGCGCCTTTAAAATAGAATAGGCAATCGTACCCTTTTTGGCAGTCTCACGGTCTGCCGCTTTTCCTGTTAGTGCCTCTACCTTTCCTGCTTCCTTTTCCGGAACCAGCTCTGTTCCATTTACCAGATAAACGCCGCCTTCATATAATGATACCATGCTCTCTACCTCCCGGATTCTCCTGTCTGTTTCCAAATCTGTGAATTCGTTGTTTTTTATACTATAAATCACAGATGCTTATTTGTCCAGTTGAAAAGTTGTAATTGATACAGCTTTTTAGTTGTTGTAAAACCGAATCTCCTGTACTCAGCACTGTTATTTACTATCACTTCACACCGTTAAAATATCTGTTTTGGCTTTTTGACAGTGTATGCAGCGGCTGTTATCCTCATGCCGGAATATGAAAAAGGTGGATCCATCTGTAAATTTGGGGATGTATTGAGGACGTTCAGCCGGATTCTTATATGTATCTTTGAGCTTTTCATAATAGAATTGTATCGTTTCTTCTATAAATATTTGCGAATAAGGTTATAAAGACTGCTTTGTATAACTTACCTGCGGTGATATTGCATTAGCGCAACCGCAGTATTTATCCTTTCTTGCCATTTTTCGCATTGCAATCAAAGCGGCCAACATGATCAAAGGAAATATGCATCCCATCAATAAACCTGTCTGAAGATTATCTCCTGCCTGCTGCGAAAAATATCCCACCATACTCGGACCCAAAGCACCACCCATATCTCCGGCTACAGCCAGCAGTGCAAACAAGGCTGTACCTCCTTTTGGAATCCTCGGAACAGTAATGCTGATACTTCCGGGCCACATAATACCAACTGAGAAGCCACATATGATACATCCAATCAACCCCAAAATCGGCATTGCAGACAGACCAACAAAAAGATAGCTCAATACACAAAGAACTCCCGATACCTGCATGAACTTTGTCAAATCTATCTTATCACCAAATTTGCCGTACAGCACACGGGCAATTCCCATTGTGATCGCAAACAAACACGGCCCCGCCAAATCGCCAACGGATTTTGTTAATCCTAATGCAGATTCTGCAAAAGCTGATGCCCACTGAGCCATTGACATTTCAGAAGCTCCGGCGCAAATCATCAGGATAATTGCAACTCCGAAAATAGGTGTCTTCAGCAATTGACGTAACGACATTCTCTGACCGTCCTCTACCAGATGCTCAATCGGGCAAGTGGCAAAATTATAAATATTGTACAAAGGAATCATTGCCCACAAACAGGCTAAAATCCTCCATCTGTCAATACCAAAAACGGCAAAGAAAAGTGTGGAAAGCAAAATCACGCCCACACTGCCCCAGCAGTAAAACGAATGAAGCAGACTCATCACTTTTTCCTTATGGTCAAAGGGGCAGGCTTCCACAATAGGGCTGCACAACACCTCAACAAGACCACTTCCGAGCGCATAAAAAAACACTCCGATCAGTATTCCGACATACGGAGACATTATATTGGGCAAAACCGCAAGTCCGATCAGCCCCAGACCTGCAAATAGCTGAGAAGCCACAATGGATTTTCGGTATCCGATAGAGTCCACATATTTTGCACAAATTAAATCTACGCTCAATTGTGTTACATAGAACACTGCGGGAATTAAGGCAATCTGTCCCAGCGAGATATTGAAATTTGAATGAAACGCCAAAAAAAGCAATGGTGCAAAATTAGCTGCGATTGCCTGTGTGATAAATCCGAGATAACAGGCTCTTAATGTTTTATTATAGTTCTTCATAGTACAAAGCCCTCCTTTTAAACTGCATTGAATGATATCATGTTTTTATTTGGACAGCAATGGACTTTACCACATTTTTATTGTATAATATCACAATACAAAGGAGGGTGGTATCATTGGCAGACACCAGCGGATTAAAAATCATTACAGATGAAACTCTCATGGAAAAAAGAACCCACGGACAATCGGCATTTCCGTTTCAATACTATCTGGAAGATATCTGGGACTTCGACTTCCACACAATCAGTTGGCATTGGCATCAGGAAATTGAATTTATATATGTGCAAAGCGGCGAAGCGGAATGTTATATCGGAAAAGATAATTTCTCGTTACCAGCAGGCAGCGGTTTATTTATCAACACGAAAATTATTCATCAATTAACAGCAAAACAGACCACATTGATTCCCAATATTGTTTTTTCTCCTTTGCTGTTGGCTTCAGAAGAGAGTTTTATATATCAGCAATATATTAAACCAGTGCTTACTTCAGATATTGACTTTTTGGTTTTTGAGCCGTATACCCTGTGGCATAAAGAGATACTTTCTTTGCTAAATCAGATATTTGAGACGCAGGAGCAGGCAGATTTCATGGAATTGACAACCATGCGATTGTTGACATCCATTTGGGAGTTGCTGTACGGAAATATGGAATCCATGTTTCTACAAAAACAAACCGTTAAAAGAAACAGCGATACGTCTCGCCTTCAAATGATGATGAGTTTTATTCATAGTCATTATGCCGATCAGATCCAGCTTGACGATATCGCAGATTTTGCCCATGTAAGTAAGAACACTTGTATGCAAATATTCAAGAATGGTATCCGCCAATCTCCCATTTCTTATTTGATACAATACAGGCTGAAAAAAGCTGCAAAACTGCTGGCAACCACAGAAATGAAGGTTATAGCCATATCAGAACAATGCGGCTTTCACGATGCGCCGTATTTTTGCCGTAAATTTAAAGAGATTTACGGAAATTCTCCTGTTGAGTACAGAAAAAATAACCTCTGAATTTACATACCATCAAAGAAAAAATGTGAAGATGCCATTAGAGCAGTTTCGAATTTTATCCTTCCGCAACTTCTAATTTATCAGTTTGTTAACAGTTTGATTTTGGCAGCCGCAGTATTTCAGACAACTTCTCCATTGTCATTTCATTGCCGTCAATTTCTCCGTTTAGCGACTGTATAAAAAACTTCATACCGCTGAAAGAACTTTTCCAGTAATTCTTTGGTCATAATGCCATCCCCCTTTTAGAAGGTTCACTATCTGCATAACTTGTAATCTCCTGCTCCATCGAAAATTATTTACCTGTTGTTCCCAGATAATTGATTCCAAGTCCATTCAGCACATCGCTTCCCATAAATTTTTTCATTTCTGAATCATAGATAAAATCGGTTACTCTGTACTGAGCAGTCCGTACATCCCGAAGTACAATATGCAGTTTCTCCTGCTCGTCGATCCAGACATCTGCCTCTGGTATTCCAAGCTGAACCATTTCATCAAACAGTACATAAGAATCTCCACCGGAAATAACCTGTATTACGAAATATCCCCAGTCATCCAATGTCAATTCTCCGTTCACAACCATATCTTCCTGTACAAGAGTCTGAAGCTCCCATTCCGTTTCTTTGTACATAAAAGGACAGGATGAATACACAACCATGCCATCTGATTTTCCTTCTGTCAATCCTATTTCCAACTGTTCTTGCTGCAGCTCCATCATTTCCATCTTGTTTTCTTCCGTTCCTTTTATATCCTGCTTCTGGCAGCCGGAAATAAAAAAGGACAAACTTACTGCCAGCGAAAGAACTAATACCATATATTTTCTCATGAATCCTCCCCTGTTTTGATAAGCTGGATTGTCAGCAAACACCAGTTTTACAATCATTAACACCTGCCATACCTCTCTCATGAATTCATTCCAATATCTAAATCAGAATCTTCCCCTGTTTGTTCTTCTCACACAAGAGCCTGCAAGGATAATACGCTCAATATGCGAAGTATTGTCTGCATATTACTTTCGGATAAACTGAAATTTCTTATCCTGTTGGAAATCCATTTATAAGCCACAATCCATTGCTATATCAATTCAATGTAAAACGAAGTTTCTGTTGCCGGGTATAGCGCTGAGGTTTCTGCTGTTTCCATTTCTACTGTCACAAAAACCCTTGTGACATGATCATCTACAGGTTCTTCTTTTGCATCCCCTGCTAATTTAGCCCAAACCATACCATCCACATTTCCTTCATGGAAATAGGCGTCTATACAACTCTCCGTACAATACTTCTTCATCGTTTGATAATCGGAAACTTCAAATGCCAGAAAAAAATCTTCTATTATATCCATTGGTTTGACTGCATCGTCTTCTACATCTTGGCAGACAGTCAAACAGATTATACATATCACAAAAGCGATCATTAAAACAGTCTTTCTTTTCATTTAAATTCCTCTTTAAAGTTTTGAATTCAGCTGCCTTCCAGATTATCTTATTTCTTATCTCTAATTTCTTTCATAATAAAGCCACCCATAATCGCAACAGGAATAGAAACTGAAAAAGAAACTGGTTCCAAAAATGCTCCAACTATCCCGCCTAAAATTGTACATACAACCGCAAAGCCTATCATATCCGTGCCTCCATTAGACTAATCTCAATTTATCAAACCATATTTACGAATTAACCATAGCTAATAAAATGAAAACAAGTGCCCCAAAAACCATACAAGCCTTAACCTTGTTGTTAGAAGCAATGTCTTTCATCACTACTTCTGATTGCATTGATTAAATATGCTGGAAAAGCAATACCTAAAATCGTTGCGACTATAATCATAATATCGATAAACCCCATACCAATTACCTCCTCACTTTACTTTCGGATAAACCGGAAGCTGTTAGTTGTTTGGAATTACTTCTCCATTTTCATCTAAAAGATAGATCGCATAAACCGTTCCTATCTGCAATGGAGCACTTTCCATTACATCACCATTAAATACAACACGGATATTATCATCTGCATTCAATTCCGGTGCTCCTCCTGTTAATACCACATCTTTTGTAACAGAAAATTCCTCATCAACAGAAATCCCACTATTAAATGCTTCTATACACCTAACATCTATAGATTCTTTATTTACATCCAAAACTTTTGCGTTAAAATATGCTTGTCCCGCTTCATTTTTACATCCAGATAACGCTATTATACAGCAAAATACCGCTAAAACAGATAGCCACCTTTTTATAATCAACACCCCCTTAAATTCTAAATGCCCGAAAAAAATCTTCCACCATATCCATCGGCTTGACTCCATCATCTTCCACAGCTTGACAGGCAGTTCAACGGAAGGCTATACATAGAACAAACACTATCAATAAAGCTCTCTTTCTTTTCATCGAAATGCCTCCTGTCAAAAACTGATTTTTCATTTATTATACCCGGAATTATCCCCTGTTTGTTCCTCCTGCAAATGAGGCGATGAATGAATGATGTTCTCCAGTTCAGCATAATCATCTGAAAAACGATCATCATTCCATGTAGTTTTCGCTTTCTGCAGCATCTCTTCCGCCCGGGCATAATCCCTTCTGCCAATAGCTGCATAAATATCCAGTACCGCAATATTCCCCCCATAGGATTTACTGTTCCGATAATTATGAAATATGCTCTGGCTGCTTTCACATAAAGCCATTGCTTTATCTGTTTGTTTCTGATAGAAATAACAAAGACAAAGATTGATGCAATAAACCAGCTTAAACACGCCAGATAACGCTTCAGCCGGTAAGCCTTCCAGAAGGTGAGCCGCCTTATCATAGCGTTTGCATTTACAATAGGCTGCTGACGCATTGATGGTAAGCAGATGATTCGCAAAACGTCCCCTTGCCTTGCGGCGCAAAAGCTCTACTTCTGTAATATATTTTTCTGTGTCACCTTGTTTCAGAAGCGGCAGCAACGCATGCATTTTCTTCGAATAACGATAGTTATAGCAAAAATTAAATATTGGACCGGCCATCATAACCACTGAAATAATCAGATAAAACCTCCAGATTAAATGATTCGGGATACGAAATCCTATTTTCATAACCAGCAATGACAACCCCAGCCCCAAGCCCCAAACAACCATTTTTGTACCTTGCTTCATTTAAAATCACCCCCAGTACAACCGTTTCTGTTTATGCAATACATATCTGCCAGATAAGGCCGGAAATCAGTATAGCTGCTGCTCCTCACGTATCCATCCGGCAGAAATACAGCGTATTGGTATCCGCATCATATAACCCCAGATCAAAATTAAAAGAACTTCTATGAAGAATATCCGCTCCGGATGCTTCACCCATTTTTATCTGCCTGTCGATTAACCGATAGTAACCGTTCCGGATTTCCGGAATCAATGGATTACCATCCTGATCGGTCAAATATGGTCCATATTTTCCTCCCCCATCCTCTGTGCCATAAACCAGAGTTTTCACGGTTTCATCCAACGGAAAAGCATTCCATTTATTCTCCTGAATTTCTTTTAAAACCGCATCCTCCTTAAACTGAAGCACAATACAGGAAGTACCGTCCCCGTTCCCGCTGTGGGTGTCATAGTTTAATACCTCACTTCCCCCGGACGCGTCCAGAGAAAGGACTTCTGAAACAATATCCCGCGTATCTTTCCTGCCGCAGGCTGTTGTTGACATTATTAAAATTATAAATGCAATCCAGATTGATACATATTTTCCGATGGCTGTCCAAATTGCTTCTATATCCATCCGGCTTCCTCCATAAAGTGAACTGTAAACCTTGAATTTTATCTATTGGCATAATCAATCATAATTTTTTTACAGTTGCTGCACTGATAAGCTTCGCAATGAGGTATCCCCCCTGAGCCTTTGCTTAATTCCAGATCACCATGTTTTTTAATTCGGAAAATATTACCGTCCGGGTTGTCAATTGCAAACGTAATATCTCTCGAACTCATTAAAAATCCTTTTTTCATTTCTTCACCACAATATGGGCACTTCATATTATTTCACCTCCGCAAATTTGATTGTTCCTACAATCTTTATGTTTCCTCCGTTTTGAAATATATCTGAGCAATTATACTGCCATTTTCCCTTTTCCAATGGTATCTCTTTAGTAAAATTGGTCGAACCAATCAATTTTTATATAACCCTTTCCAGCTTGGCAAACTGAACATTATGTTTATCCTAGATTATTCACGGAACAGTATCTGAATTGATAACAGTACCATGAATC
>ENA-ORRZ01001913-ORRZ01001913.1-human-gut-metagenome-genome-assembly--contig:-NODE-1913-length-11622-cov-2.213366_pt1 | contig 11622 bp, 7 predicted proteins | sample MGYA00242185_ERZ509152 | MGnify/ENA primary metagenome ERZ509152 (study PRJEB26280, sample SAMEA2338668) | human gut metagenome | biome: human gut; feature: human-associated habitat; material: faeces... | reverse complement strand
TCAATTCGGGGTGTTTTTGTTGATAATTCCATGGGGCTAATTTATGATTGTTTTTTAGTTAGTATTCGTTTTACCCATTTATTGGCGGGCTTTTCGAAATAATAGTAAGAAAGTAAACTAAGTATAATGGTGATACCGAAAATAAGGGGAACACTGATCATCCATGACACCTGCCATTGATAGAGCGCTGCCATTTTCGTATATGTGAGTATAATAAACAAATGTATTAGGTAGAAACTATAGCTGATTTCTCCACCTATTATCAGAAACCGATTGGATAATAGCCGGGATATACCTCCCTTCTGGAAGGCAAAGATCAGTATCATCAGAGAAACGGGTAACCAGTAATAGCAAGAATAACGGTATACTTTAGGTATATCTGCGGCACAAAGATAAAAAAGAAGAAATAAAGCAACGGATGCTACTTCCAACAATGTTCCCGTGGAAGAAGAAATCTTTTTATTATGTAATGCCTGATAGATCTGATAAAGTAATACTCCCACAAAAAAGTCCGGCAGGCGGGTGATGGGATTGACATACCAATATGCCTTGATTTGTTCGTCGGCAGTCAGATACATACCTGCCAGCATGACCGGAAGACAGATTGAGAGTATAACCAATAGTTTTCGCCTGCTGTTTAAGAAAGGAATCACGAAAGGAAAGCAGAAATAAAATAACTGTTCGCACCCCAAACTCCATGAAGGACTGTTGAAAGAGAAGAAATAATCAGCAGAGGGGAAGAAGGGCTGTAGCAGAAAGGTAGAGGCGACAAAGTGTTTGATCCAGTCTGTCGTATCGCTATATTGAACATATCCTCCTATACATGCGGCTATTAATAGTGTAAGTAGATGCAGGGGATAAATGCGGGCAATGCGTGCTACCCAGAACGTGCGTTTAGTAGTCGTTTTTGTCAGCAGTTTTTCCTGATAATTGTAGGCAATAATAAACCCGCTGAGGACAAAAAAGAAACTGACTCCGACAAATCCTTCTTTAAAGAAGTGGGCATCGAAACTTGTATCCAGAACATAGCAATGTGCTCCGAATACCATCAAGGCAAAGAATATTCGTAAAGATGTTAATGTGTTGATCACGATGTTTATCTGTTTCTTTTTTGTATTCGGCTGTAAAAGTACAGTTTTTCTGTGATATAAAAATTCACATAGATTAAAAAGAACTCAGGATTCGGAGCGCAGGCGGCTTAAATGTTGTGGAGTCATCCCAAGAAAGGAAGCTATATATCCCAGTTGGGCACGGTGAATTACATCCGGCTGTTCGCGTAGAAGTTGTTCGTAGCGTTCTTTGGCCGGTAGATATAGTCGGTTTATGTGGTGTATGTCCATGTAGAGCAGACATTCCTGATGGATAACGCGTCCCCAGTTGGCAATCTCGATATTTGTTTCATAAATCTGATTTAATTCATCAATGCGTATGGCATATAGTTCACAATCTTCCAGTAATTCTACATATTCGTATCCCGGTTGGTTGTGGTATAAGTCTTTCATCGCAAAAGTGATATCGCCTTCGCGTGAGAACCAGATCGTGATTTCTTCACCGTCACGCAGGCAATAGGAGCGGCAAAATCCTTTCTCTATAAAGTAGACGTGACGATCTGATACTCCGCCGTGTATCAGTAAGTGTTTCTTTGGCAATTCCAGCTTTTTCATGTGGCTGAAAAGCATTTCCAGTGAGCTGTCAGATACCGGATAATATCGGCGGATTCCTTTGATGATGTTCTCCATGTCTGCTTATTTGTGGGAGCATTCCAGCCACCAGTCGATCATTTTCCGTGCCAGGCTCAATTTTCGTGGAAGTTCCGGCAAATTATCTCTCGTATAGAAATCACCGGAGCTTAATTCTTCTTCTTGCAAATTGATTTCTCCTCCGGCATAATCGGCAATGAATCCTACCATTAATCCGCTGGGATAGGGCCAGGGCTGGTTGCCGAAATAAGTGATATTTTTCACATCCAGTCCGGTTTCCTCTTTCACTTCACGGACTACACATTCTTCCAGTGTTTCGCCTGTTTCGAGGAATCCGGCTACAAGGCTGTTGAATCTGCCTTTAAAGTTGCGGGCATGAACGAGAAGTATGGAGTCGCCTTTGCGTACTAAAACAAGGATGGCTGTCGAGATAGCCGGATATACTTCACGGCCACAGTTCGGACAGCGTTTCATGATAGATTCCTTTTGTTCCATCGGAGTGCCGCAAGCCGAGCAGAACAGACTGTTTCTGTCCCAATGCAGTATTTCGTGGGCTTTGCCTGCTGCCTGGTAATGTCCCAGCGGGAGGTATTCGTAAGAAGCGCGAAGCCCTATCATTGCATATTGCTCTGTCTCTTCAATAGGTTGGGACACGGAATAGGCTTTGCAGTTTCTTCCTTCCAGTGTGGTGATATTGTGTACTGTAGTCTTGTCTTTGATAAGGATAGGAGGAATTTCTCCGCAGGGAATGGCAAATGTACCGTTCCCCTCCTTTTTAAGTAGTAGTTCGTCTTTGTAAAAGACAAACCACAGGGATTCAGCTGTTTGATTCATTTTATATTTTTCTATTTTCTTCGCGCTGCGAAGTTATAAAAACTGTATCGATATATGTAGGGTTTACCGGATAAAATATGGATAGATTATTATAAATACTCACTTAACACTTTTATTCCTTTCTCCAGGTGCGCTTCCGAGAGTGAGGCATATCCCAGCCTTATTCCTGTTATATCATTCTCATAACTGAATCTGTCCGGAGTATAAAAACTGATTAACTTGGAGTTTACTTTCTGTTTCAGTTGAAATAAATCGATCTCTTCCGTCGGTTTTAGCCAGAAGGCAAGTCCGCCGTCCGGCTTTTTATAAATCACTTTGTCTTTTAAGTAATGCTGCAGGAGGCTGTCGAAGAAATCCCTTTTCTGCTCATAATGGCTCAACATTCTTTTCTGATGTCTGCGGATGTCTCCCGAGATAATCAGGTCTAATATAGACTGTTCCATGATGGTGTCTCCCTGCATATCTATAATTTTACGTAGTTTGCCTATCTTATTGATAAACTCAGCGGAACTGACTACATAACCTATTCTGATGGCAGGTGCGATCAGTTTGCTCAGTGTTCCGATATAAACATAGTTGTTGATTCCTTCATGAGCCGAAATCGGTATCACAGGACGTTGTCCGAAATGGAACTCGTTGTCATAATCGTCTTCAATGATAGTGAAGTGATACTGATTGGACAGTTCGATCAACTTCAGCCGGCGGGATAAACTCAGAGTTACGGTAGTCGGATATTGGTGATGAGGCGTCAGATAGATGGCTTTGACGGCTGTCTTGCTCACCAGACGTTCAATCTTGTCAATATCAATTCCCTCATGATCTACTGTTATAGGGATTAGTGTTGCTCCGGCGTGTCTGAAGGCCTCCCATGCAGGTTTGAAACCGGGATTCTCGACTAAAACGACATCTCCCTTTTCCAACAGGCAGTGTGCCGTCAGGAACAAAGCCATTTGACTGCCTCTTGTAATGCAGATTTCGGAGAGGGAAGTTCGCATTCCTCTATTCTGATTGAGCATATTTGAGATGGTTTCTCTGAATTTGTCATCTCCGAATTCACTGGCGAGATTCATGATTTGCCAATGTGCCTTTTTATTGAATATGCGTCGATACGCCCTAGCCAATTCTGTCATAGGGGTGCACGCCGTATCGGGCAGTCCGTCATCGAAAAAGATGAGGTCGCGTCTGAAAATCTCCGTTGTTTCCTGGCGGTTCTCTTTTATTGGCACGGGAACCGATATGGAAAGTTTGTCAGAAACATACACCCGCTTCCTTTCTTCCGAGATGAGCCATCCTTCGATGGTTAAAATCTCTAAAGCCTGAATGATTGTATTTCTGTTTACTTTCAATTCAACAGCTAACTGCCGCGTGCCGGGTAAAGTAACTCCGGCCTTTAACTGTCCGCTTTTGATTGATTGAATAATTTCATCTGCAATCTGCATATAAACAGCTTTGGATGCGGACTTATCAATTTTGATTTGTAATAACCAAGAGGTGTTCATCTGGTCTATCTGTTTTTATTGAAACTGAATCACAAAGGTAGACCAAACAACCCGTACTTTTGCAATATCATCACTTAAAAATTAGAAATATGCAGGGAAGAATGAAACAACATCAGTTGACAGAAAAGGAAATGAATGACGTATTGAGAAATGCGCAGGTAGGTCGGATAGCTACGTACAATGAAAATGGTTATCCTTATGTAGTTCCAGTTCACTTTGTAGTTTATGAAGAAAAGGTGTATATACACGGCCTTATCAAGGGGCAAAAGATTTCCAATCTGCTCAAAAACGATAAAGTAGGTTTTGAAGTAGACGAAATGGGAGCAATCGTGCCGGATTATGAGAACTCTTGCGGCACTAATACCAAATATAGAAGTGTCATTATCTTAGGCACTGCCAGGATGATAGAAGAGGTGGACCGGAAAGAAGAGATATTACACGCCATCGTTATTAAATATACGCCACAGTTATCTCATTTGAATTTTCCGGAGAAAATGATGCAGGCAACAAGTATTATTGAAATCACTCCTGTTGAAACTACAGGAAAATACCATAAGTAAAACTTTCCCCGAAAGTGTAAGAGAATGATATGACGGAGAACAAATGGGGTTGACTAAAAAGGCAATAGTATCTCTAAATCCCCTCCCCGAAGGAGGAGATTTAAGGTACTACCGTCTTTTTGCCTTATTTTTAACTCAGCAGGATACTCTGTCCGACTCCAATCTCCTGAATGAAATAATGATCGTGTGAGATGGCTATCACAGTACCTGCATAGTTTTTGATGGTTGCAGTAATAATTTCGATGCTTTGTATATCCAGGTTGTTGGTCGGTTCGTCCAGTATAAACATATCGGGCATATTATTACTGATCATCAGGCAACAAAAGGCAAGTCTCATTTTCTCTCCGCCGCTTAGCTTCCGGCAAGATTTATCCCATTCGGAAGCCGGAAATAAATATCGGTTCAGAATAATCTTTATTTCGTGCTCCGGCAGGTTGCGGCCATTGAAGGCATAGGCTTGTTCCAAAATACTGTTTCGATCATTGATGATCGAATATTCCTGATTCAGATATACATAGGTGAAATCTGCCCGTATGAGTGTGCCTTCCTGTGGTTGAAGTTGCCCGGTTATGATTTTCAGCAGAGTTGTTTTTCCGCTGCCGTTGCCTCCTTCTATACGAAGGCGGTCCCCGCTTTTCAGCTGGAAGCTGAGAGGAGCTTGCCAAAGTTGTGGCTGATCGGGATGATAACCGAAGTTAATCTCCTCTGCCGTAACCAGTATTTTACCGGTATGAAGTCCGGAACTGTTAAAGTCAGTCTTTAGTGCAGCAGTCGGCGAGAGTGAGCTTCGGAGTTGGTTACGTTCGTCAGTTAACTTCTCGGCTTTCTCCTGATGGGCGCCGGTTAGTTTGGCAGTGCTCTTTTCCGATTTGCTTTGTAAACTGTTCAGTACAATACGCGGAACACCTTTTTTCAGGTTTCTTTTTTCACCACGTACATTCTGTTTATCCCTCCGTTCAGCTGTTTCGCGGGCTACCTTGCGGGCAGTGCGGAGTGCTTTCTCTTTTTCTTCGATGCGTTGTTGCAAGGCTTCTTGCATCAGTGTTTTTTGTTCTTTGTAAAATTCATAGTTTCCACCGTAATAGCTGATCTGATGCTTTTCCAGTTCACATATTTCAGGAAGAAGATTCAGCAGTGTACGGTCATGGCTTACTACCAACAGCGTGGAACGCCATTTTTCCACCCAGTCATACAGACGTTGTCTGCCTGACGAATCGAGATGATTGGTCGGTTCATCCATCAGTATGACGGACGGATTATGAATGTCCATACCTGCGAGGAATACGCGTGTCTTTTCTCCTCCGCTGAGCAGATTCATCGGGTAGGGTAGTGGAAATTGCCCCAATCCCCACGAATCGAGGGCGGCGACGGAACGTTCTTCTATATTCCAGTCGTCGTTCAATATGCTGAAATTTTCTATTGAGGCATCTCCCGCAAGGATAGCATGTAGTGCTTTCTGCTTGTGGTCTATCTGTAAGGCTTGCGCGATGGTCAACGAATCATATTGCCCGAAATGTTGGGGAATATAATAGAGGTCGTCCGGTCGGACGATGACGCCGGAAGAGGGTGCTAGTTGTCCGGCAATAATTTGCAGCAGGGTAGATTTGCCACAGCCGTTGTTGCCGACTAATCCTAACTTCTGCCCTTTACTGATGGCAAAGTTAAGGTCACTGAATAATACTTCTTTATCCGGATGGATATAGCTGATTTGTTGAATACTAATAGGCATGATGGTCTATTGGGTTTGAGGTTGAAAACTGGGTGAGGATAATCACGGGACAAGGGAACGACAAACACAATACTGGCTAAACAACACGAATTTCGTGATGCTTAACGATAAAGAAAAAGCATGGATGAAAAGTGATGTTTACTAGAAGTGTTGTCTTACTTAGAAATTCTCATTGCGGTAAGTATATAGTTTAACTTGGGTGCAAAGATAGTACTTTCTTTTATAATATTGTTTGGTTTTGGCTGGAAAAATGGATTCTTTGAACTTATTCAGAATGTGGAATAAAAAAATGAAGAGCAGAGGCTACAATTAAAAAACGGCCCGCTCTTCATTTTCACTACCTACTTTATTAACTTATTACATCTTTCTCACTCGAAAATCAAACCATAATTTCATTTTAAAACCGTCATCCCCTTTTTTAATGCGAATACTGCTTGGCTGACTGTGGGGACCAAGTTCAGGAATGGATTTCCCGGAACGCATGGCGGGAATATCATAAAGAAAAGAGATGTCACCTTCCGGGAATTCCCACATTGTGTTTTCACCATTACGTCGATGGACAGGTTCCAGCGGAGTAAATACACGGAAGAACAAGCCATCACTTTCAGAGTAAACAGTGAAAGGTACGCGATCTGATTCTAATGTTGCCCAATAAACATTGGCATGATAACCTTTGAATTCCGGATAGATTAAATGATCAAAACTTTCACCGGTTATGGTATTATTGTATTCTTTCTCCCAAATGCCATAATTGGTACCTTTTATACGATTCTTCCATACACGGTAAGGGCCACGCCCCATCCATTTCATGCCTTTCACTTCTTTTTCCGGAAAAGAGAAAGTGAGCCCGAGATTATATATTTTCTTATCAAAGAAGGCTCCCTCAAAACCATGACCTTTAGGATCATTCAGCAGTACAGCTTCCATACCTAATAATCCGTCTCCGGACATACGCCAGACAATTGAATCTATTCCTCCTTCATATTTGGCAATGTAACAGGCGTCATTACCTTGCATGTACTCATAGCCTTCTTTAAAATTAGCTTTCATACCGACAGGTAATGGACCGTTATTTAACGGGATGATTTCATCCTTCTGTTTTATTTCGATAAGTATCCCATTTCTAAAGGTGGCAGAGATACCATTAGCAAACAAAGTGACCTCTCCATTCTGCTTTTTAATACTTGCAGATGAAGTACTAATATGTTTATTATATTGCGTCGCAAAATATTCATTAGCATATTTGATTGGCCAGGTCCAATTGCAGATAGAATGCCCCTGTTTATCATAAGCCTCCAGTTCCAGCACATCCCCTTGGAAAAAAACAGCAGGTAATTTCATATGTACCTTGCCGGTTTCACCCGGAGCAATATCCGGAAGGGGCACTGCACCTTCGGAAAGCAGCGTTTGTGTCCCCTTCTTTAAAGGTGATGAAAGGGAATAGACTCGATATTTCATACTGCACTCTTTCAGATTCGTAAAAAGATAGTTGTTACTTATCATGAAATCTCCTTTAAAAGATGGGGTGATAAAGAGGTTCTGGAATTGTATAGGTGCCCAGACTTCACGGACGGTATAAAAACTTCCTTCTTTCTCCCGTCTGGGGCCTACAATGCCATCCGGACCGTTAGGACCATCCGAGTCCAGACGTCCTCCTAGGTCGGTCCTTTTAACAGCTTCATCAACGTATGCCCATAAAAATCCTCCTGCAAATAAGGGATTGGACTTATAGCTATCCCAAAAATCATCCAGGCCGGCTCCTTGTCCGCGATCATAAAGTCCATGTAGAAATTCGGTAGGCATAAATACATTATATCCGTTTGCCAAGCGGTAAGGGCCTGTTTGATAAGCTGGATAGTGATGAGTATCAAGCCCGTTGAAATCAGCCCACGGATGGATGACATGACGTTTCTGCGGATCATAATCTGCAAAGTGGGCATCTATATTTTTATTCCATCCTCCTTCGTTTCCATTACTCCACATAAAGATACAGGGATGGTTTACATCACGGTTTATCATCTCAGACAGTAATTTTAACCCTGTTTCCGTGTCATAGCTATTCTGCCAGCCGGCAAGTTCGTTCAGATAGAATATGCCAAGCGAGTCACATATCTCCAGGAAATGTTTATCGGGAGGATAATGAGAACGTACAGCATTCATATTCATTTCTTTAATTAATAAGGCATCTTGCAGGCTGAGTTCACGGTTTGTTGTGCGTCCGCCATCAGGATGAAAACTATGACGGTTGGTTCCCTTTACTATAATTTTGGTTCCATTGACATAAATGCCGTCCTTGGGGCGGAACTCAATGGTACGGAATCCGATACGCTCTTCATGGATGTGGACAATTTGCTTCTGAGGATTGAGTAGTTCCAGCTTTAAAGTGTAAAGATTGGGGTTCTCACAGTCCCATGTCTGAATGCCTTTCCATTCTGTAGTTATAGTTTGTATCTCATCACTGTTCAGTGAAATGATTTGCCTGCCAATACTTGTCTTACCGCCTACAGGAGTAATTGTTGCCGCTACTGAATAGTCTTGGGAAATATTTTTCAGATGTAGCTCTGTTGCTAGTTTTCCATTTGCCATCGCATTTACTGCGATACGTTCGATATGTGTTTTGGGCATGGCTTTGAGGTATACGGGCCGATAAATACCGCCATAGAGCCACCAGTCTGCACGTCGTTCGGCAGCATTCACTGATTTATTGGCAGATTCTTTCCATACCTTTACTTCCAGATTATTCTTTTTTCCAAAATTTAGTTTATCTGTTATGTCATAGCTAAAACGATAGAAACCGCCTTGGTGAATGTCGCCTGCCGATATATCGTTTATTTTCACTTCAGTATCTGTCATTACTCCTTCAAAAACAATACTGACTTGCATATCTTTCCATTTAGCGGGTACCTTGAACTGATATCGGTATAGCCCGGTTTCATCGCTGGGTTTAGCTCCCTTATTCAAATAGAAACGTCCGTAAGTGTATTCGCCAAACCCTTGTAATTCCCATTGCGAAGGGACCTCTATCTTGCTCCATTTGCCACTGTTCATGCCTGCGGAACAATAAAAATCCCATGTCTTTGTGTCTTGATATCCGCTTCCCGACAGATATTGGATTTCCGTACTCTGTGCATTTACAGTTAAGGAAAATAAACAACTTAAGATTATAAAAATAAATGTTTTCATATAGGTTTATTCTTTAATATTGATAGGTTGGTTCTATAGGGAATACATAAAACTGTCTTTCCGGTTTGAAATCAATCATCCATTGGTCTATTAATACATGATTGTCTAAAGCTGTAATGGATAGAGTATGCATTCCTTTTGTTAGTGTGTGTTTGGTATTTCTTACTGCTTGTCCGCGAAGAACATTCTGTTTCCAGGATTCGGTACGAAATCCTTCTTTAAAGGAACATATCTGAGGCGTTTCACCATCTATGCTGACACTAAAGCGAATATCTCCTTTATCGTTCGGCTGTGTCGGGATGACGGCTGTACGCAGAATAGCCTCTCCTTCCCATGCACTTTCAAAATCAAAGGTGATTGTCTTTCCTTTTGGTAGGGATACAGCGTTCATGCTGTGTCCCAATGACTGAATGACGATCACTCCGTCTGTTGCTTTGGTATAGTTACAAGCATTGGTAACGATACATTTGTCTTTTGATACCTCTTTCAGAGGGAGCGACTTGGTACTTTCAGGAAAAGTATATTTCTCAATTTCCTGATCAGTTAACCATATAGGGAGGGTAGGCGGATAAAACACGTATAAATCACGTGGATTGTAACACATGGAATATTTCCATTTACCACCGGCTAATTTATGATTATAATAATCTGTCAAGTCACGAATTTCCTGATAGGCTTTGATACTTTTTGCACAAGCATTCATCAATTGGCTTTCACGAGTCCACAAGTTAGTATCACAACTTCCCGGAAAAATGCAGCGTGCCCTTTGTGCTTCCAGCATTTTAGTACTCATAGCTGCTGCACCGAATACAGGATATTTAATTTGTGCAAAGAAAGCGTCTTTTCTCTCTTGAGGAATGATCGGTTCTACTTCGGACAGGATTCTTTTTATTGACTCATAAGATTCCAGATAACGGTCTAGTTCTCCACCGAATTCAGTGAGACTGAAATCTGTGTTTTTGATTGGAGACCATCCTTTTATATATTTCTTTTTATCCAGTTCTACTTGGTTCCAGCCCATAAACTCCGGTTTGCGGATACCGCACAGACGATAAAATTCCAGCATGGCCGGCAATAACTTTTCTCCCGCTTCTGTACCGAATTCGCGGCAAAGCCAATTTTTCTGATGCTGTACGAGGGTAGAGGGAGATACAGAGTTGATGTCCCATGCCATATCCAGAAAAAGTTCCAGGTCATAGGCTGCAGGTTTTAAATCATGTACATTGACAATCCACAGACGACGGGCATTGCAATCATAGGCTTGTTTCATTTCACTATAGACCAACCCCGGTTGGGTAGTGCATAGCCACATATAATCATGCGGACGTCCCCAATAACTGAGATGATAATATACACCGGCACCACCGCTGCGTTTTTGCTGTTCCTGGTCACTCAGGCGAGTCATGTAGCCATAATTGTCGTCACACCATATGAGTGTAATATCATCGGGTACCTGTAAACCGTTCTCCATAATCTGAAGTACTTCTTTATAGGGAACAAAAGCCTGTGGGATTTTCGCTACATCCTTTTTTACATATTTAGATAATAAGGTGCGTTGGGCATTTATGACTTGCTGCAAAGCATCGGTTTTTTCCTGAAGAGTTTTTACTCCTTCCATACCGCTGTCGTGAATACCTCTCATACCTATCGTATAGAAGTTCTCATAGCGTCCGGCTTCTTTCAAACGTTCTGTCCAATAGGACTGTACACTTTCACGATTCGTAATATAATTATACTCGCCTCGTTCGCTGACTTTCCATTCACCTACATTATTACGCATCAAAGGTTCACAATGAGAAGTGCCGATAACGATACCGCAGCTATCGGCAGCCTCTTTGGCTCCTGGTACAAAGTAGAAAGGAGTCGTAATTCCGTGCATACCCGGCCAGATGGCGTTGGCACGAAGACGCATCAGCAGCTTGAAAATCTCCTTATAAGTACGGGCACCGATTCGTCCTTTTGTGTCAGACGGTTCGAAGTTTTTCCAACTCCAAGGTTGTAAACTCCAGTCTTCGTCATTCAAAAAGATTCCACGATACTCTACTGAGGGGCTTTGAAAGGTTGTATAATCGGCAGGCAATGTTAATTGATTTTTCTTTATGGGTGTGACGTCTCCC
>ENA-ORRZ01001882-ORRZ01001882.1-human-gut-metagenome-genome-assembly--contig:-NODE-1882-length-11806-cov-3.052591_pt1 | contig 11806 bp, 12 predicted proteins | sample MGYA00242185_ERZ509152 | MGnify/ENA primary metagenome ERZ509152 (study PRJEB26280, sample SAMEA2338668) | human gut metagenome | biome: human gut; feature: human-associated habitat; material: faeces... | reverse complement strand
GAAAAAATCGTTTTAAATTCTTTTTTGTTAATTTCAAAAATTCTTCATATGTCATATTCGCCTTCATTCCTCCCATCTGCAAAGGTTTTTCCTGCCTTTTCAGTTTTTCTTCTGTAGTAATAAAATAATCACGTCCAGAATTCCAAAAACTTACGAATACTTCTCCTTCGGAAGTATTGATCTCCCTCTGTTCAAATCCTTCTCCCCAGCCATCGCTTGCCTGACCCTCCCAGTATTCTTTTATATCTTCAATTTCTTTTTGAGAAAGTTCTCCTCTATATTCTACCTCCAGTACACCCCACAGCTCTCCACGCCAGACTTCTACAGTAGGGTTCATACTATAAATTTTTTCTTTCAGACCTTCATCATTTAGATACTCAGCCAGCCCTCGATCTTCTTCCTCTGGCAGACGTTCTTTTGCAATCTGGTCGAGAATTTCCTTTTGATAGCTACACAGTTCTGCCGGTAAGAGTTCCTCACCTTCCCCATTAAGCTCTTCCCATTCATATTCATATCTAGGATACCGAGTCGCCGTCAGTGGACTAAATAAACGAAGCATCGTACATTTTTCTAGCTTTTTGCTGCTATGAGCAGATTCTTTCTCTTTCATCACTGTAATCCCTCCTCCTGTAAAACTACATTTCCATACCGGCAAATCAAAAATGCTATAACAATCTGTTCAAACACTTGGTCACTGACCAACTCTGGATCAATCAACTCAGCCAAACTGACATGCTGACTTCCCCGATATAGATCCCTTGCCATGTAAAACAAAACATAACCATCCAGATCCACACCATGAATATAAATCTTGGAAAACTTGATCTGAGCCTGTGTCACCGCATACAATGCTCTTCCCCACAAAAACCGATCCGCAGAAAGAAGATATATGACTGCACACAGTACCGGTTCTTCTGTTTTATGAATACATCGCCTCAGCATCATGAAAAACCGTTCTCTATGACCATTTCGGAAAAAACAAGACTCTTTTATGCCTGTCAAACGGTTCATGCGCCTCGCAAATGGGCTTACAGCCACCTCCTCTGCCAATACCTCCATCAGCTTGTGAAATGGGATACCCCCGTCCGAAATATGCCCACACAAGCAATCCTGTTTTTTCGATCCATCCGAAAGGTGACTGACAATCATTCCGCTCTTTCGTGGTCGAAATCCTGGAATATGCTGCATCTCCTGCTCTAGTCTGGCATAAGGGGTATCACTCATAAATCGTACTACCATTTTGTTCTCTCCTTCCATTTTCTTGTATACAAAAAAAGCCAATCATGTTTCTCAATGAAAAACACAATTAGCTTTTCTGTCTTATCTACAAATTTATTTTTATTTCTGTTAATTTGCAAGCCTGTCTCATACCGGATTACTGTCCTTTTTATTAGTTCACAATATATCAAGTAGTCTTTTCTTCACCGTCTTTTATCATAAATGTGCACACTTATACACTTGAATTGCAACTACTATACCATCTGGCTCGTTCAATTACCTGTCGCTCTAATGCCATACACTTTAGAGTCAGATATAAAATCTTCACTGAGAATCCATCTCCTTTACTAATTTATTGCACAAATTATATCTAATTGATTATTCCGGGGCTCTCTGAGCCACCTGTCCGGACTTTGAGAGCCACAATTCCAGAGAATGAGAGCCATATATTCCGGTAATTCAGAGCCACCTTATTGGACTCTATTACATATATTTCCTTTATACTGTAAATACACACCTTTGGTGTGAATACAGATAAAGGAGGTCGTAAGTTATGACCAAGTATCGTGAAATCCTACGCTTGAAAAGCTTGGGATTCAGTGAGAGGAACATCGCACAAAGTTGCGGTGTATCCAGAAACACAGTCGCCAAGGTTTTGAAAAAAGCAGCGGAAATCAATCTTTCATGGCCGCTGGATTTTGACATGACCGACAGTGCACTAGATGAGCTGATGTTTTCTAAAAATAAGTCGGCAACGAATAAGCGTATGCCAAACTTTGACTACATCCGCAAAGAACTCCTGCGGAACGGTGTAAACAAAAAGCTTCTCTGGGTAGAATACTGTGAGGAGTGTCGCATGAGCAACGAAGAGCCTCTAATGTATTCTCAGTTCTGCTACTACATCCAGAAGGATGAAGAAAAACGCAGGGCTACCATGCATATCCCCAGAAAACCAGGTGAACAGATTGAAGTTGACTGGGCCGGTGATCCTGCCCACATCATTGATCCGGACACCGGAGAAATCACAGATGCATGGATATTTGTAGGTGTATTAACTTACAGCCAGTATGCTTTTGTAAAAGCATATATGAATGAGAAAACCGACAACTGGATCAAAGCTCATGTCCAGATGTTTGATTTCTTTGGCGGTGTCACACCTATGCTCGTTTCTGATAACTGTACAACTGCAGTGAATCATAAAAAGAGTGACTGGTACAACACTGCCTTAAACACAACTTATCATGAGATGGCAGAACATTACAATCTTGCCATCCTTCCGGCCAGAGTCCGGAAACCCAAAGATAAACCGAATGTAGAGGGATCAGTAGGAAAAATATCCACATGGATAACAGCAGCCCTTCGCAATGAGCAGTTTTTTTCTCTTGCAGAATTGAATGCTTCAATCCGTGAAAAACTGGATGCTTACAACGCCCGTAAATTCCAGAAAAAGGAATGTAGCAGACTCAGTTTATTTCTTGGGGAAGAAATGCCATTACTGGCTCCGTTGCCTGCTACACCTTTTGAACTGGCTGAGTGGAAACAAGCCACCGTCCAGTTCAACTATCACATCGCAGTAGACAGAATGTTCTACTCCGTGCCTTATCAGTATATCAAAAATAAGGTTGATGTGCGTATAACAGATACAACGGTTGAAATATTTTATAATCACAATCGTATTGCCTCTCACAGACGACTCTATGGAAGAAGCGGTCAGTATTCTACAGTGACAGAACATATGCCGCAGGAACACCAGAAATATCTGGAATGGAATGGTGACCGGTTCCGTAAGTGGGCTGATACGATTGGAATTAACACAAGTAAGGTTGTCGATGCAATACTTACCTCCGGCAGGATTGAACAGCAATCCTACAGAAGCTGCATGGGATTACTGAAACTGGCAGAAAAATATTCGCCAGAAAAACTGGAACAGGTCTGCGCCAAGGCGCTCTCTTATTCCGGTAAACCCAGCTATAAAAGTATCAAAAATCTGTTGGCTGCAGCGAAGGATGTACCTGGTACTGGACCAGAAGCATCTCAAGCAGTAAAACCACACGGCATAACCAGAGGAGCCAGATACTATGGAGGTAAACAATCATGACAAATCAAAGTACAATCGATAAACTTATTGAAATGCGTCTGACTGCTATGGCAGATGCATTCCGCATCCAGATGGATGATCCTACAATGAAGGAAGTTCCGTTCGAGGATCGGTTCGGTATGCTTGTTGATGTCGAATACAACAATCGTAAAAACAATCGTCTGAAAAGGCTAATTCGCCAGGCTGAGCTTGAACAGCCAGATGCCAGCATCGCAGCAATTGATTACCATTCTGGACGAAAGCTGAACAAAGCACTGATCAACCGTCTGGCAACCTGTGAATACATTACAGAATACCGGAACATCTTTATTACTGGAGCAACTGGAAGTGGCAAAACTTACATGGCCTGTGCCTTTGGCATGGAAGCATGCAAGCGCTATTACTCAGTGCGATATGTACGACTTCCTGATCTGTTATTGGACTTACAGGCTGCCAGGGACGATGGAACTTTTTCAACTGTCCTGAAAAAATATACCAAGCCAATAGTGTTGATTATCGATGAGTGGTTGCTTCTTAAACTGACAGAAGCTGAAGCCAGAAATCTTTTTGAACTGATACATAAAAGACGTAAAAAATCTTCAACAATCTTTTGTTCCCAGTTCCGTGAAAGTGAATGGTACCAGCAAATCTGTGATGGTGAAAGTACTCTTGCCGATGCCATCATGGATCGTATATCGTATGATTCCTATAAGATCGATATTGAAAGTGTTGACCCATCTAAAGACCTCTCTATGAGAGAAGTATATGGACTGGATCCAGCAATGGCAAAGTAACTTAATAAACAAAATGGGGTGGCTCCGTTAGTCCGGACAGGTGGCTCTCGCCACACCGGACTGGCGGCTCTGCCGCACCGTAATATTCACTAATATTCCCTTTACTTAAAATATTTAAATTCCTTCTATCCTCCTTGATCTCTAATATCACTCTCTGTAAGTTGCATTTTTTATTCCCTCCATAACCTAATTTATCACCAAAAATTATCTTTTCCTGTAGAAAAAAGTCATAACATCGCAATTACACGAGTTATGACTTTTTTATTCTTACACTTTTTATTTACACTTGACTTTGCTATACATCTGAAATCGATTTATTTTTTTGCTCCTCTATAAAAATATCTTTTATATTAAAGTTTAACAGTGAACAAACCGCTTTCTTATCATTAACATTATACTGATAATTTTTTAAGTATAACGCAATATTTTGCGACAAAATACTAAGAGAAAATGCATCTAACTTCTTTTTACCTTTTACGCATTCTTCAATTTCTTTAACTGGCAAATGACCATTCTGAGTTCTTATTAGATAATCTATACTTGCCATTTCAAAAAATGTACAATTTTTTTCTGCCCTAACATCAGCCATTTCATCTACAATTCTATCCGATTGCAAAGAATACCCTAAGTTACTTATTGTCACACCAACAAAGGCTCCCCAAAATTGACTTAAAAACTCATTTATTTTCATTTTAAATTGACTCTTTGCTGCAATTTCTTCTTTATCTTCTTTTGCCTTTTCGTCCACAATGTCAATGATAATATCTATCATATCATTTAAAGACTCATACAATGCTCCCATAAGTTTCATACTTGATGTGTACATCAAATTTATTATCTCTATTCTCGGCCTCCTCTTGATGGATGATGAATAATTTTTAATAATATCTCCTAAAAATTCAATAATTCTTATCGTTTTTGTGAACTCAATCGTCATTTTATCCAATTCATCTTCTCCAGATTGTACACTAGTCTCATTTAATTCTTCTAATTCATATTGCTTAAGAGCCTTTTCCTCCTGAATTTTCGGTATATTCACATTTTTAGGTATATTAAATATCTTCTCAACTTTTCGATCAATATCATATTCCAACTTCTTTAATAAATCTTTTTGTTTAGCATATTTAAAATTTTGATACTCAACAAGGAGTTCTCCACACACTGTTTCAATTAATGGTAAGATCTCGTATTCTACACTCATATCATATGCTAAAAATAGTGCAATATTAAAATTAAGTTCCTTTGATAAATCTGCAAAGATTTTTTTAGTAATCTGACTTTTCTTTTCCGGAGGCAATTGATTCAAAATATAACTTCCAGTAAAATAATAATACATATAACTATGTTTAAATCTATATTCACCCTCCCGTTTTTCAAGAACCTTATATTTCGTCAAATTATTAAGAACCTCAATTGCACTACCCTTACTACCTCGATACTCTTGATTATAATCAAAAATTACTCCCAAAACAAAACTCTCCTGCATGTTTTGTTGCTGCTCTTCATCATAAACTCTAAAAGCCAGCTGCTCTAGAATAGTTTTATACATGGTTGCTTCATTAGTATCACCATTTGATATTTCATTTATTTTATCGAGAATTAAACATTCATAAATATATGAATACCTACTGTAATCCGTATTCATTTTTTCATAGTTATCCAAATAGGAAAGTACAAGCAAAAATTCTATTGGTGTTTTATTAAAAAATCCTGTTTTCATGACACTTTGCACTTGTGCCAACTTATTTCTACATAATACATCAAATTCTTGACTTTCTTGATCTTGATCTTCGTTAGATAGCAATAGCCATCTGCTTACTAATTTCCTCCTCATATAATTCTTTAAATCTTGAATATATAGTCGCGAGAATTTCTTTTCTAAATATTCTTTTGTTTCCACATTTTTCAAAAAACCCAGCAAATCATTTTGAAGGTTACTTGTAATAACCACAATCCCAAATTTGCAAGTAAGATAATGTAGTATTTTTTTCATTAATTTATCCGAAACAACAATTTCTTCAAAATTATCTATAATACACACCTTCTTTTCTTCTTCCATTTGCAAGATTTCTTCTTCTTCCAAATTAGAATATTGTTGTCCATAAAATTCTGCAATTTTTCTATTTAATTCATCCCCCTCTCCAGTTCTCAGTTTTGTAGCATCTACCATGACTGGATATAATTTCATTTCAAAAAAATTCTTATATAACTGCTTTAGTAAAGCTGTTTTTCCATATTCTTTTTCTCCAGAAATCATAACATATTTCTTATTTTTAATAATACGAAGAATATCTTCTTTATTTTTGTATAAAACCTTATTTTTTTTATTATTAATATCTTCACCCTTCAACACAGGATAGACAAAAACATCTGATAATTTCAATATGCCTTTGGATTTGTTTACCAAATCTATTTCATTATCATCTAAGTATTCCAAAAAATCCGATTTTAATTCAACACCATTCTTTATATATCGATTTCTTTTAAATTCTCTCGATTTAGTATCTAAGATATTTTCATACAATTTTCCATTCCATTGATATGAAAAAAAGCGTTCAATATTACTTTCCAAATCAATTTTGAGAATATTAAAACCACTTTGCTCTGGATAATGAGAATTATATAATTGATTTCCTTTTATAAAATAGTTTGTTGCTGCACCATAATTGTCCTTTAATATAATTTCAGAAACATGGTCATGTCCCACCAACACAATATCTGAATAATGCTTATAATATTTTTTCCACTCTTCTGCACTCTCCCAATTCAACCATGATTCATCATGATGCATCAAAGTTATAACAATATCTTCTTCTGTTTTATCTTCCAGTTTAGGAATTGCTATTTTCATTTCTTTAGGCTTTTCATTTTTATTGGAACACCATGCAGTATTCAAGCAATGAAATTTTAAAGAAACACCTTTATAAATTAATCCATTAATAGCAAATATACTTTCATCACTAGCACTAACTAATGGTGCTATTTCTTGATCCCAATCTTTCACAAAATTAAAATAATTTTCTTCAGCTTTACTACAAGTTTTAATAATGCTACTATTTAACATATCTAAGTTAGAATCTCGCAATAAAGACTCTCTTATCACACTATCTTCTCTATCAAAATCGCAATCATGATTTCCTGGAACTATTACAACTTGTATAAATAACTCTTCATACCGCTTTCTTATACTCTCTATAATATCAGAAAAAATTATTGATGCTGATAAATACTGTTCTTCCTTACCTGAATACGCAATATCGCCAGTAATACAAATAATTAACAATGTATTCTTTTCATCTATAATATGTTTATTTATTGCATTTGCAATATATACGCTTTTCTCATCTAAAATATTATAATCTGCATCGTTTTCAATATGTATATCTGTAATATGTACTAATAATAATTCCATACTCTTTCTCCTACTTTGAAAATGACAGTTTTCAACACATTTATTCTAACACAAAAAAAATCACCCGTCACCTGAATTAGAGTACAGTATACATTAATATTCAAAACTCCTTTTTAATCACAGTCTCTAATAAAAATCTTATATAAGAATACAAATTCCAACAATTGGCTTTAATGGGGAATTCTTTTCTATAAACAAATCTAGTTCTAAATGGAACTTGATGATAATGGCACCAATCTTTTATTTGTTTCATTCTTATGAGTTCCCCCCTATCAATTCTATTTACCAAACATTGCATTTTTAAATCATCTCTACCTTTCTCAAAAAATAAATAAAATAACACATTATAATATCTAATTAACATAACATCTTTTTCAATTTCTTCTAACTCCATACACACTTTCCACCTTTCTTTGTATATCCAGTTCTATTTATCCACATATTTTTACTTTATACACCTTATACACACCTGATAATAGGGGATAAATATTTCCACCAGAATCAAAACGATCTCAATTACGCCAACTCCATCCTCCTGATGGAAAAATTCACAGATTTCATTTCTCAACATATCGATATCCTCCTTATCCCATCGTCATCATGGCCGGAGCCATGATCATTACCATTACAATGCCAAGCATCAAAAACAGCGGCGCAAGCAGCTTTGTTCCTGCCTCCTCTCCCATACGGCGGGCCAGGTTTTTTCTCATTTCAAAAGCATCCTCCATCTCTGTTCTGAGTATGGCTCTTAAATTTTTTGTTCCCGCCTTTCTGTTCTACTCCAATACGCTGCTCAGCTTCAGGTAAGGCTGAAGCTTACATCTGCGGCCAAATTCCCGGTAAGCAGTCCCCTCCGGCATTCCATTTACCAGCTGGTAATATGTACGGCACATTTCCTCTCCTGCCGCCTGCTGCTTCTGCTTTCCCATTTCTCTTGCGTGTTCATAGTCCTTTACCATTCGTTCCCACGCGCTGCGAATCGTCATTCCTGCTCCAACCAGGATCATCAGCTTTGATACCAGTTCTGCATAGTCCAGAAGCAATTCCTTCTCCCGACGTTTCTCCCTTACCTTTTCTGCCTCCCTCTCCCGGATTACCAGTAAGAATGCAAGAAAAATTCCTAAAAAAGGCAGCGCAAAATAATTCTCTTTCTTTTCCCTGCGGTAGGAAATTGTTCTGCCATCCACACGCTCTGGAAGAACCAGATACTCATTCGTCTTCTGTTCCTCATTCCTTTTCTCTATCTCCTGCTGAAGTCCTGCCAAAAGCTGCTCATCTGGAGAAAGCGTTCTGGGAACCAGACGAATAGGAACCTGGAAATCTGCATGATAACCATCCACAGTCAATCTTGCAGAGAGAATCACCTGTCTGGGCGTTTCTGTTGATTTCATAATTTTTCCCATAGAAGAAAGCAGTTCCGGTTCTGAGGACTGCCACCGAATAGAAATCCCTGTTTCTTTATCCCTGGAAATCAATTCCAAATCCGATTCCACCTCCGTCAGAGAACGGTTTTCTCCCCGGATTCTGTTTTCAATATCATCCATCAGATGATAAAAGGCCTCCATAGCTTCTTCCTGAGTATACGCTCTGGGACTGACCTGTACCGTAACAGGAACCGCTTTCTGAGCCACTCCGTCTACCAGCAGCTCATACTGCTCCTCAAGTCCTGCATATCCATCTCGAAGAATTCTGTTTCCCGGCAGGCTTTCTGATGAACTGCTGTTAGAAATTTCCAGGACTCCATAAAGCGCCATACTTCCGACTATACAGACTGCCGGCAAAATCCACTGACTTTTTCTGGTAATCAAAAGTCCCCATCCCTCCTTTTTCAGGCAGCCTATATGCGGATATCCAGAATTCTTCTGGATAAAACCACTGAGATCAGATATCCTGCCATACATCCGGTCATCAAAATTCTTCCCAGTCCTGTTTCATACATCTGTGAAAAAAAACCTGGTGAAGAACCTTCCACATAAAATGCAATCAGAAATGGTATCATTCCCATAATTTTCTGTTCGAACTGCCGCGATGCTGTCATTGTCCGGATTTCCTCCCTCACCTGCATTTTGTCCCGAATCACTTCTGCCGTATGACGCATAATCCCGCTTAAATCTCCACCGCTGCGCTTGGCTACAGAAAATACCTCAGAAAAATTTTTCACATCCTCCAAACCGCTTCTCTCTGCAAAATCATTCAGCACCTCCTCTACGGTTCTGTTTGTTTTCAGCTGAGCGATCATATAGGAAAATTCTCTTGTAATCAGTCCATCTTCCCCATAAAGCATAGACAGTTCCTCCCTGCTCACTGCCAATGCGTTTTCCATGGCATATCCAGAACTTAAAGCCGATGCCAGAATCACCATGCTCTCCTTAAACTGAACAGCCAAAAGATTCCATCTCCTGTTTTTCAGTCTTTTTCTTTCCGAAACAAGAGCCACCGTCACCCCAACAGGAATCATCATCCAGAATGCCTTCATGCTTCTGTAAAACACTGTCGCAAACAGTCCGCAGGCAGCCACCCCCTTTCCCACTGCCTGAAGCAGTTCTGCCGTCGTCATCCTGTATTTCTCATACTGGATAACCTGCTGCTTTGAGTTTTTCCACTGACTGCAGAGTTCCTGTTTTGATAAGATGCCCCCTGACCCGCCCTGTTTTCCTTTCCTCATCGACACTTCCCTCCTCTTCCTGAAAACGGAACAGAGAATTCAACTGGATGATTCCTTCTTCCACTGCCCCTACTTCAGCAATCTCCAGAACCCGACGGCTTTTATCCCGCAGACGTCCCAAATGCACCAGAATATCAATCGCTGAGGAAATTTGGCTCCGCACTGCTGCTAAGGGCAAATCCGCCCCCATAAGCGTCATAGTTTCCAGCCTGGAAAGCATATCTCTGGGACTGTTTCCATGTCCTGTAGACAAACTGCCTGCATGTCCGGTATTTAACGCCTGAAGCATATCGAGACACTCCTTCCCCCTCACCTCTCCTACAATAATCCGATCGCCCCTCATCATAAAAAAAGGAAAACAAAAAAAATCAAACATGGAGGTACTCTTTATGAACGCTGTGTATCGTGTATATGGTCCGGATGATTTCTTCCTAGAAACCGAGAGCCAACCAGAAGCATACCGGACTGCCAGAAATCTGGCCAGCAGTTCCGGCCAGGCTGTCTCTGTCTCGATGTGGTGGCAAGGACGGCTTACTTTCCGGCATTTTCTTCCTGAATAAAATAAAATCAATTACAAACTAATTTAGAAAAACGGAGGTATTTAAAATGAAAAATTACAAAGATTTTGAAGAGGTTTATATTGGCAGCAGTTACGATATGGCTACCCTTGTCTTGGTAGGAGGTAAAGAAGATAAGTATTTTGTAACGGAACCTCTTTGTTTTAGTAGTCAATCAGCATACTACGCATACTTGGTATAAGATGAAAATGTTCAAATTGGCAGTTGCTGCACTCTAGTAACAACATTCAAAAGCTGGCTTAAAATCTATGATGATGACGAACTTGTATATGATGACACTGCCAGTGAATTTCGTATTTATCGCACTGCGAACGATGATGAGATTATTCTGCAAGTAATAGGCAGGGTGGACGTTGACTCCTTTTAATCTAAGTATAGAGAAAGCCAGGAGCTTAAGCGCTCCCGGCTTTTTTTCTTACAATAGCTGATTGACTCTTGCCTGTACTGCATCTGGGTTGTACCCTGCTGCTCTTAAGCGGTTTACTCTGTCTTGTCCGTTTCCCCATTTTCCCTGAATAACTTCACGTGCTACGGTGTCTACGGATTTTCCTCCGCCGGCTAACCGGTTGACTTTGTTCTGGATACTCTGAACGTTGTAGCCTGCTGCTGTCAGCTTGTTGATACGGTCCTGGCCATTTCCCCACTTGCCCGCAAGGACTTCCTTTGCGATCTCGTCTTCTGACTTCTTTGGAGCCGCTCCGCCTACGAGGCGGTTCACCTCTGCCTGGATAGTGTTTGGGTTGTAACCCGCTGCAGTCAATTTATTGATACGGTCCTGGCCGTTTCCCCACTTGCCTGCTACGACCTCTTTTGCTACCTCTGTGATTGGCTTAAGAGCCGGTTTGGATGGCTGTCCGCCGAGGATTCTATTCACCTCTGCCTGAACTGCATCTGGGTTGTAGCCCGCTGCTTTTAAGCGGTTTGCTCTGTCCTGGCCGTTTCCCCAGGATCCAGCGATTACTTCCTTCGCTACTTCTGTGATGGACTTTGAAGGAGTCGATGGCTGTACCGGTGTTCCTCCTGCTGCATATCTTGGACGGGCATATCCTCTGATATTTCCGT
>ENA-ORRZ01001877-ORRZ01001877.1-human-gut-metagenome-genome-assembly--contig:-NODE-1877-length-11858-cov-6.019317_pt1 | contig 11858 bp, 4 predicted proteins | sample MGYA00242185_ERZ509152 | MGnify/ENA primary metagenome ERZ509152 (study PRJEB26280, sample SAMEA2338668) | human gut metagenome | biome: human gut; feature: human-associated habitat; material: faeces... | reverse complement strand
TGAACGCATGATGACACGCAGGCCGGAGGGCGGGAAGGAAACTTCCCGTCCTCCTTCTTTACCCCACAGCCACCCCTGTTATGGTTGCGGGAATTATGGAAGACCCTGCGTAGGTATCTGTCACCGGGAAATGTCCCGATGGCTCAAAGAGAGGAGGAACCATCATGGCTCAACATAAATTGGTAATTGCCGAAAAACCATCAGTTGCCCAGAGTTTGGCGGCGGTGCTCGGCGCAACCGTCCGTAAGGACGGGTATCTGGAGGGCAACGGCTGGCGTGTCAGCTGGTGCGTGGGCCACCTGGCCGGTCTTGCGGATGCAGACAGCTATGACCCAAAGTATGCCAAGTGGCGATATGATGATCTGCCTATCCTGCCGGAACATTGGCAGATGGTGGTAGGAAAAGATAAGAAAAAGCAGTTTGATATTCTCAAAAAGCTGATGAATGCCCCGGATGTGACGGAAGTGGTAAATGCCTGTGATGCCGGACGCGAGGGCGAGATGATCTTCCGTAGCGTCTATGAGCTGGCAGGTTGCAAGAAGCCGATGAAAAGGCTCTGGATTTCTTCGATGGAAGACTCCGCCATAAGGGAAGGCTTTGCAAACCTGCGCCCCGGTGCGGATTATGACGGACTTCGGGATGCTGCCCTCTGCCGTGCCAAGGCCGACTGGCTGGTGGGAATCAATGCGACAAGGCTTTTTTCCGTGCTGTATCACCGAACCCTCAACATCGGGCGCGTGATGTCCCCGACGCTGGCGCTTATTGTTCAGCGAGAAGCTGAGATCGACACCTTTCAGCCGATTCCCTTTTATACCGTGGCGCTGGAGCTGCCCGGTCTTACCGTATCTGGGGAGCGCATGGCGGATAAGGCCGCTGCTGAGCAGCTGAAAGAAACCTGTCAGGGTGCAGCTGTCACGATCAAAAAGGTGGAGTGCAAGGAAAAGTCTGAAAAGCCGCCTGCCCTCTATGACCTGACTACTCTGCAAAGAGATGCCAACCGCCTGCTTGGATTTACAGCCCAGCAGACCCTGGACTATCTGCAAAGCCTGTATGAAAAGAAGCTCTGCACCTATCCCCGTACTGACAGCCGCTATCTGACTGGCGATATGGCAGACAGCCTGCCGGTGCTGGTGAATCTGGTTGCCAATGCTATGCCGTTTCGCAAAGGAATCGCTATTACCTGTGATCCGCAGACGGTAATCAACGATAAGAAAGTAACCGACCACCACGCAGTAATCCCTACCAGAAATCTCAAGGATGCAGACCTTTCTGCCCTTCCTGCGGGAGAAAAAGCGGTGCTGGAGCTGGTGGCCCTGCGTCTGCTGTGCGCCGTAGCCCAGCCCCATATCTATTCGGAAACTGTTGTGATTGCAGCGTGTGCCGGTGGGGAGTTTACCGCCAAAGGAAAAACGGTGAAGCATCCCGGATGGAAAGCACTGGAGGACGCTTACCGTGCCAAAATGAAGGATGCAGAGACGAAAAAAGAGGGCGCAGAGAAAGCTCTGCCGGAGCTGACCGAAGGCCAGACCCTTTCGGTTGCTGCGGCAATCGTCAAAGAAGGCAAAAGCAGTCCGCCTCAGCACTTTACGGAGGACACCCTATTGTCCGCAATGGAGACTGCCGGGAAAGATGATATGCCAGAGGATGCTGAGAGAAAAGGTCTGGGGACACCGGCCACCCGTGCCGGTATTTTGGAAAAGCTGGTATCTGCCGGTTTTCTGGAACGAAAAAAGAGCAGGAAAACGGTGCAGCTTCTCCCTTCCCACGATGCAGTTTCCCTTATCACAGTGCTGCCGGAACAACTGCAATCGCCGCTTCTGACTGCCGAGTGGGAGTACCGCCTGGGAGAGATCGAGCGCGGGCAGCTTGCCCCAGAGGAGTTTCTGGCCGGGATCAGCACCATGCTGAAAGATCTGGTGGGGACTTATCAGGTCATCAAGGGAACTGAGTACCTGTTCACTCCGCCCCGTGAGGTGGTGGGCAAATGCCCTCGCTGCGGCGGTGAAGTTGCAGAACTGCAAAAAGGCTTCTTCTGTCAGAATGATTCTTGCAAATTTGCAATCTGGAAAAACAACAAATGGTGGGCTGCCAAGAAAAAACAGCCGACCAAGGCTGTGGTGTCTGCGCTGCTGAACGATGGCCGTGTCCGTGTGACGGGGCTATATTCGGAGAAAACCGGCAAGACCTACGATGCCACTGTGGTTTTGGAGGACGATGGACAGTACGCCAACTTCAAGCTGGAATTTGACCAGCGGAAAGGAGGCAGCCGATGAAGCTCTCTTTAGTGGAACGGGAAACCATTCTCCTCTATAACCAGGCAGAACCAATGGCTGAGATCTATACTCACGATCCCCGTCTGATGGAGAAGCTGGAACTGCTGGCAAAAAAGCACCCCGACCAGATCACCCGAAAGGACGCCCATAACTTTACCGTCCCCAAGCGGTGTGTATCAGTCCGGGAGCCATACAGCGCCGAGCGTCGCAAAGCTGCCAGTGAGCGTGCGAAAGCCGCCGGATACCAGCCCCCTGTGAAAAAGTCCGGCAGTTAAAGGCACATGGCAGAGAATGTATTTGAAGCGGTCAAGCAGTCGGTCAGCACCAGAGAAGCGGCAGAGTTTTATGGGATAAAAGTCAGGCGAAATGGCATGGCCTGCTGTCCTTTTCACGATGATAAGAACCCCAGCATGAAGGTAGACCAGCGGTTCCACTGCTTTGGCTGCGGTGAAGATGGGGATGTGATCGACTTTACCGCAAAGCTCTTTGACCTCTCCCCAAAAGAAGCGGCGGAGAAACTGGCACAGGACTTTGGCCTGATCTATGACAGTCAGGCCCCGCCCCGCAGGAGATATGTCCGGCAAAAAACCGAGGCACAGAAGTTTCGGGAGGATCGACAGCGCTGTTATCGCGTACTGTCCGATTACTACTATCTGCTGAAAAAATGGGAAGCCGACCGTTCTCCCAGGACACCGGAGGAAGAACCGCACCCCCGTTTTGTGGAAGCAATCCAGAAGAAAGCCTATGTAGAATACCTGCTGGACCTTTTCCTTTATGAAAGTGAAGAAGAACAAAAGGCATGGATTGCAGAACACACAGCAGAAATCACACACTTGGAAAGGAGATTGAAAATCATGGCTGAGAACAAACCCACCAACCGAGAACGGCTAAGGGAAATCACAGATGGCATCGAGCAGGGCATCAAAGAACTGTTTGAGAGTGAAAAGTATATGCGCTATCTGTCCGTCATGTCCCGCTTCCACCGCTATTCGGTAAACAACACCATGCTCATCTATATGCAGAAGCCGGACGCCACATTGGTAGCCGGATACAATAAGTGGAAAGACCAGTTTGAGCGTCATGTAAAAAAGGGCGAGCATGGCATTACCATCATCGCTCCCACACCGTATAAGAAGAAAATCGAGGAGCAGAAGCTGGACCCAGATACCAAGGCTCCGATTCTGGATAAAGACGGAAAGATCGTCACAGAGGAAAAAGAAATCGAGATTCCCATGTTTCGCCCTGTCAAGGTCTTTGATGTGAGTCAGACCGACGGGAAACCTTTGCCGGAGCTTGCTTCCTCCCTTTCCGGCAATGTGCCAAATTATGAGGCATTCATGGAGGCCCTGCGCCGCAGCGCACCGGTGCCGATTACTTTTGAAGCAATGGCCGCCGATACGGACGGCTATTTTTCTGCTGATCATCAGAAAATTGCCATTCGTCAGGGCATGAGTGAGGTTCAGACGGTTTCAGCCACAGTACACGAGATTGCCCACAGCAAGCTCCATGACCCTAAAAAATATGAAATGCTACCGTCATGGAAGGTTGTGCAGGAGAGTGAAGGTGGAACCAAACATGATTTCAAGTTGGATTTTGCCACAGAAAAAGAAGCCGAACAGTTTGCTTCTGATATGGATTGGCGTTATGTGGACGAAAATCAGTTTGAATGGCGTCTTGCAGTTGAGGAAGATCCAACCGCAGAAAAACAGGCAATCAAAAACCGCCACACGGAGGAAGTGGAGGCTGAAAGCATCTCCTATGCGGTCTGCAAGTATTTTGGCATCGAGACCGGAGAAAACAGCTTCGGCTATATTGCAAGCTGGAGCCAGGGCAAAGAGCTGAAAGAACTGAGAGCCAGTTTGGAGACCATCAACAAAACCTCCGGCACTTTGATCTCCGACATTGAGCGCCACTATAAGGAAATCTGCAAAGAGCGCGGAATCGACCCTCATGCAAAGGCAGAGCCGGAAACCGCCCCGATAGAGCAGCCAACCAGCAATCTGACTTACTATGTAGCAGAGTGCATGGAATTTCCAAACCTCGGAGAATACCACGATAACTTGTCTTTGGAGGAAGCAATCCGCATTTATCAGGAGATTCCGGCAGAACGAATGAACGGGATCAAGGGCATTGGTTTTGAGCTGAAAGACGGAAGCGACTATGAAGGACCTTTTCCGATTTTGACCGGCCAGACCATTGACCTGGACACCATCCAGGCAATCGACTATTACCGTGATAATCCTCTGGTGCAAAAAGCGGTAAAGGAACTGGCTGCGGCAATGCCGGAAATGGAAGTGCTGGGGGCGGACGCCAATCAGCAGGAGGCTTTGTTTCTGATCGACAATGCCACCTATCTTCATATCCAGTCCTGTGACAGCGGCTGGGACTATACCCTTTACGATGCCGCATCCATGAAAGAGCTGGATGGTGGTCAGCTGGATATGCCGGAGATTTCCCGCATGAAGGCAGTTCTCCAGATTTGTGATGACAACGATTTGGGCAGAGACTCGGTAAAATACGCACCGTTGTCCATGATTGAGACCTTGCAGGAAGCTGCCTACCAGCAGATGCAGGCAGAGGTCAGTCAGATGGCTGCTTCTTCTCAGCTGCCGGAAGCACAAGAGCAGGCGCTGGATGAATACCCTATGCCTGATGAGCAGGTATCCACACCGGATATGCAGGAATACGGCTACTTCTATGATGGGATGCTCCCTGTCACCAGAGAACGGGCGCTGGAACTGGATGCCGCTGGTTTGACTGTCTATGTGCTGCATGAGGACAATACGGAGAGTATGGTATTTGACTCGCAGGAAATCATGGATCATGGCGGCATTTTCGGTGTGGACCGTGAGGAATGGGAGAAAAGCCCTCAGTTCCACGAAAAGGTCATGGAGCGCCAGGAACATCAGCAGGAACGGGAACAGGCATTTCTTGCTCAGAACAGAGATTGCTTTGCCATCTATCAGGTGAGCCGTGACGATCCGCAGAATGTGCGCTTTATGAATCTGGACTGGCTAAAGTCCCATGACATTTCCATAGACCGTAGCAATTATGATCTCATTTACACTGCTCCGCTGAGGGAGTCTGGCACGGTACCGGAGCAGCTGGAAAAACTATATGAGCAGTTTAATCTGCAAAAACCGGCGGATTTTCACAGTCCTTCTATGAGTGTCAGTGACATCGTTGCGATCAAGCAGGATGGTAAGGTATCCTGTCATTACTGTGACAGTGTTGGTTTTACCCAGATCCCCGGATTCCTGCCGGAAAATCCGCTGAAAAATGCGGAGATGGCCGTGGAGGACGATTACGGCATGATCGACGGTATCATCAACAATGGCGCAAAAGAGCCTACGGTGGCAGAGCTGGAACAGCAGGCCCGCAGCGGTCAGTCCATTTCCCTCATGGATTTGGCTGCCGCTGCCCATCGGGAGGAACGGGAAAAGAAAAAGTCCGTCATGGAGCAGCTGAAAAGCCAGCCCAAGGCAGAACACAAAAAGACAGCGCCCAAAAAGAGTGCGGAAAGGGAGATTTGATATGGGAAACTTTACTTTTGAGGAAATGAACCTGATGTGCATTTACAATACCGGTAGCCGCACCGGACTGATCGACAGCCTGCGTGAGATGCGCGGCGAGCTGGCCCCGGAGGAAACCGAGCTGCGGGAGTTGACAGACAGCGCACTGGGCAAGCTCCAGGCCATGAGTGATGCCGAGTTTGCCGAGCTGGAGTTGTACCCGGATTTTGAGCAGTAAACACCATAGTCGCAGGGATGGGGTGGCAATATGCTACCCCACCTTTTACCCCAAAACTGAAAGGAGGACAGAACACTATGCCAACCAAAGCTGAACTATATGCACAGATGGCGGAGAAAGTGGCAACGCAACTCACTGGAAGCTGGCAGGAATGGGCAGGGTTCCTTACTACGGCAGCCCGACTTTACAAGTACCCGTTCCATGAGCAGCTGATGATCTACGCCCAGCGCCCGGACGCTACCGCCTGTGCAGAGTACGATTTGTGGAATGAAAAGATGGGCCGGTATGTAAGGCGCGGCTCCAAGGGAATCGCTCTGGTGGACGATTCCGGGGACAGACCCCGCCTGCGCTATGTTTTTGATATTTCCGACACCGGAACCCGTGAACATTCCCGCACTCCCTGGCTGTGGCAGCTGGAGGAGCGCCATTTGGATTCGGTGCAGGCCATGCTTGAGCGCACCTATGATGTTTCCGGTGATGACCTTGCCGGACAGCTCACCGAGGTAGCCGGAAAACTGGCTGAGGAATACTGGACGGAGCATCAGCAGGACTTCTTCTATATCGTTGACGGTTCCTTTTTGGAGGAATATGATGAGTTTAACATCGGAGTACAGTTCAAGGCAGCAGCCACCGTCAGCATCACTTACGCTTTGATGTCCCGCTGCGGACTGGAGCCGGAACGCTACTTCGACCACGAAGATTTCATGGCAATCTTTGATTTCAACACCCCGTCCACCATCGGGGCGCTGGGAACAGCGGTCAGCCAGATCAACCAGCAGGTGCTGCGGCAGATCGGCGTTACCGTCCGAAATGCAGAGCGCGAAGCCAACCAAGAAAGGAGCAAACAAGATGAACAATCCCATGACCTATATCCAGAACGGAGACTATCTGATTCCCGACCTGAAGCTGAGCCAGCAGCCGGAGAAACCCCTGGGCAAGTACGGAAGGATGAGGAAAACCTACCTGAAGGAACACCGTCCCATCCTCTACAACCAGATGCTGCTGAGCGAGAAGCTGTACCCGCACCTTCTGGAGATCGACGAGACCGCCCAGAGCAGACTGGATCAGATGATGCCCCAGCTGGCGAAGGAAGCGGGAGCCACCGAGGAACTGAAAGCCAGCGATCCCATGAAGTGGGTGGGGCTGATGAACACCTGCAAAGCTCAGGCCGAGGAAATCCTGATGGCGGAGCTTATCAACAGCTGACTCTAAACCTGTTCCTCTCCGAAGCGGAACAGATCCAATCCATAGATGAAGCAGAGAATGTAGCGCATACATCCTCTGCTTTTTCTTTTGCCCAAAATGACATCGACCATGTGCTGCGTTTGGGCGGCAATACAGACCGTCAAAGGGAGCGTGTGGTTGCAGCCTTTGAAAAGCAGAAAACCACCGCTGAGATTGCTGAGATACTGAAAACGCTGTACCACGGCGGCAATGGCCTTGGCAGTGTGAGCGCATGGTATGCCGAGGATGGTATCCATCTTTCCCACGGGAAGTCTGTCCGTTATGACAGGTCTGCCCAGGTCATTTCCTGGGAGAGCGCCGCAGAGCGTATCGGGGAACTTTTGGAAAGTGGTCAGTTTGCCTCCAATGTGGAGCTTGCAGAAGCGGCAGGCTATGAACGCTCCCTCCTCTCGGAAAAGCTCTGGCATCTGTATCACGATCTCAGTGAGGACGCCAGAAAAGCCGGATATTTGTCCTGCCTGTCAGAGATCAAAGGCAATGGTTTCCCAGAGGAGACCCGCCGCCTGACGGAGCAGCTGAGTGACCCGGCTTTCCGCCAGACCCTCAAGGAAGAATACGCTGCCTTCTGGACTGCCTATCAGCAGGACCGTGACCTGTTGCGTTTTCACTATCATAGACCGAGGGAGATCTGGGAGAACCTGAAGGACCTTGACCTGCCCCGCAGGACCTTTTCTTCAGAGCTTTCCCAAGTGCCAACCGTCCAGCACTTTATTACCGAGGATGAGATCGACGCCGCCATGACCGGCGGAAGCAGTTTCGCCGGAGGAAAAGGCCGTATCTATGCGTTCTTCATGGCAAACCATACGGATAAGGAGAAAGTGAGATTCCTCAAAGACGAGTATGGCATTGGCGGACGCTCTCATGCCTTGTCCGGCGCAACACACAGCGGCGAAGATCACGATGGGAAAGGACTGCACTATAAAAAGCAGGACTGCCCGGATGTTCACTTGAACTGGGAAAAGGTTGCCAAGCGCATTACCTCACTTGTCCAGAAAGACCGCTATCTTACCGAACAGGAACAGGCGCAGTATGACAAAATCCAGGCTGAAAAGGAACTGGCAGAAGAAGATGCCATTCAAGCCCAGCAGCCGGAGATGGATGAAGAAACACCAAAGCCTACCCTTGGGGAGCAGTTTGAGCAGTATAAGCCTGTGGTGACTGCCGCCATTTCCGAGGATACCGCATATCGCAATGCCTGCGGTCATTCTGACCGTGAAAATGCTGTCATCGAGGGCAATGCCGCTGTGCGCCGTGCGGTCCTTGGTTCTAAGGATATGGAGCTGATCCGACTCTATTCGGATGTGCCGGAGTTCCGTCAGCGTTTACACCGGGAAGTGATCGACGAGACCTATCCAAAGCTCCATGAGCTTCTGCGCCCTCTTTCTCAGGAAGATATTGATACTGCCCTTTGTGCATGGAACGGCAATATCGAGAGTAAACACGCTGTTGTCCGCTATATGAAAGACCATGCAAGAGAAAAAGATACCGCCGCATGGCTGGCTCAGGAATACGGCGGCAGTAACAGCCTGTTCGTTGTCCGTGCCGGAAGCCCGGAGGAAACGCAGCTGCCCTGGCCGAAGGTACAGCGCAGGCTTGCCCAGCTGATTCAGGAGGACCGGTTCTATACCGAAGAAGAACAGGACCGTTTTGACAACATCGACCCCATCGCCATCCGGGAAGCCCTGGAGGAAAGAGGGATTGTCAACGGACAGGTGGCAGACCCGGAAAAACTGGACAATGACCCATTTATCCAACAGGTGGTGTCGGATGTAGAGCAGATCGCAGATGCCGAGACAGAGCAGACTTCCAAAGTTTCCATTTCCGATGAGGAATATGACGCAGTTCGCCGCCCAATTCCGCAAAGAACCTCCTATGACCCAGCCGCCCCGGTCTATGCCGTGGGCGATACCGTGTATATCGAGGATGACGCCTATCAGATCACCGAGCTGCGGGAGGACACCGTACAGCTTTTGCCCACCGGGATGGTATATCCCATCTACCGGGCAGAGCGCAAAGAACAGTTCGAGCAGCTGCTTCGGGCAGACCGCCGCAATGCTTACTATACCGAGTTTCTTCCTATTGACCCGGACAAGGCAGATCAGGACTTGCGGGATGTATTGGCTCATGGACTGATGGATGAAGCGGATAAAAAGCAGATTTCCACGCTGCTGCAATCCGGCAGGAGCAACAGCGAGATCGCCTACTGGCTGAGCAGAGCCTATTCCGGTGAGATCGAGACACTGAATCTGGAGACCGGCGATATTGCCGATTACCGTACCACGGCACAGGGCATAGAACTGGAAGTCATGGATGCAGAGGAAAAGCGTCTGGCTATGCTGTATTTCCGCTGGGATGAGGTTGCGCCTTTGCTGCGCGGGATGTATGCCCGTCAGCAGGACGGTTTTGGACAGGAACAGCCCCAACCGACTACCGAATCCCCGACCTTCCATTCCGAGACCGTGGCCGTCTATCCGGGCGATAAGAACAATCTGCCTTATGATGTGGTGGTGGAACGACTGCATATCGAGGAGCCGGAGCCGCCAGCCCCTGTGACTGAGCCGGAGAAAACCTTTGAGGAAGTGCTGGACGAACACCCGGTTTCCATTCAGGTCAATGGCCAGTGGCAGACCTTCCCCAATGCCAAAGCTGCCGAGGAAGCATCTTATGAGGAATACAAGGCTAACCTGCGCCGCAATGCAAAAAACTTCCGCATTACCGATGAGCATTTGGGCGAAGGCGGTCCGAAAGCCAAGTTCCAGGCAAATGTCAATGCGATTCGTTTGCTGAAAGAGCTGGAAGCTGCCGGACAGCAGGCAAGCCCCGAACAGCAGGAGGTTCTTTCTCGATATGTGGGCTGGGGCGGTCTCTCTGATGCGTTTGACCCGGAGAAACCGGTATGGGCTTTAGAGTATGCCCAGCTAAAAGAACTGCTGACCCCGGAGGAATATGCCGCCGCCAGAAGCTCTACCCTCAACGCCCATTACACCAGCCCTACGGTCATTCAGGCCATCTATGAAGCGGTGGACCGTATGGGATTTGAGACCGGAAATATTCTGGAGCCGTCTATGGGTGTGGGCAATTTCTTTGGTATGCTGCCGGAGAAAATGCGAAACAGCCGTCTGTACGGCGTGGAGCTGGACCCTGTTTCCGGGCGCATCGCAAAGCAGCTCTATCCCAAGGCGGACATCACAGTAGGCGGCTTTGAGACCACCGATAGGCGTGACTTCTTTGACCTTGCCATCGGCAATGTGCCTTTCGGTCAGTATCAGGTCAACGACAAAGCCTACAACAAGCTGAATTTCAGTATTCATAACTATTTTTTTGCCAAAGCACTGGATCAGGTGCGTCCCGGCGGTGTGGTGGCTTTTGTGACCTCCCGCTATACCATGGACGCCAAGGATTCCACCGTGCGCCGCTATCTTGCCCAGCGTGCTGAGCTGCTGGGAGCTATCCGTCTGCCTAATGACGCGTTCAAAAAGAATGCCGGTGCCGAGGTGGTATCGGACATCATCTTCCTCCAAAAGCGGGACCGCCCGCTGGACATCGTGCCGGAATGGACCCAGACCGGACAGACGGAGGACGGGTTTGCCATCAACCGGTATTTTATCGACCACCCGGAAATGGTGCTGGGCAGACAGGAGCCGGTAAGCACTGCTCATGGTATGGACTACACCGTAAACCCTATCGAGGGACTGGAGCTTTCCGACCAGCTGCATGATGCGGTGAAGTATATTCATGGCACTTATCAGGAGGCAGAGCTGCCGGAGCTGGGCGAAGGCGAAGCTATTGACACCTCCATTCCTGCCGACCCCAATGTGAAGAACTATTCCTATGCCATTGTAGACGGGCAGGTGTACTACCGGGAAAACAGCCGCATGGTGTGCCCTGATCTCAACGCTACCGCCGAAGCCCGTGTGAAAGGTCTTGTGGGACTGCGTGATTGTGTGCAGGAACTGATCGACCTTCAGATGGATGCAGCGGTTCCGGACAGCACCATTCGGGAGAAGCAGTCGGAACTGAACCAGCTCTATGACAGCTTTTCTGCCAAATACGGTCTCATCAATGACCGTGCAAACCGTCTGGCCTATGCAGATGATTCTTCCTATTACCTGCTCTGTGCGCTGGAAGTCATCGACGAGGACGGAAAGCTGGAGCGCAAGGCGGATATGTTCACCAAACGGACCATCAAGCCCCATCAGGCGGTGGCTGTGGTGGATACGGCAAGTGAAGCACTGGCGGTGTCCATCTCGGAAAAAGCCTGCGTGGATATGGACTATATGAGCCAGCTTACCGGAAAAACAAAAGAAGAACTGGCCGGAGAGCTGCAAGGCGTGATCTTCCGTGTACCGGGACAGTTGGAGAAAGACGGCACACCCCATTATGTGACTGCTGATGAATACCTTTCCGGCAATGTACGCCGCAAACTGCGTCAGGCGCAGCGGGCGGCACAGCAGGACCCGGTTTATGCAGTCAATGTGGAAGCTCTTACCGCCGCCCAGCCCAAAGACCTGGATGCGTCGGAGATCGAGGTGCGTCTGGGCGCTACCTGGATCGACAAAGAGTACATCCAGCAGTTTATGTATGAGACCT
>ENA-ORRZ01001870-ORRZ01001870.1-human-gut-metagenome-genome-assembly--contig:-NODE-1870-length-11908-cov-2.985320_pt1 | contig 11908 bp, 10 predicted proteins | sample MGYA00242185_ERZ509152 | MGnify/ENA primary metagenome ERZ509152 (study PRJEB26280, sample SAMEA2338668) | human gut metagenome | biome: human gut; feature: human-associated habitat; material: faeces... | reverse complement strand
GTCACCGCCTGCCCCCGGGGCAGGCCCACCTTTACGCCGCCGTCGGCCAGGGCCTCGATGAACATGTATACATAAGCCGGGGAACAGCCGCTGGCGCTTCCCACCACATCCATGAGCCGCTCCTCCACCAGTTCCATTTTTCCAAAGGAAGTGAACAGTGTATAGAGAAGCTCCTTTTCCTCCTGGGTGAACAGGGCTTCATCATAGCAGACTCCCGTCATGCCCTCACCCACCATAGCCGGTGTGTTGGGCATGGAGCGGACCACCCGGGCCTGGCCTCCCAGACCCTCTGTCAGGTCGGAAATGGTGTATCCGGCTGCGATGGAGATGATCACCTGGTCCTTCGTCACCACGTCTTTGATCTCCCCAAAAACCCGGGGCAGCACCTGGGGCTTTACAGCCAGGACCAGGTACTTTGCCTGTCTGGCGCACTCTGCGTTGGAGCCCGCATGGGGAACCCCCGTCTCCCTGGTGACCTGCTCCATTTTTTCCTCATGGGCAGAGGAAAAGATCATATCCTCCGGGGAAAATTCCTTTAAAAGCCCCTTCATGATGGCAGTCGCCATGTTGCCCATTCCAATAAAACCGATTTTTGCCATTTCCATTCCCTCCTGAGATGTTCCCGCACAGGGGAGGGCCGCTTTTCTATGAAAGCGGAACCACGGCCCCCTCATACGTTTCTTCAATAAACTTCTTTACTTCCCCGCTCTTTAAGGCATCCACCAGAGCCTTGATCTTTTCATCATTCTCATGGCCCTTCTGGACAGCTACCACATTTCCGTAGGTAGTGGCGCCGATGGATTCTGAATCCTCACATACAAGAGCGTCCGCCACCTTTAAACCTGCTGCGATGGCATAGTTTCCGTTGATGACAGCCAGATCCACGTCCTGGAGAGAACGGGGAAGCTGGGCTGCCTCCATTTCAATGATATCGAAATTTCTCGGATTGTCAATGATATCCTGCTTGGTTGCCGTAAGTCCTGCGCCCTCCTTCAGGCCGATGAGCCCCTGGGCCTCTAAAAGCAGGAGAGCCCTGGCCTCATTGGTGGTGTCATTGGGAACGGCGATCTGGGCTCCGTCTGCCAGCTCCTCCAGGGAAGCGGTCTTTCCGGCATAGATCCCAAAGGGCTCATAATGGATCACAGCCGCAGAAGCCAGCTCCGTCTTTTTCTCCGCATTAAATTCATCCAGATACGGCTGGTGCTGGAAATAGTTGGCGTCCAGGTCTCCGGCATCCAGGGCCACATTGGGCTGTACATAATCGTTATACTCTTTGATCTCCAGGGTATAGCCTGCCTTCTCCAGCACCGGCTTCGCCGCCTCCAGGATCTCTGCGTGGGGAGCCGGGCTGGCTCCTACGACGATGGTGGTGTCCTTACCGGAATCTTTGGAACCGCAGCCGACTAAAAGTCCGGCCGCAAAAGCGACTGCCAGGAATGTATAAATGTTTTTTCTCATGATGATCTTTCTCCTTTTGATGTTTTCATTTATATCAAAACCGTTCCGCCCTCCGCCTGCGCGCTTTGGTTTTGGCCGGTCAGGATCTGATCCATACGTTTAAAGAGCTTTCTTCCGTGAGCCTAACGGGCCCTCCGGTCCACCTTTTTCACCAGGGTCATGCCCAGGGACTGGATCACCTGTACCAGGATCACTAAGAAGAGAATGGCGATCCACATGATGCCGTCCTCAAACCGGTAGTAGCCATAGTTGATGGCAACGGCTCCCAGGCCTCCGGCCCCGCAGAAGCCGGCCATGGCCGAGTATCCCAGAATGGTGGTCACTGCAATGGCCCCGTTGGTGATCAGAGACGGCTTCGCCTCCGGAAGGAGCACCTTTACGATGATCTGCCAGGTGGAAGCGCCCATGGATTTGGCCGCTTCGATGACCCCGGGATCCACTTCGTTTAAGGATGCTTCCACGATCCTGGCCACATAGGGGGCCGACGCCAGAGTCAGAGGCACGATAATGGCCTTGGTTCCCACGCTGGTGCCCACCAGCTTTCTGGTGAAGTTCTGGATGGCGATCACCAGGATCAGGAACGGAACAGAACGGATCAGGTTGATGATCACGCCCAGGGCCTCCTGGGCCCTGGGGTTGGGACGGATCCCGTTCTTTGCCCAGACAACAAGCAGGATTCCCAGGGGGATCCCGATCACATAGGCCAGAGCCGACGATGCAAACGTCATGATCAGGGTATTTCCCAGTTCTTCTAAAAACAGAAATGCCAGATTAGAGTTCATTTTTTCCAACCTCCTCATAAGGTACTTTCGCCCGGTCCAGATACTGGAGGACCCTTTCGATGTCCGGCTCATGATCCGGCAGCTCAATGATCATCTGTCCTGCGGCCTTTCCCTTTATATCCCTGGTGGCTGCGTACATGATGTTCACCGGCACCTTACATGCCAGTACCACGTTGGAGATCACCGGCTCACTGGACGCCAGGCCGTCAAAGATAATACGGAACAGCCGTCCCGTTCCAAATTCTACTTTTTCCGCTGCGTCGCCCAGGATCAGCTGGCGGCCGATTTTGGACTTGGGCTCTGCGAACACCCGGGACACCTCGCCGATCTCTGCAATGTGGCTCTTGTCGATAATGGCCACCCGGTCGCAGACAGCTTCGATCACGGCCATCTCATGGGTGATGATGACGACTGTAATGCCCATGGACTGGTTGATCTCCTTCAAAAGCTGAAGGATCGCTTTGGTGGTATTGGGATCCAGGGCGCTGGTGGCCTCGTCACAGAGGAGTACCTTTGGATTGGTGGCAATGGCCCTGGCAATGGCTACCCTCTGCTTCTGGCCTCCGGAAAGCTGTGCCGGATATGCGTTTTCCCGGTCCTCCAGTCCCACCAGCTTTAAAAGTTCCCGGGCCCTGGCCTTTGCTTCTTCTCTGGGAGTCCCTGCGATCTCCATGGGGAAACAGATATTTCCCAGGACTGTCCTCTGGGCCAGCAGATTGAACTGCTGGAAGATCATTCCCATGGACTGGCGGACCTTTCTTAACTCAGCATCCTGCATTTCCGACAGGGGCTTTCCGTCATAATAGACCTCTCCCTCGGTGGGGACCTCCAGATAATTCATACACCGCACCAGGGTGCTTTTTCCTGCCCCCGAAAGGCCGATGATCCCGAAGATCTCCCCAGGCATGATCTCCAGACTGATGTCCTCCAGCGCCCGGACCGTTCCCTGGCTCCCTGTAAACGCTTTTCCAAGACCATCCATACGGATGATCGGAGTCTTATTTTCCATGCTTTTCTCCTTTTCTCCGGCGGACCGGCTGCTTTTCTTTCGCCGCCCGCGCAAACAAAAAACCGCAGCCCCTCAGGAACTGCGGTTTACCCTCTTTGTTGATCACAGGATATCTGACTACTCACAATCCATACAGGAATGATTCTGGTCTGCAATTTTTTCCACGCAAAAAATCATGCCGCACATGGCCATGCCGCACATCAGACCCATCATATTCATCTGTACTGATACGATCGCCGTTTTCTTGTTCATCCTGTTTCCTCCCGGGCGTTTGTACCGCCCCGGCTTTCTCTGGTAACTTTTCGTTACTCTGGATTTTACACCACATTTTCTGAATCGTCAATACTTTTTTACAAATTAACGTAATAGTTCAGCCATGCGGAGAACCAGATGGGAAAACGCGTTGAAAACTTGTTTTCATAAGCGTTTTCCTGTCTGGTTCTCCATAGGGCAGACGCCCGATGCTTCTTGTCCGCTAACAGCGGACAAGAAGATACACGGCTGAACTGTCACAAATTAACGCCGATAAACGTCTGCCCCAATGCGGTGTCCGGATCCAGTCCCCCCTCCGCCCCTATGACATAAAAAATCCGGCGGTACAGGGTCTCCCCCTATACCTCCGGATCTTTCTTATTGTTCTGTGCTCTTATTTTGCATAATCCGTTACTCTGGATTCCCGGATCACATTGACCTTGATCTGTCCCGGATATTCCAGCTCGGACTCCACCTTCTTAGAAATTTCTCTGGCCATCAGAACCATATCGTCATCGCTGACCTGTTCCGGTACGACCATGATACGTACCTCACGTCCTGCCTGGATCGCAAAGGACTTATCCACTCCTTTGAAGGAATTGGTGATATCCTCCAGCTGCTTTAAGCGGTTGGTGTATGTTTCCAGCGTCTCTCTTCTGGCGCCGGGTCTTGCGGCAGAGATCGTATCTGCTGCCTGGACGATACAGGAGATCAGGCTGGTGGGTTCCACATCGCCATGATGGGATTCCACTGCGTTGATGACCGTAGCCGACTCCTTATATTTCTTACAGAGCTCGGATCCCAGCTGTACATGGGAGCCCTCCATCTCATGATCGACAGATTTTCCAATGTCGTGTAATAAACCGGCACGCTTTGCCAGTCTCACATCCACGCCGATCTCAGAAGCCAGCAGACCGGAAAGCTGGGCAACCTCGATGGAATGCTTCAGTGCATTCTGCCCATAGCTGGTCCTGAACTTCATCTTTCCAAGGAGCTTCACCAGCTCCGGATGGATTCCATGGATCCCCACCTCCAGGGCGGCTGCCTCTCCTTCTTCGCGCATCATGTTCTCGACTTCCTTCTGCGCTTTCTCCACCATTTCCTCGATCCTGGCCGGATGGATACGTCCATCCACGATCAGACGCTCCAGGGCGATCCTGGCAACTTCTCTGCGGACCGGATCAAAGCCGGACAGTACGACGGCCTCCGGAGTATCGTCGATGATCAGCTCAACGCCGGTCATGGTCTCCAGAGTACGGATATTCCGTCCCTCTCTTCCGATGATGCGTCCCTTCATCTCATCACTGGGGAGCTGTACCACAGAAACTGTGGTCTCTGCCACATGGTCAGCCGCACATCTCTGGATGGCTGTGACCACATACTCCCTGGCCTTTTTGTCTGCTTCTTCCTTTGCCCTGGCTTCCAGCTCCTTGATGAGCTTGGCAGTGTCGTGCTTCACATCCGCTTCCACAGACTTCAGAAGATACTCTTTTGCCTGATCAGAAGTGAGACCGGAGATCTTTTCCAGCTCCTCCTGCTCTTTCGCAAACAGTTCCTCCACTTCGGCAGTGCGTTTCTTTAAAGAGTCCTCTCTGGACACCAGGCTGGACTCTTTCCGTTCCATTGCCTCTGCTTTTTTATCCAGATTTTCCTCTTTGCTGAGTACGCGGCGCTCATAGCGCTGAATCTCTGCCCTTCGTTCCCTGGTTTCCTTCTCCAGCTCATTTTTTGCCTTCAAATTCTCTTCCTTGGCTTCCAGGAGAGCTTCTTTTTTCTTCGTCTCTGCGACCTTCAATGCTTCATCTATTATTTCTCTGGACTTTTCCTCTGCGCTTCCGATCTTGCTCTCATAGCTTTTCTTCCGGTAAGCCACAGCTGCAAGCCAGGTAATAGGAGCCACAATAACCGCTGCGATCAACGCGCTTATTATTGGTGACACAGGAGCACCTCCTTTATTTAGTTTTCATTGTACAACACTTCAATTTTAAACTGTTTTATACATTATGTCAAGTATATTGCTTTCAATCTCTGTTTTTCCGTGCATAATTAATCATAGCCCTCTGGATGGCCTCATAAGCGAAGCCCTTTCGGGCCAGATAGGCGGAGATTTTCTGTTTTTCCTCCCTCTCGGCTTCCTCTCCCCGGTAGCCCTTCTTTTCCAGGAGCCTTAGGATCTGCTCCTCCTCGTCCACAGGATTTTCCTCAAAGGCCGCATTTAACGTCTCCTCATCGATCCCCTTCTGACGCAGCTCAAAGACCATCTGCTTCCTGCTTTTCTTCCTCTGGTTCCGCTCTATATAACGGGCTGCATATTCTCCGTCGTCCAGATACCGGTGCGCCTTCACAAAACGGATGGCAGAATCAACAGAAGCCGGCAGAAATCCCTGTTCTGCCAGCTTCTTACGCAGTTCCCACTCGGTCTTACTGGAAAACTGGAGATAGTAGACGGCCTTGTTCCTGGCCTCTTTTTCATCCCCGGCATTCCCAGACTGTAAGGACGGTTCCTCCAACCCGGATACGCCTTCCAGCTTCCATTCCTTCATTATCTCTCCGCCTCTTCCTTTTCCATTCCAGCGGTCATATTTCCAGCATCTGCCGGCGCGACGCTCTCTCCGACCGCCTCACCGGACGGTTCTCCGGCCGCCACATGCTGGGCCTCCAAGCCGTGGAGCTCTCTCACCTGGTTTTCGATCTCCTCACAGATCAGCGGATTCTGGGCCAGGTACTGCTTGGCATTCTCCCGGCCCTGACCGATCTTTGCGCCCTTATAGGCGTACCAGGAGCCGCTCTTTTCCACGATATTGGCATCTGCCGCCAGATCCAGCACATCGCCTTCTCTGGAGATCCCTTTGCCGAACATAATATCAAATTCAGCCTCCTTAAACGGCGGTGCGATCTTATTCTTTACTACCTTTACCCGCACATGGTTTCCGATCACCTCACCGCTCTGCTTTAAGGACTCGGTCCTTCTCACATCCAGACGGACGGAGGAGTAGAACTTCAGCGCACGGCCGCCGGTGGTGGTTTCCGGATTTCCGAACATCACGCCTACCTTTTCACGGAGCTGATTGATAAAGATCACGATACAGTTGGTCCGGCTGATCACTGCTGTCAGCTTTCTGAGGGCCTGGGACATCAGACGGGCCTGAAGGCCCACATGGGAATCTCCCATATCGCCGTCGATCTCCGCCTTGGGCACCAGGGCTGCCACTGAGTCCACGATCACGATATCCACCGCTCCGGAACGCACCATCGTCTCTGTGATCTCCAGGGCCTGCTCTCCATTATCTGGCTGGGAAATATAAAGGTTATCGATATCCACGCCGATATTTTTCGCGTAGACGGGATCCAGGGCGTGCTCCGCATCGATAAAGCCGGCGATCCCTCCCCGCTTCTGTACCTCCGCCACCATATGAAGGGCAACGGTGGTCTTACCGCTGGACTCCGGGCCGTAGACCTCGATCACACGTCCCTTGGGAACGCCTCCCAGTCCCAGGGCAATATCCAGGCTTAAGGAACCGGTGGGCACCGTCTCGATATTCATATTTGCGCCGGAGTCTCCCAGCTTCATCACAGATCCCTTTCCATAGGCCTTCTCGATCTGGGTCAGGGCCGCGTCCAGGGCTTTCAATTTATCTTCTTTATTCATATTCATCCTCCAAATGCGAACAAACGTTCTATTATGTTCTAATCATAATATACTTCCAGGAAAAAGTCAACGATTTCTTCGGGAAACTTTGGCGGAACCGCCGGAAAACATAAGGCCGGGTGAGTGAGAAAGCCGGGACCTTTCAGATCTCTGGTCTGGCTTCATCATACCCGGCTTTTCCACCGCCGTCAATGGGCAAAAGCCACAAAAAACAGGAGGCTGGTTTTACACTCCAGGCCTTTTCCCGGAAGGATACAACCAGAAAAGGGGAGGCCCGGAAGGCATCCCCAAAATCCATCGCCTGTTTATTTTAAGCATTCTCTGCCCGTTCTTCCATCTGCTGCTTCAGGGCATCCGAAAATTCCACCCGGATCTCCGTCCCCTTCCCAGCCTGGCTCTCCAGGGAGATGGATGCGCCGTGCTGGGCCACGATATGCTTTACAATGGCAAGACCCAGTCCCGTTCCTCCAGTGGCCTTGGAACGGCTCTTATCCACCCGGTAGAACCGTTCAAACACCCGGTCCTGGTGCTCCGTGGGTATCCCGATCCCCGTATCCCTAATGGAAAGGAACACATGGCCGTCTTTTTCATCCACCGTGACCGTCACAGAGCCGCCCCGGTTATTATACCGGATGGCATTGTCGCACAGATTATAGAGGAGCTCCTCCATGAGCTGACGGTCCGCATACACCGTACATGGCTTTCCGCAGAGCTTCATGGTCACGTTCTGCTTTCTGGCGTTCATCTTCAGCATATCCACACATTCAGCCGCCAGCTTATACAGATCAATATCCGCATACTCGCTGTGATTCTTCCCTCCGTCCAGCTGGGAAAGCTGGATGATATCGTTGATCAGGGATAAGAGGCGTACAGAATTTTTATGGATCTCTCCGGCGAAGCGCTTGGAATTCTCCGCATCCGCCATGCCGTGCTCGATCAGCTCCGCGTACCCGGAAATGGCAGTCAGCGGCGTCTTCAGCTCGTGGGACACGTTGGCTGTGAACTCCTGGCGCATCTGGGCGCTTTTTATGATGTCGTCATGCTGCTGCCGGATGGTGGCCACAAAGGGCTCCAGCTCCCTGTATACCACCTCCTGGCCGGGATCAGAAATATTCCTGGCCATTTCTTCAATGGGCCCCACCAGGGTCTTTGTAAAATAATTGGACAGAAATATACTGAGGACAAACAGCACCAGGGACACCTCCAGCACCATGGGCAGCATATTCTGAAAAACTGCGAAAAAGCTGTCTGCCTCCCTGGAGATCCTTAAGACGTTTCCGTTTTCCATACGGACGGCATAATAAAACAGGTTTTTGTCCATGGTCTCTGAGCGCCGGCTGCCGCTTCCCTCCCCTGCTTCCAGAGCCGTCCGGATCTCAGGCCGGTCCTCATGGTTTTCCATGACCGCCGCATCGGCGCTGCTGTCAAACAGGACGTCTCCTCCGGGGCTCACCACTGTGATCCGCAGGTCCTCGCTGCTGATGGAGCCGTTTTTCTCTGCCATCCTGGAAATATCGTCAAAAACGCCCATGTTCTTCATGACCCGGGCATCGGTCTCCAGATCCCGGATGATCTGGGACCGGAACAGCCCGTAAAACACAAACATGGCAAAGGTCAGCGTCAGGAGGATGGCTAACCCTGACGTAACCAGAAGCTCAATATGGATTCTCCGTTTCATCTCATCCCGCCTATTCGATCATATAGCCTACGTTCCGCACGGTCCGGATCATGGTCCCGGCATCCCCCAGCTTCTGCCTGAGGGTCCGGATATGCATGTCCAGGGTCCTGGATTCTCCCTCGAAGTCAATGCCCCAGACACGCTCCAGGATGATCTCCCGGGTCACCACGATTCCGGCATTGTGGAGCAGCAGCTTTAAGAGCTCATACTCCTTGAACGTCAGGCTGCAAGGCTGGTCCTTTACATAGACCATATGCTTTTCGTCGTCCAGGAACACATCTCCCAGACTTAAGAACTTCTCCTCCTCCATGGTCCTGCGGAGCACCGCCTTGACCCTGGCGATCAGCTCCATAACGCCGAAGGGCTTTGTCAGGTAATCATCGGCGCCCACATCCAGGCCCTTGACCTTGTCGATCTCTGTGGTCTTGGCCGTGACCATGATCACCGGGAGCTTCTTGGTCTCGGGACGTCTCCGGAGCTTTCCGACGATCTCAAGGCCATCCTCGTCCGGCAGCATGATATCCAGAAGGACCAGATCTGGCTGCCGCTCATCCAGCTTCTTATAAAAATCGCGGGCACATTCAAAGCCGTCCACCTGGTAGCCGCTGTTTTTTAAGGCAAACATCTCGATCTCCAGAATATTCTTATCATCTTCCACTGCATAGATCAGCGCCATATCCGCTCTCCTCCTGTCCTTTCCGGATAAAGATCCGCCGCCTGGCAGAAACTGCATAGGCGGCTTTCTCTTTTACGCCGGAAGCGTATATTTCTTTCTGTAACTTTCCACCATTCCCTGGAACCGGGGATCGTCGTCCCGCTTTAAGTTTTCCAGATAACCGTGGGCATCAAAGCCATCCCGGTCGATCTCAATGACACTGATGGCGATATTGGAGCAGTGGTCGGACACACGCTCTAAGTTGGTGGAGATATCCGACAGAACGAAGCCCTGCTCGATGGTACATTTTCCCTTCTGGAGACGCTTGATGTGGTTGGCCTTCACACAGGTGTTCAGATCGTCGATGACCTCCTCAAGCGGCTCCACCAGGGAAGCCTTCTTTACATCGTTGTTCTCGAAGGCCGTAATAGAAAGATCCAGGATCTCTGTAACGGCATTTAAAAATACCTTTAATTCCTCCTCTGCCTTTTTGGAGAATTCCATATTTTTATCGTGCATCTCCTTGGCCGCTGTCATTAAGTTCATGGCATGGTCGGAGATCCTCTCAAAGTCTCCGATGCAGTGAAGGAGCAGGGAGACCGTATGGCTGTCGTTCTTGGAAAGCTGCTGGCTTCCCACCTTTACCATATAGGTCCCCAGATGGTCCTCGTACTTATCCACCAGGTCCTCGATGGCAGCCACCTGGTCGGCCTTTTCCTGGTCATAGGAATCCAGGAGCTCCATGGCCTTTAAAAAGCCCTCCCTGGCAGTCTGGGCCATATGGGTGGTCACAAGACGGCACTGCTCTACGGCATAGCCGGGAGTCTCCAGGAAACGGGGATCCAGAAGGCGGAACTCCTCTTCCCCGGCGGCGATGCCTGCCGCCAGCTCCTTTTCCTGCTCGTCCGGGATCGTTAAGGTCGCTAACTTCACAAGCACCTTGGAAAATGGCAGAAGCAGGATCGTGGATGCCACGTTAAAGGCGCTGTGGACCACAGCGATGCCCATGGCACTGGCCGCTCCGTCCAGGAAATCAAAGTGTATAAAGCCGTTGACCGTGTAGAATACGATCATAAACACAGCCGTTCCGATGATGTTGAAATACAGGTGTACCAGTGCAGCCCGTCTTGCGTTCTTGCTGGCTCCGATACCAGAGATCATGGCAGTCACACAGGTACCGATATTCTGTCCCATGATGATAGGAATGGCGCTTCCAAAGCTTACGGCTCCGGTGGCACAGAGAGCCTGCAGGATACCGACGGATGCGGAAGAGCTCTGGATGATGGCAGTAAGGACCGCTCCGGCGATCATTCCCAGAACGGGGTTGGAGAACATGGTCAGGAGCCCGGTGAATTCCGGCACATCGGCCAGGGGCTTCACCGCGTCGCTCATGGTCTCCATACCAAACATCAGAATGGCAAAGCCGATCATAATGGTTCCCAGGTTCTTTTTCTTCTCATTTTTCGTGAACATGATGAAGATCATGCCGATCAGTGCCAGAACCGGGGAGAAGGACGACGGCTTTAACAGCTGTACAAAAAAGTTCCCGCTTTCGATTCCCGTAAGGCTTAAGAGCCAGGACGTCACGGTAGTACCGATGTTGGCTCCCATGATGATGCCCACAGCCTGGGTCAGCTTCATAATTCCAGAGTTTACAAAGCCGACGACCATAACAGTAGTGGCTGAAGACGACTGGATCACAGCCGTAACGCCGGCGCCCAGAAGTACTGCCTTAATGGGGTTGGATGTGAGCTTTTCCAGGATCCGCTCCAGGCGGCCGCCGGACAGCTTCTCAAGTCCCTGGCCCATGGTATCCATTCCGTACAGGAACAGCGCCAGACCTCCGATCATTGATAAAAGTCCAAAAAAATCCATACCTTCCTCCGTAAAATACACATAGTCATGCGATTATTTTCTACATATCATGGACAGGATATCATCAGTATGTAAAATATCCGCCGCGCCTATGTAAAATCCATGTAAATTTTCGCATGTTTCCCGCTTATTTGCAACCCCTTTTCCACTTTTCCCGGAAACGCACGGCTTTTTTGTGGTTTTCCACAAAAAACACAGCAGAATACCCAAAAGAAACGGGGACTGCCGAAGCAGCCCCCGCCCATATTTTATGGAACGCCGCAGAAAAAGCCGCCTGGGACTCCATTTCCTTTGCAGCGTCCGGATGTTCTATCTCAAAAGCCGTTCCACGTCCAGGAGCCCCCAGCCCTGCTGGTTTTTTGGAAGGCCCATGTCCCGGCATGTTTCCATCAGCCTCAGCTTTACGTCCCGGTTGGTCATGTCCGGGTATTTTTCCAGAAGAAGGGCAATGGCCCCGGAAACGATGGGGGTGCTCATGGAGGTCCCGCTTTTTATGGTGTACTTATCCCTCAGACTGGCGCAGCTGGCTACGCTGCAGCCCGGAGCCACC
>ENA-ORRZ01001864-ORRZ01001864.1-human-gut-metagenome-genome-assembly--contig:-NODE-1864-length-11947-cov-3.700891_pt1 | contig 11947 bp, 20 predicted proteins | sample MGYA00242185_ERZ509152 | MGnify/ENA primary metagenome ERZ509152 (study PRJEB26280, sample SAMEA2338668) | human gut metagenome | biome: human gut; feature: human-associated habitat; material: faeces... | reverse complement strand
CAGGATTCTTACCGCATTTTTAATCAGGATTGCGAACTTGTTTCGCAATTACCTATTTTGAACCACTCATTGATACAAAAGGAATATGGCGGAATAGGCGCATAATAAAACAAGCAGAGAAAATCCCTGCTTGTTCTTCCGTGTATATTGGCAGGGTGTTCCCTGTGAACACCCTGCGTATAATTTATATAATCGAATGCTCTTTGAACGACCAATAGCATCCATCACCGATAATGATATGATCGAGAAGGCCGATATTCATGATCTTGCCTGCTTCACCCATTCTCCGCGTCACTTCCATATCTTCCTTTGAAGGCGCAGGATCCCCGCTGGGGTGGTTATGTGCAATTATGAAATGCGCAGCCCCACATAGGCACAGCCTGACAAATATCTCCCTTGGAGATACAACGGAGCTGTTGACACTTCCATGATTAGTTTCAAAGATTCCAATCGGCTTGCATTTCGTATCCAATGCAATCAGCCATATATGTTCTTCCGCTTTTAATTCAGCGTGATACAGATCATCCAGCATATTTTTGACCTTCTGCGGAGTATTCAGGGAATCTACGGCAGGGCAGTTTTTTACTGTTTTCCTTAACCAGAACATTCTTTCTGTCCTGATCCAATTCTACCGAGTATTTTGTTACCCTCATTTCTTCTCTCCTTCCTTAAGCGTTTTAAATTTCTTATACACTGACTTTCTCATGCAAACATTGATGTTTGCCAGTACATCGCAGTGCTCAAAATTTCCTTTCCGATACAGCCCATATTCTTTGCGAAATGTTGTAATCTCATCGATGAGATTAAAATATTCGGGCATTCCGATTCCAAGAGAACGAAAGAAAGTTTCATAATCTGCTTTGATCCGAGGCCGGATCTTAAGGACTACCGGAGGTTTTGCACTTGTTGGTTCTCCGACCCAATATATTTTTGGTCGTACTGTCCGACACAAATATTCCATACGGTAGGCTTTACAGTCATCTGTACTTGTCTTCCTTATTTCAGGAATCTGTTTTGGTTCCGCATTCCACGAAGCTGCCTTTGGATTAGTGATCATGATCGGATTTCCATCCTTATCCAATACAGGAGTTCCGTCGATTACCGTCTCCGTAAAAGAAATATAACTTCCCTTTAAAGCTTCTTCAATAATATCATTTTCATATCCTTTGTTGAATAGAATCTGTTCGACGATGGTTTTTCTTACTGTGTTTGCCTGACTGACATAATCTTCTACGTGTTCACCCAGGATTTTTAAGTATGCCGCTTGGATGTTTCCTTCCACTTCCGCTCTCATTTTTTCTTCTGTCTTATTTTCTCGTGGACACAACGGCACATCACGTAAATCATTTGAAGTGATTTCAAAATATTTAATCAACGTCTGGATATAAGTTTCATTTTGAAAGACTTCATCCGGACCCTTTGCTTCATAAATCCAAGTATGTACAGCCGGAAACAAATTCCCAGCAGGAACAATCTCCGTACTGGCTCCATTCCCATCCTTTATGGATACGCAGGTTTCCTCTGCCAATATGATTGCCTTTGCTTCCGGCTCTGTATGGAAAAACCGTTCGATTGTTTCATTTAAAAATACTGGGAGCCAGACCTTTTGCTGGTCATCCATCAATTCAGACAGAGGATATCCCTTTCTTGGAATCGCCAGAAAAGAAGTATCTTTTTCTGCTGGTGCCATATCTTTATAAAAGATTGCATATGGAGCATATCCAGCTCTTTTCCCGTAGTAATATAAAGAATCTGGATTCGTAAGATTTGCATAGGTGTCTACATGATGCGGCATACGCATTAGATATATGACCTGTCCGCATTTTACGCAAAACCACACCGCTCTCGTGTATTCCGCAACCTGCTCCAAGTATTCTTCTGTAGTCAAATTATCGTGATACATATAATTACGTTGCCGTTCTTCCGGATATCCTTTCTTCCATTCATAAAAATAGTCTTTTATCTGACGGTTTGTTTTCTCTATGGCTCCAAACGCAATGACACATTCTTTGCCGCATCCTTCGATGGCATCTACAAAGTCTTTTTCGGAGCTGTATTTACACACTTCCCGCATGATTATCGGCTCTTTTTCGGAACGGGTGCCACTGCGGATCTGCAAAATGGACGGGCCGCCTTTGTTATATCCTCCTTCATACAATGTAAATGCATTGAGCAGAGGATCCATAATGGCTGTTAGATCCTGATAATCGCTGGATGCAACCGTGAAACCCATATGACTCAGCATGTCCCTATACTGCTCTGCTTTTTCCATCCACATCTTCTTATACAGGTTATCAGAAAAAATTTCCTGAAGGCGTTTTACTGCTTCTACCTGCCGGTTATCGCCGTTTACCAGGTTTTCTACCCGTACCAGAAGTAGTGGCAGAGCATGCTGAAACGTTTTTTCTAAGATACTCATTTTCAGGAACTCTGTTTTGATACCTCCTTTTTCAGCAGCCTCCATATCCTGCTTGCAATCCCAGTAGAGATTCCGAAGGCTCTGGCTCTGACCGTTTACTTCAATACTCAGGCAGTCTCTGGAACACTTCCAAGAAGCATTGATCACTTCATATAATAGGTTCGATGCTTCCAAAAGTTCTTCTGCATGATCCGATACTTGTTCAAATTCTAAGGGATCCAAAGAATCCCATTTGTCTTTTTCTTCGATTTTTCTCATATGTTTTCCTTTCTTCCTTGTGAAACTGTCGTGAATATTTACTTGAGTAATATGGAGAATACATCTGAAAATAAAAAAAAGAACACCACCGAAATGATGTCCTTTTTTATATAGTGATAAAACTCAATCGAATCTACGTTCTGCTTGCCCACAATTACGAAGCGCTATCTTACTGGCCTATGCCGCGCCATACCATTTTCCATCAATACAAACCTCAACATGGACGTATTCCGCCGATGTTTCGCCGTAAATCCCTTCCGCATGATGAGTGAGTCGGATGATTTCATCTTCACCCCCATCCTTCACCGTTCCGTTCCATTCGAATTTCATAAACCCATTATCTAATTTTTCATAAATTCCCGGATTGTATGGGCTGTTTTCATCTTCTACAAGTTCTACTTCCGGATAATTTTCGATAAAATGATTGAAAATCTCCTCAATGTCATCCTCTTTTATTTTGCACGTCATAATAATTTTACATTTTTTCATCGTTGGCTCTCCTTCACCGTTTAAAATACAGATTGCTTCCTGGACATGGCAGTCCTGAAGACCGCCTTCCTCTTCTGCTTGACAGAAGAACTTCGTGGATACGAGATGGTTTTCCAGAAAATACGGCTCAAAATGTTCCTTTTTGTAGTCGTCATCCAAAATGACATAAAATATAGTCTCTTCTGGATGCATCCGCGCATATTCTATCAGGAATGTGTGGATCTCCTCCGGGCGGTTTCCTTTTTTAGAATCCGGTGTTAATGCGGCAATCGAAAGCCCGTACTGGCCCAAAGAAGAAACCAGCATCTCTTTTTGATGCTTTGATCCTACCGATTCATCATGCCATATCCGCTTCCAGGTTGAAGACAGGACAATCTCCGCATCCGTTGCATCCACGATCTCTTTCAATCTTCGAATATTTTCCGGATTCAGCTCCCTCCCTGTACGGTCGCAGTATGGCATGCAGTTTAAGACTCCATCTACATCCAAAAAAATAAATTTCTTTTGGTTCATATCTTTTCCTTTCGTTCTGAATCTAATCTTCTCTGCGTATGTGTCTTTGTTTCTACCATGGATATTTGGCAAGATCACCATATTCCGTACCGTCCGGATCCAGATTGATCCATTCACAGCCATGTGATGACGCATACCTGCAGATCTGGCTCAGAATCTCCCCTTCCTGCGAATCAGGGAACAAATCTTCTAATTCTTCTTTGCCTGGAACACAAATCAGACAGCCATAGCATTCCCAGCTATCATACGTTTTAGGAAAAACTGCAAGCCCCTCATTATTATGCATCCTTATCAATGTTTCCATAGCCTCAGGTGTGACATGGATCGTAGAAAGATCCAACATGCTGTATTTGTAGACATCCTGTTCTTTTACCATTTTTAATTCTCCTTTCAATTCTTTAAGCTGGCATTCATATTGACACACATAATATGGAAAATAAACAGGGCAATAAAAGAAAGCTTTTCTCATAAAAAAAGCACCCTGATCGGGTGCTTTCGCAATGTACTTATGATAATAGTTCTCCTTCCAGATAAGAGCAGCGCAAATAATCTGGATTCTGATAGTATGTGCTGGAATTGAAATCTGAAATCTCCTCGGCTATAAAAGACGAAAACACATCCAGAATACCCTGTGCCGGATCGTTTGGCGATGTATCCAGAATTAGTCTTTGATATACGGCTCCAATAGACGTTACAGATGGGACACTGTACCTGCATTCAGCCTCTGAATCATAATCACCTGTCTGAATGCCGAATTCCTCGATCAGCTCGTCTGACACCTGCTCAAACGGCAAACAGTGGTTTACCTGTGCCGCATACAGCTGATGATCAATATCCTTTTTTGAAAAGTATTTGATCACTGTTTTCCGTTGGTTATATGTCTTTCTGGCAATATATTCGATCAGGCTGCAGACATAATAAATATCATCTTTTTCCTTCTCTGTCATGGATAAGTTCACTCCCCTCAAATGTTAAACATCTCAGTGCATTAATAGTGTGAAAACTGATTTGATGGGTTGGATGCTTGAACTTCGCATATTCCCAAAAAATACTGCGAGAGATTTTTCCATCCAAAAAACCATTCACAAAATCCCAAATCGTGTCATCTGCCATTGGACCTTCTACGATGTCATAAGAATGAGGGATCCCTGCGCGGCAATTCGCAATAAAGTCCAGCCATTCATTGTTCATATCCGGAAAACGGCATATTTTTAATTCAGGATTTTCAGCGTAAGTATATCGATTGATAACCCCCGGCCGAGTCTTTCGGTTTGCCCAACGATATGCCTGATCATAATTATTGGTACAATAAAACCCGAAAGAAAAATCCTTGGTATACTTCGTAATCCTGATTTCAGGATAGATTACCTCTTCTTGGCTTCCATGGTACAAAATTACTGAAGACACAGTTTCACCTTCTTCGTTTTCTTTTAGTTTAACATACTTTATAAAAGTCTACAATCCGTATTATTACTGTTCCTGTTTCCGGTTTTGAGATCTTACGCATAGGCAGCATAGCGAAACCGTCCAATATGGGCATCCCAATCAAAATCGTCCGGGAGATATCGTTCCAGCTTATCTTTGAACTCCTGCCGCAGTGCTTCATAAGAAGCATAAGGTTTTTCATTGAAAGTATCAAATCCGTCCATATCCTTATCAGCAAAAATAACATAAAGTGTTGGTGAAGCCCAGCATATGGCATCCCGAAAATGCGGATTTTTCGTACACGTTTCAAAATCTGAAAAATATGCATTCTTCTTTCCGTCATGGCCTAAATATAGATACTTCTCTATTAATATAGAGGAAATGAAAAGAAATAAAATTGTAAAAAGGAGGTGCTAGTGCCCTCCCTTTTCTAAATTTGCTAAATATCATTCAATTTGATGTATGTCAAAACTTATATTGTGGATAAAATTTGGATCGCACCCATCATTTGCTGCAAGACGTAAATAATGTATAATAAGAGCAATCAGATTTTCGTCAGATTTATTTCTATAACGCTCATTATCAAAAATGTATGTCTCCGTATATGAATATTTTTTGTCTTCTTTCCAATCCCTTATCCTTCCTGATTTTATGTCTGGATGGTTCTCATCCATTGTGTAATAAATTTTACCTATGTATTTCTTAATTTTCTCGCCATTCCTATACCATATCAGCTTAAAATTTTCTGGCACCTCTACACAAAGCTTTGGAGAATTATGAACTTCGGCACAATATCCACAACTAATACGCCAGTCTGGAAACGTATCGGATTCTTCTACTTTGCTAATTCCTACCATCCAACAACCATTTCTCCTAAAATATTGTCCAATCACCATCAGACGCCCTTCTTTTCCGCAGTCAATTACGCATTGTATAGGTTCTAAATCCCCGCAGCTATCAACATTATCTCCCATAATGCCGTATTCGCCAAATGCATTCTTATACCCATGAAATTTAAGTCTCCTCATATTCTTGATCTCCCGTAACACTATCCGACTAAGTCGAAACCGTAATGGCAAAATCCAGTCGTATCAGAAAGATAGTCGGAAATTCCTTCCCCATAATCTTCTACATCCGTATGCTCGTCAATCAGGGATTCTGGTATTTCAATCTCTGTAGGTAACTCCTGTAATAAGTCTAAATCTCCATCTGTATCCCATTTAATGTTAACTGCTTTCATCTTAATTCCTCCATATTTGTAGTAAGGTCATGCCCTCTTACTTTCCCGTCACGTAACCGCGGGCTGCCCTTCACACTGTCATAATTCCCATTCTTCATGGAAATTCTCTCCCTCAATGCTGCATCCGACTTCTGTTTCCGGATCATTCTCTACTGGCCAACCATTATCGACTGCCTGCAATGCCACCCGGTACGCTTCCTTTAAATTCCCGGCCTCTGTTTCCGGAATCCATATGGAAGAATAAGAAGCCTGTCGAATCTGGATCAGGTATCCTCTTTCTTTGTGTGCCAGATTTTCTGCCTGCTGAAATGCTTTGGATACAACAGTAAAGTTAGACCGGATGACCAGACTGCAACCGTCTTCTACAATTTTAAAGCGGCCATCATATCCCATATGAGCCAAAACTTCCGGTAACTTTTCTCTGGCACCTACAGAAAGATGCCTCAGTGAATAGCAATTCCATTTTTCCATTATTTTCCTCCTTCCTTTTTAAGCTTACATTAATTTTTTCAAACGTAATATGGGAAAACGGAGAAAGAATAAAATCAAAACAAAGTTTGCGTAGCAAAAAAAAGACCCGAAGGCCTTCTTTCCTGCTTCCTTATTAATAATGGTACCTGCGTGACAAAATAGTTAAGACATCATGTTCTTTAACGTATACAAGACGATTTTTTTCGTCAATTCTGCGGCTGAAAAATCCCTGCAGTTCATATTGCAGAGGTTCCGGCTTTCTGATTTCCTGCATATTCCCGTTACGTTCGATATTCTTAATCAGCTGGTTGATTCTTTTTAAGGTTTTCCTGTCCTGTGACTGCCAATACAGATAATCAGCCCAGGCTTCATCCGTCTAAGACAGCATAGGTTAATCCTTCGTTAACTCATGTGTGGATATTTTGCCGTTTTTATATTGGGCTAAAGATTTCATTAAATGTTCATGGTTTTCCTTATTCCCAAGCAGATATACGGTTTCCATCAAACTATTATAACTGTCTTCAGACATAATGACCATATTTGAGTTTTTACGTGTAACAACCATAGTTTCAAATCCATCAGAAACACGATCGAAACACTCTTTCATGTTATCCCTGAGAGTCGAATAGTTTACAGCGAACATATCATCCACTCCTTTTTTCTTTTATTGTACGTCAATAGTTTAGACGGCCTAAAATTAAATGCATTCACTTTGCATTCCTCCAATTTTGCATAAATAAAAAGCAGACAACCTTTCGATTATCTGCTTAATTATTCTCTGTTTCATTTAAAAGTTGTAGAAACAAGACTATTATCTCTTTATGTGCTATTCCTCATAATGACCTCTACAAGCAATTATCCATAAGAAACCATTTTCATCTATATTATAAACTAATCTATTGGCTTCATCTATCCGGCGACTCCATGCTTTTCTGTGCTTTAATGGTTCAGGCTTTCCAATTCCTTGTGATAATCCCTCACGCTCGATACTCTTTACAAGCTCATTGATACGCTTTAGCGTCTTTTTATCCTGCGTCTGCCAGTAAAGGTAATCGTCCCACGCTCGATCACTCCATAATTTCTTCATTAATTTACCTCAATCAATTCGTGTTCCTGACCTTTGCCAGCTTCTAACTGTGCCATGCTTCTATCAATCATAGCAAGATATTCCGCATTCCTTGCAGCTTTCTCCAACTGATTATATCTCTCCAGGCTTAAAATAACAACATTTTTTTCATTTTTACGAGTAACAATGACCGTTTCTTGCGAATCCGTAGCCTTATCACAATAATCTTTTAAGTTATTCCTAATTGTAGAATAATTTACTGCCAACATAATAACACCTTCTTTCAATTGTACAGTTTATTGTCATTTTTATTGTACAATAATCTTACTACATTATTATTCTGTTGTCAAGGCTCTTGATACTGCAAATCAAATTACCTTCATAACAAATCCTCCAATGTTCTCCATGTCGTCATCTTTAAACCCTAAATCGCCATCTGTATCCCATTTAATGTTAATTGCTTTCATTCTGATTCCTCCGTATTTTTGTAGTGAGGGCATACCCTTTTACTTTCCCGTCTGCACATAACCGGTAAACCTAATGCGCATTCTGTGTCTCTGCGCTCGCTGCACAAAACACATTGTTTTCGGATCTTTAGCATATCTGTCCTGGTTCTACCCATACTTAAAACTCCTTTTCTTTGTAATATTCTTCGTACGCCCATTCGATGCACTCATACTCTGTTTCACCATTCCCCTCACAGTACCGGCCATATGCCGATTCTGCAATCTTTCTGGTGTCTTCTTCTTTGACATCGAAATTCTCCAGTAGCTCTTTCTGCATAAAATTTGTCACAAATTCTGCATGCGCTTCCATGAGCTCGTTTCCTGTCAGTTTAAATTCCTGTCCATTTCTGATAATTTTCATGATAAATATTCTCCTTTCTATTTTTTAGCATACATGAATGGTTCTTTTTAAATATGGCGTTTTCCTGTCAGGATAAAAGTAAAAGGCACAGCCTAAGCCGTGCCCCTATCATCTGTCATTTCTTCTATATATACTCTTTCCTGGTACTTTACTCTTTAGAAGTCGGTTCGCAAAGTGCCATGTACATGATCACATTTCCTGTAGCGATCAGAAGAAGCGTAATTCCAATCATGAAAAATCTCTCCTATCAATTATTTTTTAACGCACATACCGTGCAGAGCCCGACAGCCCCCTGTTTTTCTGCAACTACTGCCTGCGGCATCCTCCAGCATTCGGCGCCGCATTCCGGACAGTGCACCAGCTTCCAGCCAGGGTGTCCTTTTGGCACGTTTTGTTTCAGCGGCATGCAGTAGCATCCTCCACGGTCTGTTTCAGTTCTCGGACGTATATTCCAGCTCATTCTGTTCCTCCTTTGGTTTGCTGACTTTTCGGACAACAACGGGCAGCTCCGGTTTTGTTTTGCAGTTTACTTCAATCGGCGGTATCCACAGCACTTTTTTCTGTATACGCCCTTTTCCATATCGGTATACATGCCAGTGTGCCTTACGGATATGAGGACGTTTTGCTGTCCCGTTTCCAGTCCCAGCAGAATGCACGCTGTCCTCATGGTATCTCTTTACCTCAGTTGCGTACCGGATGCCGACATCCCATTTTCGCACAGAAGAAGTCTTTAACGGCTTTTTCTGCTGTGCCATTGGCCGGTAAAAACTTTTCTGCTGCTCATTTTCCTCAATATCCGGTTGTTCAGATGACAGATAGGCAGCAAACAGCATCGCTTTGATCAGGCTGTCCTTGGGGCCGGTAAAATCTTTTGTGAGGATGTCGATCTGGCTTTTTAAGGTCTGTCCATCATCCGCAGTGTTGTAATCGAATGCGATCCCCCCATAACAGATATCCGTTTCTTCGCTAATTCCGTTTTTATCTGCCAGGATGGTGACAAATCCGCACATTGCGCCTGGCTCCCCATAATACATCACATCTCCAAGCGTCATCATGACCCCGTAAATAATATAGTCCTTCCCTTCTACCTGTGTACCCGCAGCCGGCAGGCCGAGATCACTGAAATCCATAAAGATTGTCCGGTATGGCAGCCTCAGCGAATTCGCTGGAAATGTCAGGTCATCCATGGCAAACAAATCATCCGCCAGTTCCTTTGCGATCTTATAGGACTGTTTGGTACGCATCCAGTCCCTTACAATGAAGAGGGTTCTGGCAAGGTTTCTGCAGTCCTCATCTGAGGAAGACAATCCATACTGTTCCATTAGCTTTTTGTGATGCATACAATGATCCTGACATCCCCCAACATCGTCATATAATGTGCTCTCCGGATTGGGTATCATTGCGTTTGCGAATTGTACAGGCAGGTATTCCTGCGGTCGTTTTCGTTTCATTCGTTTTCTCCTTGCTGCTAAATTAATCATTTTAGCTTGTAAAGTTTATACAATTCTGCATATTTTCTTATAATTTACTGCTTTTTTAGTGTTACTTCTGTTCAGATAAACTCTGGGATCCAGTTCTCTTCTGTTGTTTTGCGGAGCTGCGGCGGCACACATTCGATCAGGGCAGAATCCTGTGCCAGCGCCATATCAATCAGCCAGAACTCATCCCCATTCTCCATGACGTCGATGCTCCACTGTCCGGTCAGGTTAAGGCTCGGGAGCAGTGACTGGATTTCTTCCTTCACCCGTTCCTTATGCTCTTCGTACCGCTTCATCAGTGTTTCTTCGTGCATCTGGTAAATCACATAATCATGGATCTGGTGTGGGCTGTCTGCATCCTCACAATGGCCAAACCGCTGTTTCATGGTATTCGGCTCCCAGTATGGGCTGATCCCGATGACCTCATCGGTATCACAGTCTACAAACACCCGATATTCGGTGTGCAGCGGCAATCCCTTGTAAATGGCCGGGTTGTTTTCCTTATCCGAAATAAACTCCCGCACCACCCATTCATTGGTTGTGGAGACACCATAAATACAAGGTGAGGTAAGTGGCCCAGCCATCATAACTGCCTGGTGGTGGATAAACAGCAGATACTCTCCCAGTTCCCGTACTTCTTTAGCACCATGAACGTAAGCGTTTCTAAAATCATACTTAGAAGAGTACGTTCCTGTTTTAATAAAGTATTCCTTTGACTCATCCAGCATAAAGGCCTTCTGGCAGAAGCGATCTACGATCTGCAACGTCGTCGGTGTTAAGCTTTCGTAATCCAGCCGGGTCAGCTGCAGCAATGTGATAGGCACCTTCACGATTGTCGTTGCAGGGATTTTAAAAAATCGGTTGTTCTTGGTGGCGGCTACCAGCTGCGGCAGCCAGTGACCCATGGAATTAGGATTGGTTCCGATCATTTCATACATAACATGATCCAGATCCTGGATGTCCAGTCCCTGCCGGAACCGGTGATAATACTGCTTATCTCCAGTCTCCAGGTATTTTAAATACATGTACGCGATTATTTTGTATGCTGGCTCATGGATATCACGCCTCATAAAAAAGCCGGTCAGCTGCGGGCGCATATTCTTTGGAAACGCTTCGATTTCCTCCCTGGTAACAGCCGGCCCGATCACCGAACGCTGGCACTTTAACATTTCATGTTCCCCGTCAAAGGAATAAATATCTGCCTGCGCCATTAATTCTTTTACAATTCTCCCAATCAGCTTATCCATATCTGCAGCATCATCTAATTTACCGCGTGCGGAAGCCGCTTGTTTCGCATTGACATCAAAAAAATTGTCTGGAAAACTCGTATCCATCAGAATATTATCCCGATATACTTCTTCAAATGCCTCAAGTGCCTGCGGAGTGGTTTTTAAAAGGCTGGCAATCTGATCCTTGTCATTAACAGACAGGCTCTTGTCCCTTTTAAAGAGTTTCTTTAAGTAGTCCATCTTTCCTATTCTCCTTTCTCAATCATCCATAAAATAAATTCTTGTATAATATGGAGTTTCGTGGTTTCGATAAAACTATGCATAAGAAAAAGAGGCTTTCGCCTCTTTTCCTGATGAGCCTCAGGCTCTCAACACACCCTCGCAAACATCTTGTCCACTGTTAAATTATTATATCCAATCTAAAATTATTTATCCTAAATTATTCACGGAACAGTATCTGAATTGATAACAGTACCATGAATCTGAAAATTG
>ENA-ORRZ01001859-ORRZ01001859.1-human-gut-metagenome-genome-assembly--contig:-NODE-1859-length-11981-cov-7.491615_pt1 | contig 11981 bp, 10 predicted proteins | sample MGYA00242185_ERZ509152 | MGnify/ENA primary metagenome ERZ509152 (study PRJEB26280, sample SAMEA2338668) | human gut metagenome | biome: human gut; feature: human-associated habitat; material: faeces... | reverse complement strand
ATCGTATGTGTTTCACTGTTTAGTTATCAAGGTTGTCTGTCTTGCGACAGCTTTTTTACTTTATCACATCTCTTTTCCTTTGTCAAGCACTTTTTTCAAGTTTTTTTCAAAGTTTTTCGAACTCTTCCGGATTTCCGAACTGTTCTTCTAATCTGTGATTGTCGGCTCTGTTCAAGCGACTTGATTACTTTAACATATTTGTTTTAAGTTGTCAAGCACTTTTTTAAATTTCTTTTTTTCTTTCAGAAATTATCTTAAATTGTCTCTTTTCAAGAAACAATTATTTTCGACAGCTCAACTAATATAACACTCCTATCCCCCACTGTCAATCCCTTTTTTTACTTTTTTTATTTTTTATCATTCCCAGTCACTATTCTTCTTTCCACAGACAAAAAGCACACTATGGCACCCCCATACCAACCACCATTCTACAAAACCTCCATCCATAAAAACATATCATTAATAATGTAATCCAAAGAAATCAGAGGAAAATAACTTCACCTCTGATTCCGTTCTGTCAATCCTATATATTAATACACCTTCACAATCTCATCCAATCCTTTACGTCTAGGCCTCTTTGGCTCCTCTGCTGCCACACCCACAGCAATCACTGCCACTACCGTTTCCTCTTCCGGAATATCCAGCACCTTCCGAAGCTGCTCTCCATCTCTCAAACCCATGATCAAAGTTCCATACCCCAGTTCTGCTGCCTTCAGAACAAAATTTTCATTCTGCAATCCCAGGTCATAGCATCCCCAACCATTGCCCAATTCATTATCCGCAGTTTTGTCATTCTGGAAACCAGCTTTATCTTTTACAAAAGTAGTTACAACCAGTACTGCATTTTCAGCCTTACGGGCATTTCCCTCAGGCAGACATTCTCTGCGTACTCTCTCTGTCATCTCCTCAGACAATACACAATAATATCTCCCTGTCTCAGTATTCTTCCAGGAAGGAGCCTCCTGTGCAGCGCCAATCATCTCCATCAGTTCTTCTTTTGTGACCTTTTTGTCTGTTGCATATTTTCGAATACTTCTTCTTACTTCTATCAATTTCTGAAATTCCATCATCCAGTTCCTCCTGTTGTATTTTGGATTAAGCTGTTTTTAATATATAATAATGGGATATCCACCGTCAATATTTTCATAAATAATTGCAGCCTCTTCTTCCGGCAGATTGATACATCCATGACTTCCGTTTCCTGTCTTATAACGGTTTCCTCCAAAAGCCGACTGCCAGGGCGCATCATGCAGCCCCTGCCCGTAGACAAAGGGCATCCAGTATTTTACCTTGATATCATATCCGTATGCATCGCTGGTGAGCGTAAAAGGACTTGCTTTATAGGCAATGGGCCAGGCTCCCGTATAGGTATGTCTTTCCTCTGTAGGCGCCCCACTGACAATGTCTGTTTCCGTCACCAGCCCTCCATCTTTGTACAGCCAAAGGTGCTGTGCATCCAGACTTACCTCTATATAACTGCCTGCCAGATCATCCGTTCCGTTTCTCTGCATCCCCTTGCTGCTGTATACCGGTTCACGGACCACATTCTTGCCGCTTTTCAGATCAGAAAGCAGCTGGCTTAGCTCTCCGCTCTGATCAATCCTGTAACCATATTCATTATCCTCCACAGTCACATCCGTACCCATAGAGGTATGAAAGGTTCTGGGAACATAAATGGTATTGTATTTATTGGCAAGCTGTGAAATAAAGGTACCTGCCTGCTCCTGATCAATTATGATCTTTGTTCCCTGAATACTGATCCAGGAATTTACAGTTTTGGAATCCAGAGTCTCTGTCGTATTTCCAAAGGTATAGGTTATGGTAGCCTTGCGGTATTTTTTCAATTGTCCGTTTAGGCTTTTCAATTCCTTTTTCAATTCTTTTGAAGCCTTTACAGAAGGCTGCTTATATGCCTGCTGGTTCAGATCTATCTTGACTTCACCGGTGAGCAGCTGATCCTGAAACTCTGCTTCCAGCGTCTTGTCCACGTAATTTCGAAGACGTTCTTCATCAATCTGTGTCCCTGCCACCTGCTTTACTATAACAAATTTCTTGTTCTTCTTGCTATATCTGATCTCAGCATTTTGGGCTTCCGTTCTTTCTTTCTCTCCAAAATGATCTTCTGTCAAAGCAGCTTGTTCTGCTATCTCATCTTTGTTTACCTGATATTCTATTTCGTAATTTTTCCAAGAGGCCAGAAACGTCCTTGTCTGGTCACGCTGCTGTTTCAAAGCTGTAAGTGCAGACTGAAGTGTTCCCTCATCCAGAGAATATCCCAGTTCCCCTACAGTTGTCTGATATACCTGACTGCCATCCTCCCGGAAAACAACCTTTTTATCCTGAAATGCTTTCCGGATGGTCTGTCCGGCCTTCTCCACATTCTGACCGGATACATCCAGACCATATATGGTAATTTTTCTCCCCAGTGTGTCCGTATCCACTTTATGTATATAAGCCAACAATCCTCCTCCCAGAAATAAAAATACTGAAATACATATCCCCAGGATAACTTTTATCTTTTTCTTTCTGTTTTTTTCTTTATTATCCATTTCCCGCCCCTGTTCTTTTGTACTCTTTTTGAGCCTAATAAGTTTCAGGCAGGCTATAAAAAATGTTTTACAGTCTGCCTGAAAAATTATACCAGAAAAATATATGATTTTGTAATTTTTATTTATACCAAAATATTTGCATTACCTGGAATCCTCCCGGATTGCTTTTACCAGTTGATCCCCTCCCTGTTCATACCATTTGCTTACGAATTCATCAAAATAGGATATGGGGCGCTTCCCCATAATAATCTGGATAAAAGTATTCTTCTCCAGAGTACCAAGAGTCTGAGGAATTTCCAGATTTGAAGTTTGCAGATAGATTTTCTCAGGAGTCCTGTAATCCGATTTCACCAGAAGACCTACTGCAGAAATGCGGGACTTGTAAGCTGCCCAGTCCTCCACTGTCACATTCTGCCCCTCCATATAATTTCTGCAGGCCTGATAGTAGGATTTCTCAATAGCACTGAGTTTCTCTTCTTCCATATCTCCTGCAATTACCTTCTGAATATGCTCTGTCACACGATAAGTGGCTTCATTGTAATCCACATTGATCACCAACGGCCTTGCTGTAGGATCCACATTCAGGGCAAAATAGCTGTTCATTTCATCTGCATCCTTTGCTTCATACCTGGTATAATCAAAAAGTACACTCAAAATCTTCATTACAATTTCAGGATGCTCATAACCTTTTCGCACCACTACATATTTGTTGTCTCTGAATGTAGAATAGGTTTCTGCCGTTTTCTGTATTTCTGCCGGAAAATAATATGGCTCCCAGTCAGAGTCCGGATCTTCTTCATACTCATCCATAAGAGGATTATTAGGCGTCCACCACAATCCGAAAAACGCCCCGCACTTTCCGCTGACTACCAGATCCCTTAGATTATTCTGGGCCCGCAGTGCAAAATTCTCATCCAGAATTCCCCTTTCATAAAGCTGGTTCAAATATTCCAGTGCATTCTTCGTCTCTTCTGTAAGAGAACCATATACCACTTCTCCATTCTCACCCTTTTGCCATCTCTGGGGATTGGCTCCGAATTTCTGAAAAATAGGGTCAACAGAATAACTACTACTCGTAGTTCCCACCAGTGAAGTATCACATACCAGTCCGATAGAATCTTCTCCAGGTGCTGCACCCATTCTGTTTTTCTGAAAAGCTTCAATAACATCAAAAGCTTCTTCCAGAGTCTGCGGTTCTTCTAATCCCAGCTTATCCATCCAGTCCTTACGAAGCCAGAGCAGGCAGGGACCATGATCAATAACAGTCTCAGGCATTGCCATCAGCTTCCCGTCATATTTCACAGAATCCAGAAGCTCGGTTCCATAACTGGAATACATAGCTTTGATTCTGTCTGTAGTACAGGATTCATACACCTCTGTCAAATCTTCTATCAGATCGTTTTCCACCATTTCATCCAGCATTTTCTTGTCCGAGATCACCATGACATCAGGGAGCATCCGATCTTTCACAATCACATTGACAAATTCATCATATCTGTCTTCACTTTCCATGTATGTGTTCTCATTCTGGATATTCAGCATCTTTTTCAGATAACGGGTATATTCATTATTTTCATAAGTCTGTCCCTGGGGCAGATTAGAATTATTGGCACCATTCATCTGGGCAAGAGTATAGGTCACAGTTTCAGGATACTTTCCATAGGGAGTTGTCCGGGCTTCTTCCCAGTCCCCGGATTCAGTTTTTTTCTTTTCCTCAACCCCATCCGCTTTTTCTGCTTTCTGCTGTGTCTCCTTTGTTGCTTTATTACATCCGCTTTGAAGCAAAGTTATTCCCAGAATCAGAATTACAAAAAGCTTTTTTCCTGCCTTTGTCACACTCTGTATCATCATGATGTTTCTCCCTTTGGAATCCGCATTTCTACTACTGTTCCCTTACCTACACTGCTGGTGATACGAATTTTATATTCCTCTCCGTAAAGCAGACAGATTCGATCGTTCACATTTTTCAGCCCATACCCTTCTGCCTGGTAAGTAACCAACGATTCTGCCACTGACTGTTCCATTCCCATTCCATTATCTTCTACCCGGAGAAGTACTGCATCCCCGGCATCCAGAAAGGACAGCTGCAGGATTTTATCTCCTTCTTCTTTTACATCCAGTCCATGCTCTAATGCATTTTCTACCACTGGCTGCAGGATCAGTTTAGGGACTTTTTCTGCTTTTACCTGCGGATCAATCTTCCACTCTACTGTAAAATCATTGTCATGCATCACCAACTGAATAGACAGATAAGCTTCAATATTACGGATACAATTCTCCACAGTTACCATATCCTCTCCCTTGCTCAGAGCTGTACGATAAAAAGTAGATAAATCCAGAGTCACCTTACTGATTTCTTTCTGACCGCTCTTAATAGCCATCCAGTTAATAATGGAAAGAGAATTATACAGAAAATGGGGATTGATCTGTGCAGTAAGCGCTTTCAGCTCAAATTCCTTAAGAGCTATTTTGTTTTCGTAAACTTCACTGATCAGACGGTCAATCTCTCCCATCATCCTGCGGAAGCTTCTGATCAGAACCCCCACCTCATCCTCTGCATCGCTGGTAACCGTAACCTCTCTGCTTCCATGATTTACCTGATCCATATTTTCCGTAAGCATTTCGATCTTGCGGGTAAATAATCTGGAGAAAGCCATACCCAGAATAAAAATGATCAGTACACAACCTGCGATCAGCGGAATCTCAGCAAACAACATCTGATAAACTGATTTTTCTACAGATTTTTTAGTTTTATACAGATAAAACTTCCAGCCCGTATTCTGACTGGTACTATTTACTGCTACATATTCTTTGCTGATCTGCTCTAAAATTTTATCCGATTCCCCTAAATCTGCCAGGTCATTATCCTGAATGTTCTCATCGCGGTACACAATATTCTGGCTCTGATCCAGCACCATAGTTCCAGATTCTTCTGAGATAATATTTTTCAACGGTTTGAATATTTTATTGTAATCCAGAGTAATACACAGAACCGCCGTGCGGTTTCTTCCGTCGTAAATATTTCTCACTGCCGCAATCTCCGGTTTTTCCGTATTTACCAGCCACTGTACCTGCACTTCATCATTCAGCTGGCTGCTCCACCATTCCTGTCCTATCTCATCCATAGGTACAAGAGTATATTCATGTCTCACTTTAATACTGTCTGCAAAAATCTGTATCTGATTGATAGCATCATGATAGGATTTAGGCACTGTGAGAAGAGGATCCACAATCTGGGTATATTTGGCATATGCCACATAATTATCCATGTTTTTCTCATTGATCATTTCTTCAATATCCGGAGAATAGGTAAGATAATTGATCAATCCTGTATATACTTCGATCTGGCTGTCAATACTTTCTCTGGTCTGTTCCAGGATGGATGAGGTATCCTCCACTTCATTATGGCGCACCAGCCTGCTCATACTGTTATGGCTATACAGAGCAAGCATCGTCATAGGCACCAGACTGGATGTCACCAGCAGGATTGTAAGCTTATGACGGTATTTCATATCTCTAAATTTCTTTCGGATTCTCTTCATCGTCACCTGTTCCTTTCCTGTAGGACTCAGGGCTGCTTCCGTAATATTCCCGGAAGCTTCGACAAAAATAGGATACATTGGAGAATCCTACTTTTTCACTTACCTGTGCCACCTTCATATTTGTGCTGCACAGAAGCTCCTTTGCCTTCTCCATACGGAATACCCGGATAAAACGGTTCAGGTTCATTCCTGTTTCCTTTTTGAAAATAAAACTCAGATATCCTGAGGACAAATATACCTTTTCTGCCAGCATCTCCAGGCTCAGATCCTCTCCGTAGTGCTGATAGATGTAATTTTTCACTGCAGCCACCTCATTTCTGGATTCACTCATAGAACGTTCCAGAAAATTTTCATACTCCCGGATATTCTCCTCAGTAACCTGAAGAATCTGTGAAATATCACTGCAGTTGTACAGTCTGTCAATCTCCTTATCCAGGCGGCGTTCCTCTGAAAACTGTGTTTCCTCAAACAATGCCTGGATCACATTGGAAAATACAAATTTAATATACATAGCCGAAAACTGGGTACTGCTTTTGTATTTGTCCGTAAGGCACTGAAAATGGACTTTCAGCTGCTGAATGTCCTTTCTGCTGATGTCCTCAGAAATTCTCTGCATCAGCTGGGAATCCTGGACAGCCTTGTCCACATGACTGTACTCTTCCTCCTCATTGGAGAATACATGATTCTCCGGATGATAAAATCGCTCCTCCATCTGCTGTTCCAGCTCTGTCATGATCTCAGGCAATGCTTCACAGCCCTCAAACTTCCTGCTTACTGCCAGATGAAAGCTTCCCGGATACTGGCGCTTCATCACAGTATACAGCTGATTAGCTACCAACAGATAATCGCAATATACATCGTTAAACAAAAACAGAGACTGTCTGGCATTCAGATTCAGATAGAAAAATATTCTCCGCAGTTCCTTGCGCATATCCTCTGCCAGATTCTCATCTGCAGTATCAAAAAAATTCTGGGAGGATTCCACCAGAATGGCACAGTGCCACTGATTCCAGGTATCCAGGTTGATCATTTCTCCGGCTTTTTCCAGAATTTCTTTTTTTCCTGTGTAAATATAATTCTGGAGAAAATACTGCTGGAGAAAATCCTGTTCCTTCTGATCTCTGAGCTTGCGGTTTTTATTTTTGTCAATTTCACTGCGTACCTTTTCCAGTGTTTCACTGAAAATATCAGGATCCACCGGTTTTAAAACATACTCCTTCACTCCATAACGGATTGCCTCCTGGGCAAAGGAAAAATCGTTATAGCCACTAAAGATCACGATCTGCAGCTCCTCTTTTTTCTCTTTTGCCTTCTTTGCCAGTTCCAGGCCATCCATATGAGGCATTTTAATATCTGTCAGTAGTATATCTATCTCCTCATTTCTCAAGATTTCCAATGCCTGGCGCCCGTTGGAAGCCTCAGAAATCTCAAATTCTCCCTCTTCCCTGGAAAGCAGAAATTTAATTCCCTCTCTCTCTATTTTTTCATCATCAACCACTAATACACGATACATAGCTTCTAACCTCCTACCCCCTTATATATACAAATAAAGATAGTTCCTGCAATTATGGAACTATCTTTATTTTCAGTCACTTATTATCCATATCAGCCTGCGTCTGATACTATTTTATCATCCTTTTACTGCACCTGCAACAACACCTTCAATAATATATTTCTGGCATACCAGGTAAACAATAACGATCGGGATAATATCGATCATAATACTTGCCATCATCGGTCCCATCTGTACATGACCGAAGCTTCCGCGGAAGTACTGTACTGCCATAGGAATGGTACGGTATTTCTTAATATCCAGTACCAGGGTCGGCAGAAGATAGTCATTCCATACCCACATCAGCTGAAGGATTGCAGTGGAGATAATGGTAGGCTTCAGAATCGGAATCAGGATCTTGAAAAATACCTGTAACGGATTACATCCATCGATCAGGGCAGCCTCTTCAATTTCCAGCGGGATTCCCTTTACAAAACCGGTGAACATAAATACTGCCAGTCCTGCACCAAATCCAAGATAAATAATACAGATATTATAAGGAGTGTTCAGTTTCAGTGTATCTGCTGTCTTTGCCAGAGTGAACATAACCATCTGGAAAGGAACTACCATACTAAATATGAACAGATAGTATAAAATCTTGGAAAGTACTCCATTTACACGGACAATGTACCATGCACACATAGAACAGCACAGCAGAATCAGTACTACTGACATAACTGAAATCACAAGACTGTACCAGAAAGATTTCAGGAAATCCATCTGTGTTACGCTGGCTACATAGTTTGTAAATCCATTCCAGATTTCACCCAGAGGAAGTTCAAATACCCCTGTAGTTGTAATGGCTGATTCCTTTTTTAAAGAGTTTAAAAGGATCAGTATAATAGGATAAATCCAGAGAAGGGACAGTATGGTTAATATAATTGTAGGAATAATACTTTTCTTTTTATTGTTTTCCATTACTGCTGCACCTCCTTAGATGATGTTGCTTTAAGCTGAATCAGGGCAATGGCTACAACCAGAATAAAGAATACAACTGCTTTTGCCTGACCGATTCCCTTCCACTGTGGTCCGCTTCGTGCATAGAACGTATCATAGATATTTAAGGCAAGGAGCTGAGACTGCTTGGCAGGATCTCCACCTGTAAGAGAAAGGTTCTGGTCGAACATTTTAAATCCATTTGTCAGTGTAAGGAAGGTACAGATTGTAATAGACGGCATGATCATCGGTACTTTAATCTTGAACAGAATCTGTCTGGATGTAGCTCCGTCAATCTGTGCTGCTTCGATAAGGTCAGGTGAAACATTATTCAGACCTGCCACATAAATGATCATCATATATCCAATCTGCTGCCAGCACAGAAGGATCAGCATACCAATAAATCCGTTCTTTGCAGACAAAGCCAGCAGCGGCTGTCCCCATTTGGATAACAGACCATTTAATAAGGTCTGCCAAATGTATCCAAGAACAATACCACCGATCAGGTTTGGCATAAAGAATACAGTTCTGAATGCATTGGTGCCCTTGAATCCTTTTGTCAGCGCCAGTGCAATGGCAAACGCCAGAACATTGATCAGAATACTGGATATAAAGGCAAATGCCACAGTCAGCCAGAACGCATGGCTGAAAGTATTGTCAAGTAATATTTTCTGATAGTTTGAAAATCCTACGAAAGTAACATCCTGCACTGTGGTAAATTTACAAAATGAAAGGTAAATTCCCCAGATAAACGGCCACAAAAATCCAATTATAAATGCAGCCAGTGTAGGCACAACGAAAATCGGCCACCACTTTTTGATTGTTTTTCCTACCATGGTAAATCTCTCCTCTTCTTCCCATTCTCTGCTTAGAATCTATAAAAGGGAGACAGGAATCTCTGCCTCCCTTATTTTTTTATTCATTATTCGGAAAGTGCCTTCTCTGTTGCCCAGTTGTCAACAAACGCACTCTTAACATCATCCCAGGAGCCAGATCCTGCTGCATATGCTGTAAGAGCAGATCCAAGAGTATTTTTCCACTCTTCAGATGGCATTGTTGTAAAGTTCCATGATACAGGTGTCAGACCAGCTTCTGTGTACTCTGCATCCTGTTTTACAAATACATTGCTTGGTGCCTCTGCTGTTTTGAAAGGAATTGTGAATCCCATATCTTCAGCCATGGATTTTGTTCCTGCCTCAGAGGTTACACACCAGTTCATGAAATCAAGTGTTGCTTTTACATCAGCTTCAGATGCATTCTTATTTACACACCAGTAATTCTCTGTACCGGTTGCAAGACCTTCGTTTGCATCATCTACACCAAAGTAGATCGGGATCATAGCCAGCTCGTCATCTTTGAATGTTTTAGAAAGTTCACTATATTCCCAGGAACCATTCTGATAGAATACTGCTTCACCATTTACAAATTCATTTCTGGAGTCATCTGCTGTTTTTGCAGAAAGCTCAGAACCGTCACAAGTAGAATCTGTAATGTAAAGGTCAAATACATTCTTGTAGTTATCAAGGTATGTACCTTTGATCGCATCTGTATCATCGATTCCGTCTTCTTTGTACTCATAGTAGATTGGAAGGTTTGCAAGATGTGTTTTAAATCTCCAGTCAGAGGATCCGTCCATACCTGCAGAAGTAAATGCTCCCTTAATTCCCAGATCATCTTTTTTGCTCTGGATATCATCAGCAACTTTCTTTAAATCATCAAAAGATTTAATATCGTCCAGAGTATATCCTGCTTTTTCAAGTAAGGTCTTATTTACGATCAGGCCATAGGATTCGATTACATATGCGATTCCGTCCACTGCATCTCCATCCTTTAAGCTGTAGGAATCAGATGTCAGCTGTGAGTAAATATCGGAATCTTTCAGATCATAGCAGTAATCTTTCCAGTTTTTCAGTCCAACCGGTCCGTTTACCTGGAATAAAGTAGGTGCATCACTCTTTGCCATTTCTGACTGAAGTGTTGTCTCATACTGTCCGGAAGCTGCTGTAACAACAGTTACCTCTGTACCAGTTTCCTCTGTGTATTCTTTTGCCAAGTTCTGCCAGTCTTCATCCTGCTCCGGTTTGAAGTTTAAGTAATAAACCTTTCCGGCATCATCAGCCATTGCCGGTACTGCCGGAATCATAGTTGCTGCCATAAGTACTGCCATTCCCATTGCTGTTACTTTCTTCATCTTCATAATCCTTTTCTCTCCTTTTCCTATGATGTTTTCTGTTTCTTAACTTGAGTATATTGTAAATTTTTCATCAGGATTTCGCCATGATAAAAAATCAAGAAACATGATAAATTTTTCAGATATTGATTTTTTTATATATACATTTTTTTATATCATAAAAAAGAAGAAAAAAAACAGACCCCGTCAGGTCAATCCTGTCAGAGTCTGTTCTCTCTTTATGCCTTTATGTCTTTACGTCTTTATGTCTCAGGCTTTGTTAACTGATCCGAATAATTCCATTTTTTCCTTAACAGTAGCTTTGATTGCTTCGAAGCCAGGTGCAAGAAGTTTACGAGGATCGTATCCTTTACCCTGCTGATCTTTTCCTTCTTCGATGTATTTACGTGTAGCTGCTGCGAAAGAAAGCTGGCATTCTGTGTTTACATTGATTTTGGATACGCCAAGGTCGATAGCTTTCTTGATCATATCTGCCGGGATACCTGTGCCACCGTGAAGTACCAGAGGCATCTCTCCTGTCAGTTTCTGGATTGCATCCAGAGTCTCAAAGCTTAAGCCTTTCCAGTTAGCCGGATATTTTCCATGGATGTTACCGATGAGGATAAGAAAGGCTTTCAGAAAACAGCTGATTTCATGCTGGAATCCGGCATGATAGAGGAAGAACTGAATGTAAATAGTTTGTTTTTGTAAATATCCGTGATAAGCCGGCTGCCTTTTGGTTCTTTTATTTTTGAGTATTTTTCCGGAAACGAGGGATACTGTAATTATTATATCCTGTCACAGGAAGGAGAGTACATGAAATGGGACAGATGAAAGGCAAGGCAAGTATTGAATTTGAACACCCCCCGGTCATCATAAGTGCTGGCTCCGTCGTTGGGAAAAAAGAGGGGGAAGGTCCTCTGGGAAGCCTGTTCGATGAGGTAGAACTGGACGATATGTTTGGTATGGATAATTGGGAACAGGCGGAGAGCACCATGCAGAAGAAAACCGCGGATTTGGTCATTGAAAAGGGCGGCATACGAAAGGGTGACCTGCGCTATCTGTTTGCAGGCGATCTGCTGGGGCAGCTCATAGCCACATCCTTTGGCACTGTGGATTTGGAGATCCCTCTTTTTGGGCTTTACGGGGCCTGCTCCACCATGGGAGAGGCATTGGGATTGGGGGCAATGGCGGTCAACGCGGGATATGCGGACCAGGTCATGTCCATGGCG
>ENA-ORRZ01001856-ORRZ01001856.1-human-gut-metagenome-genome-assembly--contig:-NODE-1856-length-12014-cov-3.718455_pt1 | contig 12014 bp, 7 predicted proteins | sample MGYA00242185_ERZ509152 | MGnify/ENA primary metagenome ERZ509152 (study PRJEB26280, sample SAMEA2338668) | human gut metagenome | biome: human gut; feature: human-associated habitat; material: faeces... | reverse complement strand
ACTGTCGCTCAGTGTCACACCCTCCTGATTTGCAACATAGAGCAGTCTGTCTGCTATTGCACGGGGTGGGATTCTGTGAAAATCGAAACGCTGACAGCGTGACAGAATTGTCTGCGGAAGCTTGTGAACTTCGGTAGTTGCCAGAATGAATATGACATGTTCTGGAGGTTCTTCAAGCGTTTTGAGCAAGGCATTGAACGCCTCAGTTGTGAGCATATGAACCTCGTCAATGATGTAGACGCGGTAGCGCCCATCCGTCGGCGGGTACTGCACCTGCTCCCGGATATCGCGGATATTTTCCACACCATTGTTGGATGCCGCATCGATCTCCACCACATTGAGGGAAGCTCCTTCCGCAATCTGGCGGCACATACTGCACTCGCCGCAGGGGCTGCCGTCCACCGGATGTTCACAGTTGACTGCCCGTGCAAAGATCTTGGCAATACTCGTCTTACCGGTTCCGCGCGTCCCGCAGAAGAGGTACGCGTGCCCGATCCGCCCGGAGTTGATCTGATTTTTCAGGGTCTTTACGATATGGTCCTGACCCCGGACCTCTTCAAAGGACGTCGGACGCCATTTTCTGTACAGTGCTGTATATGACATAAACTACTACTTCCTTACTATTCGTCGCCGAAGCTGATGCCTACATCCTTAGCTTCCCGGATAATATCGCTCTTCGGATCGACCATCTTTAATTTACCGGCAATGTCCGCGAGCGGAATTTTTTCAATCTTATTGTTGTTTAAAGCGACCATATAGCCGTATTCTTTGCGGCGGATCATCTCTGCTGCCTCCGCGCCGAGGCGCGTCGCAATCACGCGATCATACGGGCACGGCTCGCCTCCGCGCTGCATATGCCCCGGAACCGTCACACGGATCTCCTGCCCCGTCCGCTCGGAAATCTGGGCGCCCAGCTCGTAAGCGACCGACGGATAAACCGGTCCATTTTTCTTCTTTTCTTTTAATTCTTTCTTGGTCAGGGCTGCATTTTCCTTGGAAATCGCGCCCTCTGCGACCGCCAGAATCGTGAAATTCTTGCCATTTTTAGTACGGCTGCGGATCGCATTTACCACCACATCAATATCATACGGGATCTCCGGCAGGAGAATGATGTCAGCTCCGCCCGCGATGCCTGCATAGAGCGCCAGCCATCCCACCTTGTGGCCCATGATCTCCACGATGAAGACTCTGCCATGAGACGCCGCCGTCGTATGAATACAGTCGATGGCATTGGTCGCTACATCAACCGCACTATGGAATCCAAACGTAAGATCGCTGCCCCAGAGATCATTGTCTATGGTCTTCGGAAGAGAAACGATATTGAGTCCTTCCTCCCGCAACAGATTTGCCGTCTTCTGGCTGCCGTTGCCGCCTAAAATGACGAGACATTCCAGTTTCAGCTTATAATAGGTGTGTTTCATCGCTTCCACTTTATCCAGACCGTTCTCGTCCGGCGTCCGCATCAGCTTGAAAGGCTGTCTGGAAGTTCCCAGAATCGTACCTCCGCGTGTCAGAATCCCGGAAAAATCCGACTGTTTCATAATCCGGTAGTCTGCATACATAAGACCTTTATAGCCGTCTTCAAATCCAACTATCTCTATGTCATCGAACATCTTGTACAGCGATTTTGCCACGCCTCGCATCGTCGCATTTAAGCTCTGGCAGTCGCCACCGCTGGTTAACATACCGATTCTTCTCATGAGCGCTTTCCCTTTCTTCATAACCGTCCAGTACCTTCACAGTTACCCTTATTCTAAGTTTCCAACAACCCCCATATCAGGATAAACTACACCCATTTTGTAATTATAATACAATCATATCCCGCGGGCAAGAAAAAATTCCTTACAAATATCATAGACATAAAAATACCGGGATACGCGCTTTTAATCTGCTCCGGCACGGTATTCCTACCCCTTGGCAAATCAAATTCCACATATCCCGGCTATATTCACACACCTGCAAAAATGCTTGTTTCTGTATCTATTATTTTCTATTTTTTATTTCATAGGAAGCAATTTCCTATGAAATAAAAAAATCCGCACGCCCGGCTTCGAACGTATGCCATGGACGTTACCCTGACAGTTAACTCGGTCCAGGCTGCCTTGCGGCACACAGAAGCTTCTGCTTAGTGCTGCTGCATTCCTGCCCTGACACGGTTCACAGATTTCTGTTGCGCAAGACCCAGACTTCAACGCCACTTTTCAGGGGCAGCCCCACAGTAAAAACGCCCTCGGTCGGACAACACCCCTGCTATAGCGGATTGCAGGTACAGGGCACCGCTAACTCCCCGGCTGTGCGGAAACTTTATGACTTGATCTTATATGACGGAATGACCTGCAGACCGTCAGCCTGTTTAGTATACATGGCAGCCGCCGTTTTGTCAAGCCGGAGCTTGACTAACAAGCATTGTATAAAAATACACAAGAATATATTTTATTGTTTTTTTATCATTTTTTATCCCAGAATCTTGCAACAGAAGAAAGAAATTATTATAATAGGTATAAATCTAGCGACTGCAAAAAGTCAAACAGTTACTAAATCATAAAATTCTGTAAGATTGGAGCAACGATTATGGAAAAGAAAAATATCGACTGGAGCAGCATCGGTTTCGGCTATATGCCAACGGATTACCGCTATGTTTCCATGTACCAGAATGGTTCCTGGGACGAAGGCGCCCTTACCTCCGACCCGAATATTACCCTGAATGAATGTGCCTGTGTTCTGCAGTATGCACAGACTTGCTTCGAGGGTCTGAAAGCGTATACAACCGAGGACGGCCATATCGTTACGTTCCGTCCTGACTTAAACGGCGAGCGTATGGAGAATTCCGCAAAAGGTCTTGAAATGCCGCCATTCCCGAAGGAGCGCTTCGTAGAAGCCATCACAAAAGTAGTAGAAGCCAACGCAGCATTCGTACCGCCGTATGGTTCCGGTGCAACCCTGTACATCCGCCCGTATATGTTCGGTTATGATTCCATCATCGGCGTTAAACCGGCAAACATCTATCAGTTCCGTGTATTCTGTACACCGGTTGGCCCATACTTCAAGGGCGGCGCTAAACCGATCACCATCCGCGTCAGCGATTTCGACCGTGCAGCACCTCACGGAACCGGTCACATCAAAGCCGGATTAAACTATGCGATGAGCCTGCATGCGATCGTCGATGCTCATAAGAACGGTTTCGACGAGAACATCTACCTGGATCCGCAGACACGTACCAAGATCGAGGAGACCGGCGGCGCAAACGTTATCTTTATCACCAAAGACGGCAAGTTGGTAACTCCGAAATCCAACAGCATCCTTCCGTCTATCACACGCCGTTCCATTCTGCAGGTTGCAAGAGATTACCTTGGCATGGAGACCGAAGAGCGTGAAGTATACTTAGACGAAGTAAAAGATTTCGCAGAGTGCGGCCTGTGCGGTACCGCAGCTGTTATCTCCCCGGTTGGCAAGATCGTTGACCACGGCAAGGAAATCTGCTTCCCGGCAGGTATGGAGAAGATGGGCCCGGTTACCCAGAAACTCTACGAGACACTGACCGGCATCCAGATGGGTCACATCAAAGCTCCGGAGGGCTGGATCCACGTAATCAAATAAGGACTGTATTTTTCGGTTTGAACGGGAAATATAGAATGCAAAAAGCTGGTGGAAATCATTCACCAGCTTTTTCTTCTTTCTTCTTTTTTCTCTTTTCACGCAATTCTTTGAAAAATTCTTTCAACATCATCGAACATTCCTCGCCCAAAAGTCCTTCTTCTGTCTCCACCTGATGATTGAATCCTTTTTCATCCAGAAGATTCAGTACCGAACCGGCGCAACCGGCTTTCGGGTTCATGGAACCGATGTAAACTTTTGGAATCCGCGCCTGCACGATCGCCCCTGCGCACATCGGGCACGGTTCCAGCGTCACGTACAGCTCGCATTCTTCCAGGCGCCAGTCGCCCATGCGCTTGCACGCTTTTTTGATTGCCGCGATCTCCGCATGTGCCAGCGCGCTATGATCGACCATCCGACGGTTGTAACCCCTGCCGATGATTTTGTCCTCATACACGATCACGCAGCCGATCGGCACTTCTCCGAGCGCCCAGGCTTTCTTCGCCTCGCGGATCGCCGCTTTCATATATTTTTCTTCCCGTGTCAATTTTGCTGCCACTTTTTTTCCTCTTTCTGTTTTATCTCTTCTTCCATCCTACCCAGAAAAGCTATCCTTTGTCAAGAGCTCTCCAAAAGGAGCAACCCATTTTTATGTAAAATTCAAATCTGTATACCAGTACCCGAACCGGCTATCGCGCGGCGGCTGGCGGGTGGAACGGACAAAGCGGTCAAAGCCGAACATCGCCGCCATATATTTTTCATTGTTTCCATAATGTCCCGGCACGCCCAGAATGTAGCGCCCCCGTTCGCCGGGTTTCCCCAGTCTCGCCAGAATCAGATATCGGTAGTTGTAGTAACCGTGCAGAAGAAAGCTGTTATTTCCATACACCCAGTTTTCCCGCGGCAGAAGCCCGATATCCTGCGGTTTGATTACCAGAATCTCGCAGCCGTCGGCGCATTCGAAGGCGGTTACTTTCGGATAGGCAGCACGCAGGCGGTCCCAGAGAGTCTCGGCGGGATCTTCTTTGGGAGATTCCTTGGAAGAATCTGGTTGCGGTTGTTTTTGATTTTGAGAGCCTGGCTGAAATGCTTCTTGATGGTCTGGTGGAGAATCTGGACGCGCCTCTTTCCGGACTTCCCGGGTGGATTCTTGAGAATCTTTCCGTCGCGCCTCTGTCTGCGCTTCCTGAAAGGATTCCTGAGAACTTTTCTGCGGTGTCTCCGTTTGCGCTTCCTGAGTGGATTCCTGAAAACTTTCTTGCGGTGTTTCCGTTTGCGTTTCCTGAACAACTTCTGCCTCTTGATGATCGGATGTTTCTGAGATATCTGGAACCGCTTCCATGGTTTCCGTGTCCTCGAAAATCTCCAGGTTTGAATCCTCCAGCTTTTCTGGCTGGGGCTGGCTGATTCCGAAGTCCGTTTCGTTTATATTCACAGCTTCTTTCTTCTCTGTCTCCGTGGATGTGTCCTGACTCTCCATTTCTCCCGACCGGGTAAGTTCTGACGCCTCATCCAATTTTTCTTTCCCTACAGACGCGCTGTTCACTTCCCCAGATACATTCTCTGCCAGTTTCCGCGTTGCCTCTTCCTTCTCCGCTTCCTGCTCCCGCACTTTTTCAGCAGTCACATCCGCCAGCTCAACCTCTGCCGCATGCGCGACGGCATCTTCCCAGATCGTCGTATAGGCACGCCATGTGCTGTCCGTCTCATGAAGAGTCAGACCACAGCACTCTTCCATATTGCAGCCGCTTCCTTCAATATTTTCACAATTGACGACGGCACGGAACTCCCCATTTCCGCCACGGACAAACAGGGTGCCGATACGGATTTCCTCCTGCCCTGCCAGAAGGTATACGCCAATCGGGCTGCCGCCCGCAAAGACACGGCGGACGCTGACCTGAATCCGGCAGGAAGTTCCCCGCGTCTCCAATTTCGCAAATCCCGTATTTTTCCCTTTGATTCCGCCCTCGTATGCATAGATATATGATATTAACCGATGATATGCAGACATGTTTTCACTCCTTTGCTTTGTATTATATGCAAAAGAAGCGCCGGTTTATGACAGGATTTCTATATCCTGATATAAACCAACGCTGCAAATACGTCCGTATAACGCAAAATCGGGAACAGTTAAAAACTGTTCCCGATACTGCCGGCGACCGGAATCGAACCGGTACGAAGTTTAACCCTCGCAGGATTTTAAGTCCTGTGCGTCTGCCAGTTCCGCCACGCCGGCATCATGATTACTCATGACTGGCACAAAGCCAAATGGATGGAGGTGGATTCGAACCACCGAAGCGAGACGCAACAGATTTACAGTCTGCCCCCTTTGGCCACTCGGGAACCCATCCAAAATTGCTCTGACAGTTGAAGATTATAGCATGGCTATCTCAAAAAAGCAAGTGTTTTTATATATTTTATTTAATATTTTTATTTCCATTTTTTCCCGCTTTTGATTCTTCTCGCTCAACTGCCAGAAATCATATATCTTGTCGAAACCGCATTTCCTACAATGCCGTATCATTTCCCGTCAAAACGATACTTCCGACCGGTGGGATTTTCACCTCGATATAGCCGTCCTTTACCTCATGTTCAACCTGTCCGGCGTTGTAACCGTCCTCATAGGTCATCATTTCCCGGCGCAGGACCGCCCCGTCGCGCGCCCCGATCTGCCAGACCGGAATCTTGAGCGTCAGCCAGTCATCACCTGTATTGACCGCCGTCACGCCGCAGCACGCGCCGCCAGCTCTCTGAGCACTCTGAAAACGTCCATAGGCAATATAGCCATCTCCCGCCGCCAGCGCTTTCAGGGAACCATTTCTAAATGCCGGACAGCGTTTCCGGATGCCGCTCATGTAGCGGTGGAACTCGATCAGCTCCAGGTTTTCCCCGCCCCACGGGTACGTCCGGCGGCTGTCCGGATCGGTCCATCCACAGACGCCCGCTTCGTCACCGTAATAGATCGTCGGCGCGCCCGGCCAGGTCATCTGCATGACAACACCCTGGCGGAAAATGCCATAGCTGATGCCTTCCTCCGCTGCTTTTGCACCTGCCGACGCAAGACGGCCCACCCGGCGGTTTGTCCGCGTCATAAAGCGGGAGTGATCGTGGTTGGACAGCTCGTTCATCGCACACTGCACGGAAGCCGTCGGCATTTCACTCATATGGTAGCGCATCGCCTCAAAAAAGGCGCATCCATCCCCAAACAGAGCCGAATTTTCTTCGTCACTGTGCTTCTCCATCCCGGTCAAAAACCATGACAGCGGCTCCATAAATGCATCATAATTCATGACCGTATCCCACTGATCGCCCTTCAGCCAGTCATACGGGCTGCCGTAATGTTCCGCGATCATGACCGCCTCCGGATTTGCCTCCTTGACTGCCGCGCGGAAATCACGCCAGAACTGATGGTTCATCCCGGCACTCCGCCCCAGATCTGCCGCCACATCCAGCCGCCAGCCATCTGCTCCAAACGGCGCCGACACCCATTTTTTCGCAATCCCCAGAATGTACTGGTACAATTCCGGCGATTCCTCGTAATTGAGCTTCGGAAGCGTCGCGTGTCCCCACCAGCCGTCGTAGCTGTCATTAAACGGCCAGGCATTTTCATTGTGGAACTGGAAAAAATAGCGATACGGGCTGTCCTCCGAGACATATGCCCCCTGCGGATAGCCGCCCGCGTGCTGGTACAGAAGTTCCGCATCCAGCCATTTATTGAAAGAACCACAATGGTTGAACACACCGTCCACCAGCACCCGGATTCCCCGCTTGTGTGCTTCCTCAATCAGGCGGGCAAAAAAGGCATCGCTCGCCTCCAGGTTCTGCTCATCCGCCGTCCGCGTCATATATTTATGTGCGCGGTCATTGTCCGTATCTTCCGGGCACACCAGCCCGTCTGCGTCCTCCAGAATCACTCCATAATGCGGATCGATATGGTCGTAGTCCTGACAGTCATACTTATGGTTCGACGGTGATACAAATACCGGATTTAAGTAGATTGCTTCTATCTTGAGACTCTTTAAATAATCAAGTTTATCTAAAACACCCTGCAAATCACCGCCGTAAAACCGTCCCACATCGAGTGTACTGATCGGTTCCTTCCAGTCCGTCACCCGGGTGACCGGCTTTTTCAGATAAATATATTCATTGGTTTCCGTATCGTTTGTAGGATCGCCGTTGCAGAACCGATCCACATAGATCTGATACATCAGCGCGCCCTTGCTCCACTCCGGCACATGAAATCCCGGAATCAGGCGGAACGGGTGCGCCGCCGCATCCTCTGTCAGCCCGATCCGGTTGTAAAGACAGACGTTCTCGCCCCAGGTCACCTGAAATACATACGAAAATGTTTTCGTTCCCAGAGTCAGCGCACAGCTGTAGTAATCAAAACGGCTGTCTGACTTGTCAGCCATACCACTACCATCTATGCCTCGATTTGTATCTGCACCGTTCCCAACGCTGCCAGCACAGCACTCCCACGAAAGCCGTTTCATCTGCCACTCCTGCAAAAGCGCCCCGGTCTCCGGGTCATATTCCAGCAGTACAACCGCATCTGCTCCATTTTTCTCTGTTCTGAAATAAAATGTAACGACTTCACCCGCATCTGCCTCCGAAGGACAACGGTAATCCTCTGTCTCGTCGCAAAATAGCGCGTCGCGATTGATCTGCTCCATCTGTTTCCCTTTCCAGCGGTTTCACCGCTTTCACAATCATGTTATTTTCTGCCCATATTTTACAGGATTTCCCCAAATTACACAAGTTATTTTCACGCCCCTAATTTTAGGTAATAAAAAAGAATGTGCCTTGGCACATTCTCGCGCCGAGCGCGGTCGCTTGCGACATGTTTCTGCTTCGCGCAAGTGCGCATCCCCGCGGAGCGTTTTTTATTTCATAGGACGTAATTTCCTATGAAATAAAAAAGGTCAGCGGGGTAGCTGACCTTTTTAGGAGAAGGTATTTCGTTTTATGGGGTGTAGCAAAAACTATATAATGTATTGGGGGGGGGTTACGTCTATTATAATAGCATAGGAGCAGAAATAAGTGTGCACAAACATCGTTTTATTTCGATTTCTTTTTTGTGCAAATCAACATTCTCTCCCGAAATATCCAGCAAAATCCGCCTGAAATTTGCATAAAAGAAGGTGCCGCCACTGCCATTTCCATCTATCCGATGGCTGTCCGGGATGTTTCCCGCACATTCTGGCAGCTGACTGGCACCTTTTTTCAGGCTTATTTGCAGACCTGTTTCATGCTTTGAACTTTTTATGCTTCTGTCACCGGAGTTTCAGCTTCCCCTGACGGCTTTTCTCCATCCTGGAACAGCGCTTCAAACTCAGCCTGACCGATCTTCTCTTTCTCCATCAGCAGGGCACAGCAGGAATGAAGGACATCCTCGTGATCGAGAATGATCTGTTTTGCCTTGGCATAGCATTCGTCGATGATGCGTTTTACCTCGCTGTCGATCTCGCTCGCCACTTCCTCGCTGTAGGTTCTCGTATGCGCCAGGTCGCGGCCAATAAAGACCTCGTTGTTGTCTCCGCCGTAGTTGATCATGCCCAGTTTTTCTGACATACCGTACTCGGTTACCATCGCGCGCGCCATCGAGGTCGCCTGCTTGATATCCTGGGAAGCGCCGGTCGTGATGTCGTCAAAGATAATCTCCTCGGCGATTCGTCCGCCCAGCGAAACCATGATATTTTGAAGCATTCTGCCCTTCGTCATATGAAGCTCATCCTGCTCTGGAAGCGGCATCGTATAGCCTGCCGCACCAACGCCGGTCGGAATGATCGAAACGGTATGAACCGGTCCCACATCCGGGAGGACATGGAACAGAATCGCATGACCCGCCTCATGGTATGCGGTAATCTTCTTATCTTTCTCAGAAATTACCTTGCTGCGCTTCTCAGCGCCGATTCCCACTTTAATAAAGGCTTTCTCAATATCCGTCTGGGTCAGGAACTTACGTCCCTCTTTTGCGGTATTGATCGCCGCCTCATTCATCAGGTTTTCCAGATCGGCTCCGGTAAATCCAGCGGTTGTCTGCGCGATGCGGTGTAAATCCACATCCTCGCCCAGCGGTTTTTCCTTCGTATGGACGCCGAGAATCTCCTCGCGACCCTTGACATCCGGTCGTCCGACTGCCACCTTTCGGTCAAATCTGCCCGGCCGCAGAATCGCCGGGTCGAGAATATCCACACGGTTCGTCGCTGCCATGACAATAATGCCCTCATTGACTCCGAAACCATCCATCTCAACCAGGAGCTGGTTGAGCGTCTGCTCTCGCTCGTCGTGACCGCCGCCCATGCCGGTACCACGCTGTCTGGCAACCGCATCGATCTCATCGATAAAGACGATACACGGGGCATTTTTTTTGGCTTCCTCAAACAGGTCGCGGACACGGGATGCGCCAACACCGACGAACATTTCAACAAAATCCGAACCGGAAATCGAGAAGAACGGGACACCCGCCTCGCCCGCTACGGCCTTAGCAAGCAAGGTTTTACCAGTTCCTGGAGGTCCGACTAGGATCACGCCTTTCGGGATGCGCGCCCCGACACCGGTGTATTTCTGCGGATTTTTCAGGAAATCTACGATCTCCTCCAGTTCCTCCTTCTCCTCTTCCAGACCGGCAACCTTGGTAAAGTTGACCTTGCTGGTCGATACCATCCGGGCACGGCTGCGTCCAAAATTCATCATCTTGGCATTTGCCCCGCCGCCGGAACGGGAATTGATAAACATAAACAGGAAGATCAGGACGCCTGCGGACAAAGCGATCGGCAGGATCACCGTCATAAAATAGCTGTCCTGGCGGACGCTGGTGGTCGTGTACGGAACCCCCGCCTTGCGAAGCGCCATCTCTACTTCCTTCACATCCAGCACATTGAACTCCTCCCGGTCGCCGGAGGTTGTCTCAAAAATAACCTCACCGGTCGGCACCTCGCGGTTCGGGCGGATCTGTGCGCTCTCTACGGTCTTATTTTCCAGATATACCATGAACTCCGGATAGCTTAATTCCCGCTCCGTCGCCATTCCAGGGACCTTCAACGAGAAAAACATGATAACGAGCAGCATGAGGATCAGAAGCCCCACGCCTCCCATCGACTGACGTTGTTTCAACTGGCTTCCTCCTTATACTTCCACAACACCGATGTACGGCAGGTTGCGGTATTTCTGATCGTAATCCAGGCCGTAACCTACGACAAACTCATCCGGGATTGTAAAGCAGGTATATTTAACCTGAACCTGTTTTTTTACACGGCGCTCCGGCTTGTCAAGCAGGGTGCACAGCTCGATATTTTTCGGATTTCTCTGTTTTAATACCTCAATCAGATATGCCAGGGTGCGTCCGGAATCGATGATGTCCTCCACGATGATGACATTCTTGCCCTCCAGCGGCTCGTCCAGATCCTTGATAATCTTTACCACACCGCTTGACTTGGTGTCGGAACCGTAGCTGGATACAGACATGAAATCCAGGGAAACCGGAATAGTCAGGCGTTTTGCCAGTTCGCAGGTAAAGAATACGCCGCCCTTTAAGATACAGATCAGGTGGACTTCCTTTCCCTCATAATCTTTGTTGATCTGTGCTGCCACTTCACTGATCTTCTTGTTTACTTCTTCTTCCGTTAATAATACACGAATCTTATCAGCCACTGCTTTTTCCTCCGTTAAATTCCACCTCAAGGATGGTTTTTGTCTGTTCTGTTATCTTATAATATGCGCTGATCCGGTGCCCCACTATCCACAGGATATGTTTTTCTTCCGCCAGAAGCCAGATTTCCTCCCGCTCCTGTCTCGGAATTTTCTCATCGATCATCCAGGATTTCAGCGTCTTCCGACCGCCGGACGGCAGTGTCAGGTAGTCCCCCGGCTGCCGGTGTCTCAGCGATAAGGTACCTTTTATTCTATCATAGTCAAACCATTTCGTATACTGGTTTTTCGGAAATTCATCCCCATTTTCACAGGGGAAAGTATGCATCTGCAAAAGATTCCCATTCTGGATACCCGGAAGCAAAACCCCTTTTCTTTCCCCTGGATGACTAAGCGGGCGCACTTCAAGAAATCCATATATATTTACCGCCCGGAACCCATGCGGCAGCGAAATACTCTTTCCGGTTCCCTGGTACAGAAGTTCCCGCACCGCCTGCACATGCGTCTCCGTCACGTCCCGGAGCGGCATTTTGCTCTTTAAAAACAGCCGCCGCACAATATAACCCTGCACAATCTCCGCCTGCTCCGCCAGCGCTTTTGCATCCGCCTTTCCGTCCGGTGCATGCTTTTGAAGCCATTCCTCTGCCACCTCTTCCAGATAGGCATCTGCCTGCCGGATGCGTCTGCCCGCCTGGTCGATATGACGGACTGCCTGTGCATTCAGGCGCTCTTCTACCGCCGGAAGCAGTTCATTCCGAAGCCAGTTGCGG
>ENA-ORRZ01001847-ORRZ01001847.1-human-gut-metagenome-genome-assembly--contig:-NODE-1847-length-12056-cov-4.526956_pt1 | contig 12056 bp, 10 predicted proteins | sample MGYA00242185_ERZ509152 | MGnify/ENA primary metagenome ERZ509152 (study PRJEB26280, sample SAMEA2338668) | human gut metagenome | biome: human gut; feature: human-associated habitat; material: faeces... | reverse complement strand
CATGGGGGAGCCCATGAAGATCCTGGACCTGGCAAAGAACCTGATTCGGCTGTCCGGGTACACGCCGGATGTGGATATCCCCATCGTGTTCACGGGCCTGCGGCCCGGGGAGAAGTTATATGAGGAGCTTCTCATGAACGAGGAAGGAATGCAGGACACGCCCAATAAGCTGATCCATATCGGGAAACCCATCGAGTTCGATATGGAGAGGTTTGAGGGGCAGCTGGAGGAACTTTATGTGACCGCCAATGAGGACGGGGACGGGATCCGGGAGGATGTGATGCGGATCGTGGGGACGTATCATCCGGCGGAGGCGTAGGAAATACAGATAGGACGATTTAGGACTGTCAGCATCCAGGTGCTGGCAGTATTTTTATGGACCGGGTCTCGGACATGTGCCGGATCCGGAGAAAAGGGAGATGAAAGCCATGTTCCATGCAAAAGAACGGTTCGTTCCATTTGAAAAGAAAATCTGGCTCAGCTCGCCCACCATGCACGGGCCGGAGCTGGAGTATATGAAGGATGCCTATGAAAAGAACTGGATGTCCACCGTCGGAGAGAATATCAACGAGGTGGAGCGTCTGGCCTGTGAGACCGTGGGGTGTAAGTATGCCGTGGCCCTGGCCACCGGCACCTCTGCCCTCCACCTGGCCGTGAAGCTGGCCGGGGTAAAGCCCGGAGAGAAGGTGTTCTGCTCGGACATGACCTTTTCTGCCACCGTAAATCCGGTGGTGTATGAGGGCGGAGTCCCAGTGTTCATTGACACCGAATACGACACCTGGAACATGGATCCGGTGGCCCTGGAGAAGGCCTTTGAACTGTATCCGGAGGTCCGGGTCGTTGTTATGGCCCATTTATACGGGACGCCGGGAAAAATCGATGAGCTGCGGGCTGTCTGCGAACGCCATGGGGCCGTGATCATCGAGGATGCGGCAGAATCCCTGGGAGCGTCCTATAAGGGACAGCAGACCGGGACCTTCGGCACCTATAACGCCATCTCCTTCAACGGGAACAAGATCATCACCGGCTCTGCCGGAGGGATGCTTCTGACCGATGATAAGGATGCGGCGGACCGGGCCCGGAAATGGTCCACCCAGTCCCGGGAGAACGCGGCCTGGTACCAGCATGAGGAAGTGGGCTACAACTACCGGATGAGCAACGTGATCGCCGGGGTGGTGCGGGGGCAGTTCCCGTACCTAAAGGAGCACATCGCACAGAAGAAGGCCATTTACGAGCGGTACAGGGAGGGCTTTAAGGACCTTCCGGTACGGATGAATCCGTTCGACGCCGAAAACTCCGAGCCCAACTACTGGCTGTCCTGCCTGGTCATCGATCCGGAGGCCATGTGCAAACAAGTGCGCGGGGAACAGGAATCCCTTTACATCCCGAAATCGGGAAAGAGCTGTCCCATGGAGATCCTGGAGACGCTGGCGAAGTATAACGCTGAGGGCCGTTCCATCTGGAAGCCCATGCATATGCAGCCCATTTTCCGGATGAACGGGTTTGTGACCAGGGAAGGGAACGGACGGGCAAGGACCAACGCTTATATCGCCGGAGGGGCGGTCGGGAAAGACGGAAAGCCGCTGGATGTGGGGATGGATCTCTTCCAGAGGGGACTGTGCCTGCCGAGTGATAATAAGATGACGGCGGAGGAGCAGGATACCATTATCAAGATCATAAGGAGCTGTTTCGATGACTAACCGGCTGTACCGAAACTACATAAAGAGGTTCCTGGATATCGTTCTGTCGGCGGGAGCGATCATTGTGCTGTCCCCGGTCATGGCGGTCACAGCGGTCCTGGTACGGGTAAAACTGGGAAGCCCGGTGATCTTCAAACAAAAACGTCCAGGAAAGGACGAAAGGATCTTTGAGATGTACAAGTTTCGCAGCATGACCGATGCCAGGGACGAGAATGGGGAGTTGCTGCCGGATGAGGTACGGCTGACCAGCTTTGGTAAGAAGCTGCGGGCCAGCAGCCTGGATGAACTGCCCGAGCTGTTTAATATCCTAAAGGGGGATATGAGCGTGGTGGGGCCTAGGCCGCTGCTGGTGCAGTATCTTCCTCTTTACAATGCACAGCAGAAGAGACGGCATGAGGTGCGTCCAGGAGTGACCGGTTATGCCCAGGTACATGGAAGGAATGCCATCACCTGGGAGGAGAAGTTTGAAAAGGATGTTTACTATGTAGACCATCTCTCTCTTTTCGGAGACTTGAAGATCATCCTTCAGACAGTCAAGGCGGTAGTGAAGAAAGAAGGAATCTGTTCGGAAACATCGGCTACGATGGAAGTATTCCGGGGGACTCCGGAGAGAATGGTGACGAAATGGAGATAATGAAAAGGCTGGTGATCATCGGAGCCGGTGGCCATGGAAAAGTAATCGCCGATATTGCCACAAAAAACGGCTATCAGGAAATCATATTTCTAGACGATGATCCCTTGATAAAAGACTGTACCGGATTTGAAGTAGCTGGCACACTGAATGATTGTATAAACTACAAAAAATGGGATTTTATTGTAGCAGTCGGTAATGCAAAAATCCGCGAACAGATACAGGAAAAACTGTCAGAATATAACATCGTTACACTGATCCATCCAGGTGCCATTATCAGCAGAAGGGTATCCGTCGGCAAAGGGACAGTGGTGATGGCCGGGGCCGTTGTGAATTCGGATACGGTTATTGGAAAAGGCTGCATCATCAATACTGGAGCGACCGTTGACCATGACTGTATGATCGGAGATTACGTTCATATATCAGTTGGGACACATATTGCAGGAACTGTACGGATTGGGGAAAAGACCTGGATAGGAGCCGGGGCAGTTGTAAGCAATAATATTTCGATATGCTCAGACTGTATGGTAGGGGCTGGGGCTGTGGTTGTCGAGGATATTGAAAAATCCGGGAAATATGTTGGTATCCCAGCAAGACAACTATTTAATTAAAAGAAACTTATAGCAGGAATTATGGAATGAATGTTTTATTTTTATCATTATTAGATTTTAATTCTATAACTGAGCATAACATCTATACGGATTTGCTTTGTGAATTTGTGAAGCATGGTCATAATATTTATGCGGTTTCACCAGTAGAACGAATACTTAATCTTGAAACTTATATTGTTTCAGAAGAAAATGTGCGCATTTTGAAACTTAGAATCGGAAACATTCAGAAGACAAATGTGATTGAAAAGGGCCTTTCTATGTTAATGATAGAACGGCAATATATAGATGGAGTAAAGCGATATTTTAAGGGTATAAAGTTTGATTTAGTGCTGTATCCAACACCTCCTATTACATTAGTGGGAGTTGTAAAATACATAAAAAAGAGAGATAACGCCGTTACATATTTAATGTTGAAAGATATCTTTCCGCAAAATGCTTTGGATATGCATATGCTAAGTAAAACAGGGATAAGAGGGCTATTATATCATTATTTTCGTAAAAAAGAAAAGTCACTTTATGCAATATCGGATCATATCGGTTGTATGTCACAGGCAAATGTGGATTATGTGCTTAGGCACAATCCGGAAATAGATGCAAAGCGAGTTGAGATATGTCCCAATAGTATCGAAGCGCAGGAGATTCGAATTAGCGACAGCGAACGTGCTGAACTTCGAAGAAAATATCAAATTCCATTAAAGAAAACGGTATTTGTGTATGGTGGAAATTTGGGAAAACCGCAAGGAATACCATTTCTTATAGATTGTCTGAAAACGCAATTGGATAACCCGGAGGCGTTTTTTTTGATTGTTGGAAACGGCACGGAATTTGAAAAACTGAAAACATTTTTTGATGAATACAAGCCAGAAAATATGCGTTTGATAAAAACACTTCCCAAAGAAGACTATGATCGTATGATCGCTGTCTGTGATGTGGGGATGATATTCCTGGACCATAGATTCACAATACCAAACTTTCCGAGCCGGTTACTTTCTTATATGCAGGCTGGACTTCCAGTACTGGCTTGCACTGATTCCAATACAGATATAGGGAAAGCGATTGAGGAAGGGGGATTTGGCTGGTGGTGTGAAAGTAATAATGTGAATAATTTTTATAATCTTATCTGTGATATATGTTCAACCAATTTTTATTCTTTGGGGCAATTGGGGTATTTGTATTTAAAGGAAAACTATACTGCATTTCAAAGTTATAAAATTATAATGGATTCAACTCGCAAAAAAAATAACACTGGAGAGAGTTAAATGGCAAATAATTTTGATTTTTTCAATTCACCGTTGGTTTCTGTGGTAGTTCCGGTCTATAATGGTGAAAAATATATAAATGATCTATTAATAAGCCTGGAGGCACAAACATATCAAAACTTTGAAGCTATTTTTATAAATGATGGATCAACCGATGATAGCGAAAAGATTTTGTTAAACATCGTAAAAAAAACCACGAATAATAAGTATAAGGTATTTACGCAAAAAAATAAAGGAGTAAGTGCAGCAAGAAATGTTGGAATTCGTGAATCTAAAGGAAAATATATCGCATTTGTAGATATTGATGATCTATTACAGCCCTCTTTTTTACAAGAGATGGTAAAAAGTATTTTTGATGAGAATACAGTGGCAATATGCCAAACGAGTGATAAAGAAGAATCTATCACTGATGAGATTATTATACGGAAATTATCAGATACTGAATTATTAAGAAATTTTTTATATGGAAAAATCCGAACAGGCGTTTGTGGTATGCTTATTCCTGCGCAAATTTTACAAAAAAATACTTTGCAATTCGCAGAAGGATATAAATATAGTGAAGATCTTCACATGCTTTGGCGTATATTTTGTAATATTAAACAGGCCTCCCTTCTGGAAGCACCTTTATATATTTATAGAAAAAATCAAGGCTCTGCAATGACCAAAATAAACGATGATAGATTGGATAGTATAAAATTGATAAAAAGCTTAGATTCATACATTTCAGAAAAAAAGCCCGAATTTTACTTGGAATTCCATAAATATAGTGTTCCTAGAATGTCTTGGTCTTTATTATGGCAATGTGCTCATTTTCTAGCATATAACGATTTTAAATGCTTTATAAAGAAATATGATTTTTCTTATGATATGAAGCAGTTATTCGATTATCCAGAATTTCGAGTTTCTATTACAGCCTATCTGTTTTGTTACTCTAATTTTTTATATTATTGTATAGCAAAAATAGCCTCATGTAGATATAGGAGAGTCTGATGAATTGTCTTATGTTTGGACTTGCATGTAGTCAACAACAGTTTGAAGAGTATATTAGCAAAACAGGGAATCCTTACTCCGTTGCTCATTATTTGTTTGAAACCGAATTCATTAAGGAATTCCAAAAACATTTTCATATAAATCACACATATATCCTACAAATCCCTAATTACAGTATAAAAAAATCACTGATAAAATCATACTCAGATAAAGTAACCTCTGAAACTGATACCTTACAATTAGGGTATATAAACTTTCCCGGGATAAAATTTTTGACGCTATTCATATCAACATGTCTAAGAATAAAAAAATACAAAAAAAAAATTTTTTATACTATCTACTATTAATTATTTTCCAGTAGCATTAGCTACATGGTTAATGTCTCGTATATATAAAATCAAGAATATAGTGATTTTTACAGATTGTTCTGTAGGATATGCATATGACAAATCTGATTTACATATTTTTTCAAAAATAATAAGACAGATATATAAAAAAATAATTTCCTTTTTAGAAAATCATTATGATTCGTATATTTTATTTTCTGAACAAATGAATGAAATTGTAAATAAACAACAAAAGCCTTTTTGCGTTATGGAAGGTTTTTTTAATCCTTATGGATTAGACTTATCAATTGAAGAAAAATTTGAAAAAAAATTTTGCTTTATGCAGGTTCTTTAATTGAAAATTTTGGAATTGAAAAAATTATAAAGGCATTTAATAAAATAAATGATCCAGAATATGAATTATGGATTGCTGGTGATGGACCATATAGACAGGAGTTACAGAAACTAAGTACAAATAATTCCAATATAAAATTCTTGGGATATGTTGAACATAAGGAATTATTTAGGATAGAAAAAAAAGCTTTTATAGTAATTAATGCAAGGGATCCTAAATTACCCTATACCAAGTATTCTTTTCCATCAAAAACTTTTGAGTATTTAGCTTCTGGTACTCCTTTTATAAGTACGCATCTTTTATGCTATCCTCCTGAATATGAGGAGCATATTTTTTTTATTGATAGTAATTCTAGTGATCAAATTGTTCGAAAAATACAGGAGATACAAGAATTTGATGCAGATACCTTGCAATCAATTGGTCTTAACAATAGAAAGTTTATTTTGGACGAAAAAAATTCGTATATACAGGTGAATAAAATAGTCCAATTTCTTAACTCTCTATAAGTGCTATCTTAGGGGAACTAGCAATGTTAAAAAAAATATATATAACTGTTATTTTATTCCTTTTATTATACTACCCTCCAGTATTCCATATTAATGTACTGCCTCCTCTTGGTGTAATTTCATGGATATATTTAATTATAAATTATCGATGCTGGAATTTATATTTACACACAAAAGCTTTATTAAAAAATATTTTTCTTTTAGTTGCAATCAATATTTGGACTTTAGTAATTGTTAAAATTAATCAGGAAAGCCTCAGTAATATGGCGGGGCTTGTCTATTGGGTCATAATAATAATTCCTATATGCTTACATATCACAATAATGCTTAATAAAAATAATTATAGTATTTATGATTTACTAAACTTATTATTAAGCGTCGGTTTAATACAGGGACTATTAGCAATTATAACCTTTATCTCTCCAAGCCTAAAACAAATATTAACATTAAACCTATTGCAACAAGGAGCCATTAGTCAAGATGCATATCTTTATTCCTATGACCGTAGATTTTATGGTTATGCAAATGGTTTAACTTTTGGGATGCCAGTTGTTCAAGCATTTTTAAGTGGAATAGCTCTATATTTATCTATCTACAAAGGGAAAAAATATATCATTTATACAGTGATATGTTTTTTTTCCGCTGCAATTAATGCTCGGGTATCTATGGTAGTAATTGGAGTTTGTATAGGCGTTTTGATATTCTTTACACCTAAAAAAAAGCGAAGTGTATATCTACGCTACCTAGTTGGTGGGGGGATGGCTGTTATTTTTGCATTCTTAGGGATTATATTGATATCCTACTATGCTCCACATACATTTGAATGGATTCGGTCAGGAATCTTGGAAATATTAGAATTTTTACACGGAGATATAAACGATGGGTATTTTTCTTATATTACAGATATAGGGCATTTACAATTACCTAAAGGGATAAAACTTATCGTAGGTTCTGGAGCTAGGACTCTTGGAGGAAATAGATATGGCATTTCTTCAGATATAGGATATATTAATGATATATGGTTAGGTGGAATCCTATATTGCATTGTTATATATTCATTAATGTTGTATTATTTGATAAAAATAAACAAAATTAAAACTTCTAAAGATAAAAATATACTTACCTTTATTCAATACACGCTATTATTTTGTGCCATATTTTTGAACGTAAAAATGTATATCGTAAGCTTAAATGGATTTTCAAATCTATTTCTTATTCTTATCATATATATAGTGTACGGGAAAGATAAAACTCATAAATTGACTAAAAATTAATTTCGAAAGGGTTTTGATGAATATGAATCCATCAATTATATCAGTGATAATTCCTGTTTATAATGTAAAGGCATATCTAAATAAATGCCTTGATTCAGTATTGAATCAGACTTATAGAAACCTGGAGATTCTTGTAATTGACGACGGTTCCTCTGATGGAAGCGAAAAAATTTGTGATGAATATGCACTAAAGGATACCCGGATTCGGGTATTTCACCAAGCTAACGCGGGACAATCTAGTGCTAGGAATAAGGGACTTGAATATGCCACTGGAGAATGGGTTGCATTTTTGGACAGCGATGACTGGATTGAACCTACAATGTATGAAAAGTTATTGGAGGCTGCACTGCAAACAGGTACAGATATTGTTGAATGTTTATCTAGGGACTGTATGTTGGATCAAATAAATAGCTCAATAAAATGCTCCTCCGGCAATATAACCATACTATCTCTAGAGGATATAATTTATGGTTTATATATGCAAAAAATAAGATTTGAAATATGGAATAAACTGTGGAGGAGGCAGTTGATAGCACAAACAAGATTTATATGCGGCCAAATTAGCGAAGAAGTTCATTTTGATAGGATACTTCTCCTTCGTGCCGGAAAAATTGCATATATTGATGAGGTGCTTCACAACTATTTAATTTTGCGACCGGGTAATACGAATACCACATTCAAAAAAGAGAGATTATGTATTTTCTCGGAATTTGATTCTTTAATGAGAGATCTAGAGGATATTGGACGGATTGATTTGGCAAATGTTATTGGCTGTTTGGCAATGGATTATGCAATCAGTATTTATGTACATGCCGCTGAAGACAAACAAGATACAGATATAAAAAAGAGATTAATAAAAGAAGCCCGTAAATATTATCAAAAAACTTACAATAGGTGTCATAACAGGGGACACCGCCGGAAACTAGCTGCTTTCTTCTTTCATCTTCACCCACAAATATATTTGTGGGTAAGAAAAATAGGTTAACATTGCAATGAAATTAACATCAATACGAACAAACTTTATAATGAATGTTTTTTTAACTATATCTTCAGTCATTTTTCCGTTAATTACATTCCCATATGCCTCAAGAGTCCTTCTTCCAGAAGGAATGGGAAAAGTTTCCTTTGCAGTGTCATTTGTAACATATTTTTCAATGCTTTCTCAACTAGGAATTCCAACTTACGGCATTCGTGCATGCGCTAAACTTCGAGAAAATAGACAAGAGCTTTCAAAAGTAGTACAAGAGCTTTTTATCATTAATATTATTTTGATGATAGTGGCATATATCATCTTAGGAATAGTGGTAAGCATAACGCCTAAATTGTCAACGGAAAAAGAGTTATATATTATAATGAGTTGTATGATTCTTCTAAATGCAATTGGTATGGAATGGTTATATAAAGCTTTGGAGCAGTATGTATATATAACTTTACGATCTTTAGTTTTTAAAGTCATATCACTATTTTCATTATTTATTTTTGTCCGTGAACCTAATGACTATATAATTTATGGAGCAATAACTGTATTAGCCAGTTCTGGTTCAATGATACTAAATTTTCTCAATATACATAAATTAGTAAGTTGTAGGCCAATTAAACAACTAAATTTTAAAAAACATTTAAAACCAATATTTGTATTCTTTGCAATCGCTTTTTCAGCCGCATTGTATACGAATATGGATACAGTTTTGTTAGGATTTTTGAAATCAGATATTGAAGTTGGATATTATAATGCTGCAATTAGAATAAAAGGTGTCCTTGTTGGAATTACTACATCCCTTGGTGCCGTAGTTCTTCCACGAGTTTCTTATTATATCGATCAAAAAATGAACGCAGAATTTGAATATATAGTTTGCAAATCTGCGAACTTTATTTATGTGATTTCAATACCAATCATGACTTATTTTTTTATATTTGCTGTCCCCATAATTATGTTCTTGGCCGGAGAAAATTACTTAAAATCGGTTTTACCCCTGCAAATCATGATGCTATCGTTACCAATCATTGGAATAACTAATTTATTGGGAATTCAGATTTTAACACCAAAAGGAAAAGAAATATATATTTTATATGCAAATATTATAGGAGCGATTGCGGATATAATAATAAATATTAATATAATCCCTCAGCTAGGAGCATCAGGAGCTGCATTGGCATCATTAATAGCAGAAGTGTGCGTATTTATATTTGAGTTTTGGCTTCTAAAGGATGAATGCCGATTATTATTTCGAAAATTTCAATATTTCAAAATGTTTTTTGCGCTTATGTTTGGGATTCTAGCTTCTTCTTTAATTAGTAACTTACAGCAAAATATTTTTATGTATTTAATATTTTCTGGCATTTCTTTTTTTGGTATAACTTATATAACTTTGTTCATTCTAAAAGAGCCATTAATCAAAGAGATTATCCAAAAACTGCTTAATAAATTTTCTATCTCTAGATAATCTTTTATTTTAATCTTTAATCAGTATAAGGAGCTTCCTGTATAATAAAAAATGTGGATGTTGAAAATTGAAAATACCTCAGAGTACAATAAGACTACTGACTGGCAGGTTAGTAAAAATCTTATTGAACAGAGAGGTATCTACAATGAAGTCTAACACACAGAACGCAAAAATTGAAGCTATTACAGAAAAAACTTTGGTACTCGGAATCGATGTCGGAAGTGAAACGCATTATGCCAGAGCTTTTGATTACAGAGGAGTCGAGTATTCGAAGAAACCATTCAAATTTAGTAACACGGAAGTAGGATTCGTGACTTTTAAGGCATGGGTTCTGGATATCAAAGAAAAGCATGGGAAGGATAAGGTAATTCCAGGGATGGAACCAACTGGTCATTACTGGTTTAATCTTGGAAAGTTTCTTCAAGATAATGAAATGAAACCGGTTCTTGTAAATCCTCACCATGTGAAGAAATCAAAAGAACTCGACGATAATCATCCGACAAAGAATGATCGTAAGGATCCAAAAGTCATTGCAGGATTAGTTAGAGAGGGACGATACATGATCCCATACCTGCCAGACGGTGTTTATGCTGATCTTAGAACGGCATCAAACATCAGATTTCAATTACAAGCGGAGCTTACACGAATTCAAAATAGGATCAATCGTTGGTTCAATATATATTTTCCTGAATATAAGACGGTATACGGCAAGCCGGATGCCAAAAGTGGAATACTGATCCTAAAGGAAGCACCACTCCCAGAAGATATTCTGACGTTGGGTATTGATGGAGTGAACCAGATTTGGCGGGATGCAAAGTTGAGAGCAGTTGGAAAGACGAGGGCAAAGACCCTGATCGAAGCTGCTGAGCACAGTGTCGGAAGCAAAGAAGGTGTAGTATCTGCAAGAATGGAAATCCGAATGCTTCTGGAGGACTATGAATCCAGAAATATACGTCTTCAGGAAGTGATGGCTCTGATTGAAGAATTGGTAAATCAGATTCCAATGGCTGAAAAGCTGTTGGAAATCAAAGGTGTAGGAATCAAGACAGTGTCTGGATTTCTTGCAGAGGTAGGCGACATCAGACGCTTTAATAACCCGAAAGAACTGCAGAAACTTGCAGGTTTAGCACTGGTTGAAAATAGTTCTGGAAAACACAAGGGCAAGACAACAATAAGCAGACGAGGTCGAAAGAGACTTAGATACCTGCTCTTCGAGGTTGCAATGTCGCTTGTAGCGAAGAACCCGGAATTTAGGGAACTCCATAATTACTACACAACTAGAAGGCTAAATCCATTAAAGAAGATGCAGTCACTTATGGCAATAGCAGCGAAGCTGCTTCGTGTTTTTTATGCCATACTCACAAAAAACGTGGGCTATGATCCCAAGAAGATGGTCAATGACATTAGGAGGCCGGCGACTTATGCGCAGGCTGCGTAAGAAAAATAAGTAACTATAGTGGAGGCTGTCATCTAGGCCGCCACCGAATAAGCAGAATGTAACAGATAACGTCCACTGAACACAGTGCTGGAACAGGAAGCGAGTCAGTAATCAATCATACAAAGAATGAGCCAGTAGTCGGCAGGAATATTTTCCATGGGGCATGACCCCGTTAGGGAGCAAAGCTGACACCTTGGTTATGGGCAGGCAGTACGAAGGAAGTTAGGACCTCTGGAGACAGAGATGATCCTGGTGGATATAGGAGGTTAGCTGCCATAGAGGGAAGGGCATACACAAGGCCAGTAAAGCGAAAAACAATGACGTTTTATTTCGTATACCCATTAACCACTATTTCAGTACCTGATACACGGAAATGCTTATAGCTGAGGCTTATTCACTGAGATATAAAAGGTTGAAAAACCTTGAATTTTCAATAAAAAACACTTGATTATATGAGGAGGTCAATTTCAAAATAGTAATTCGTACAGTCGAAAAAAACATTGCTGAAATCTCTCTGATAAT